>JAEIGA010020103.1_pt1 | contig 10174 bp, 15 predicted proteins | sample 9270691 | NCBI WGS metagenome assembly JAEIGA01 (sample SAMN17057246, study PRJNA624740) | gut metagenome | biome: biome; isolation source: fecal sample | host: Bos grunniens | place: China: Xizang | collected 2019
GCCGCCCACTTCTCATACTCATTCCAACTGATGAAAATAGCAGGAGCTTTCTTTGAATTGACAGTGGGTCTCTTCTGTGAAGGCATAGCAAGAATAGTGTCCTTGTCTTCTGGCTTACATTTATTGTAAAGGTTCTGGACTACTGTTTGAAGCATAAGAGCATCTTCGAGTGCATCGTGCTTTTGGACGATTTCTTCATCTGACTTAATCAGCATATACACTTTTCTTAATGCCAAATCATTCTTTGCAACAAAGAACTGTTTAACTGTTGAAGCATAGTCGATAATATTACCTGCGATTGCCTGGGCGCACATACAAGCTCGTGCGTCGGACATATAGCAAACTGTACTTTTAATAAAGTCTGCGTCTGTGTTTCCATAACAGAAATATCGAGGAGGTTTTCCGTCATTGTTATTAAGCTCGATAAAATCTGCGAGCATATTGAAAGCTATATCTGCGGAAGGGGCATCTACAAGCATTTCGTTTGTAATTCCGGTAAGTTCGGTTATAAACTTATCAACCTTCGCTTTATGAACCGGCTGAACGAGTGTGCTAAATGTAGCTCCATTATCAGTGGAACAGCCAATACTTATAATTCTGTTTGAAAAACGAGTTGCTTCAAAGTCCAAATAAAAGTTCATTTCTTATCATTTCCTTTACTATTTATTTTCTATATATATTATATCATATTTTTTATAAAAAATCAATAAAGGGCTTTATAATTAAAGCCCTTTATTCTTATTCCATAGCTTCACGCAGCATACGAGCTCGCGCAGGGTGTCTTAATTTGCGGATCGCTTTATTTTCAAGTTGGCGAATACGCTCTCTTGTCAAGCCATAATGCTGACCTACTTCCTCCAAGGTCATCGGTTTTACTCGGCCAATACCAAATCGCATTCGCAAGATTTCTGCTTCTCTGGCTCCCAAAGTATCAAAGACGGATGCAATAATCTGAGAATTGGCTTCTGAAATCAATTTGGCTAATGGATTATCTGTTTGAGTGTCTTCAACAAGGTCAATCATATTTGTTTCTCCGCTATCATCAATGGGAGTATCAAGAGAGATAACTGTGTGGGACATATCAAGAACAGTCTGAACCTTTTCGAGCTCTACGCCGAGGTAGTCCGCAATTTCTTCCTCTGTTGGTTCTTTTGCATTTTGTTGATAAAGTTCTTGTGAAGCTCTCTTTACCTTACTCGATAAATCAATCATATTTGCGGGTAGGCGAATAGTTCTACTCTGCTCGCCTAACGCTCGGGAAATCGCTTGACGAATCCAGTAAGTTGCATATGTAGAGAAGCGAAATCCTTTCGTTCCGTCATATTTTTCTGCGGCTTTCATAAGACCAAGATTTCCCTCTTGGATTAGATCAAGGAGTGGCATTCCGCTATTTTGGTATCTTTTGGCAACAGATACTACCAAAAGGAGATTACATTCTACAAGGCGATGAATTGCAGCGATATCGCCTTTGAGAGCTTTTTTACTTAACTCTACCTCTTCCTCTTCTGTAAGACGAGGATGATTCCCGATTGATTTTAAATAAGCTTTAACTCCGTCTAATACAACATCGTCAGCTGCTTCGTAATTTTCTATTTCAAAGATTTCGTCTGTCATAGAATACTCCCTTTATAATTTTTTTATTTTCTATATATATTATATCATATTTTTTATAAAAAATCAAATAAGCCCTTCTTAGTTAGAAGGGCTGTATTTTATTCCTCGCCGTTTATATCTTCATCAAGGTCATCATAAATATCGTCAAAGGTTTCATCTTCGTCTTCATCAGCAACGGGTTTCCAAGCCATAGCTTCTTTATAACGGAACCAGTAGCGGAATGATTCGATTGCCTGCCAGATATCAAAAGCACTGACACCAAGAACGAATACCGCAAGGCCCCAAGCGCCAGTTATGATATTCATGATACCGCAAACTACAAGAGCAAGAGCAAAAAGTGAATAGAGAATACCGAATACGAGTTTTTCTTTCTGTGAAATCATTTTATTTCCTCCAAATTTAATAATTTATTTAAGTCATCAATTAGTTTATGAATACATTTGAGTTTATAAAAATAATGGTCGTATTTCTAATAAGGACAGCCGTCGCACATAAAATCCGCACAATGGCTTAGTCCATCGAGGATCGTCCATTTATCACGCTTTTCTTCGTCCAAGCTTCTGACCTCCTCTTTTAGCTTTTCTTTTGGTTGCATTATCAATAGTTAATCTATGAATAGACTGAACTTTTGCGGCAGGACCTTTTTTAAGTAAGCCGTTCAGGTTCATAGGTTTATAGCCGATTACGTCAGAACACACGTTCAGGTGACCGTCTCTTACCTTGCCTGCGTGATCGTGTCCGTGGATGTTGAAAAGCCAAGGAATTTCGACAGGTTCATGAGAGAAAATAAGCTTTTCACCTACGATAAGAGCACCCTCATATACTTCGTCGAATAAGCAGTTATCTGCGGTAACCGCCCAATAACAAAAAGGAGCGTGACATATATCATATCCTTCTCTGATTTCAAGCTTACAGTTAGGATAGATTTTTCGAGCTTCTTCAAGAGCAGTTTCACGAGTATATTTTTCCATATCAAAGATTTTAATATCAATTTTTCTCTTATAGTTAGTAGCACCAGCATCGTGGTTACCCATTATAAGAACTTTGTGAGCGGCGCGCAGCTGACGAACCTTGGATATGTCGCCTACGTCACCGAGAATGATGAGAGTATCTTTGCGGCCGGCGTGAGAGTTAATGTTTTTAATCTGTTCTTCATCGCTGGGTCTGTTGCCGATACCTTCTTCAAGGTCAAGGTCGCCAAAGTGGGGGTCAGAATAAATCCAAACCGCACCTTCTCTTCCCCAGTGCTGAAACATTTCATAAATTCCAGGTAACATAATTAATCAATCCCTTCTAAAATAGTTCTTCTTCTTTCAAGCTCTTCTTCTAAAAAGAGTTTGAGTTTAGGTTCAAATCTTGATAAATCACACTGATCGGCATAATCATTTAGAACTCCGTCAATTTCATCTATAAACATAATAAACATCTCAAAGTCTTCCAGAGCTTTTGATACTTTTCTCGCCTTTTCAACTGTCATTTTTATCATTTCCTTTTTCTTTATTTTCTATATATATTATATCATATTTTTTATAAAAAATCAAAAAAGCCCTATTGAATTAAATCAATAGGGCTTTTATTACATAATACGATTATTTTTATCAGAATCGTTCTTCTGCTTTTTCTTATGTTGAAGGTATTCATCAACATCAATTAAAAAATCTTCAAGACTCTTGCAGTCATTATCCACCCAGAATTTGACAACTCTTTTAGTTAATGGCATCAAAGCTACTATACCAAGAGCGAATACAACATACCAGCTGAACCAGAAGAGAAGAGCAAGGATACCTGTGAGTATCAATGAACCTGCGGCCGCAAGCCAACCTGCAATGAGAATTTCTTTATCAGTCATTTTCTTTTTCCTCCTTTGACAGAATTAAAGGAGAATCTAGCTCAAAAGAAAGTTCTCCTGGCTTTCCATACCAACGATTCCAAAGTTCGTCAAGAGTGTCGCTGTGGTAGTAAAACTGTTCGACACAAGGAGCTTCAATACGGTCTGCATGATAGTGTCCGAAGCACCAAATACCCCAAGAACCTAAAATTTCTTTCACACTCTCCAAGAAATATTCTGTTGTCTTATCAACTGTGCTTTGATCTACAAAAGACAAAAATAAGTCAGTTGGTTCCCAGGATATGGGTGCTGTATGTGTAAATACAAAATCATAATCACAATTCCAAACATCTTCCAGAACAGCTTCGCGCTCTTCTTCATCCAGCTGCTCGTTTTCAAACCAGCCAGAGAAAGATTCACCCCTTGCCGCAGCTTGTTGAAGACGATACCACTTATCAATGGAATAGGCGCCACCAATTACAAGACAACTATAACCATTCATAAAATATTCATATCCGTCTTTGAGATATTTAATGTTTGGAAAATCTTCTTCCACCCACAGACTATTTTTTACTTCGCTGTCATAAATGGAAACTATGCCGGGAACATCTTCTGGACGTCTTTCGTGATTACCTCTTACGCAGTATAAAGTATAACCAGATTCATTTATAATCTTTTTATTTTTCTTTTCGGTACGACTTAAATAGTAGTTGAGACCAACATCGCCAAGAATTATAATTGCCGTTTCTTCTGGCTTATAATCTGGATATTTATTTGCAACTTCTACAACTCTACCATGCACTCTTCCGTGCGTATCGCCAGTAATCACCCAGTTTTTAATCATAGACGCCCCTCCTTTCCTAAATAAGCTTCACATTCTTCGGTTATTTTTTTAGATGTATTAGTTAAATTTTTTATTACTTCATCTATCATCATAAGATTTTGAAGTTCATCAGGCTCAATTTGAGAAGATGGGGTTGGGGGAATTAAAAATGTCTTAATCGCACACTGATTGCGTTTTTCATCCCACAAAGCACAGTATCTTTTTTCACATGACTGTGGATTTCCATACTGATTAACCATAAACGGACAATACATATTACAATATCTCCTTTTTCATAGATTCTCTCATAATCAAGTAGCTCACTTCTTGAAGCAGTTCTCTGCAAGCAGGGTCTTCTTTTTCTTCAATTTCAGAGCAAAAATCTTCTGCCATAGAATCTATATGAGCTAGAACTTCTCTGGCTTCTTCACGAGCTTCTTCAAGAGAAATTTTATCCAGAAGCTTATAGTCCATCATACGAGGTACTTTTGCGGGAGTCGGACGCAAACAATCTGCATATCTTTCGCCAGCAATATATCTACTAAGGTAGTCATCAACACGAAGAAGGTGATGAACTTGCTTACCGTCATAGCCATATTTATCAATAATATCAGCTTTTGAAGGATAACGATGTTCCATAGCGTGATATTTTTCTTTTGCAATACCTTGCATAGACTTAACCGCACGATATGGGTTCATACGAGCAATCAGTTCTCTATCGCAGCGAAGCAGAAACCAATAAGGATCATAATCCGGATGCATAACCTTGTAATCAGTAAATAAGATTTCAAGGAAGTTTAAGTTTTGCTTGCGGAAAGTTTCCATATAAAGACGAATATCTTTCCAGTCAGTGTGTTCGTCGTTTGCTCGAATATGAGTAGTAGATACGGGTTTTGAAGCCAAAGCAATATCTCTAAATGTCGGGAGAACAATTAGCTTAGTATCTACGTCAGAGTCTGGTAATTCCAAACCATAGTTTTGTGAGCCTTGTAAAAAACAGCCAACGATTTTATCTTCATCAAAATCTTGAAGAGCTTCATCATAATGGTCTCGAACTCTTTTTAAGACAGTGCCTTTATAAATTTCATCAGCAGTTGCAATAGTCATTTTATCTCCTCCAATCTTATTTATTCATTAACATTTCATATTCTTCTTTTGAAGCTTCTCTCATATCATCAATCCAGTCTTTTTCTGCGTGACACCACAGCCTGTCGCCATTTTCGTATTCACATACAATATAAACAGGATTTCTCATATACTGGAAATTATGCGGACAAGGTGCAATCCCTACGATAAAGAAATCTTCTTCATCAAGAGTGATAAGTTGTTCCTCCCAAGAAGTAGAAATCCAACCATTCCACATTTCATGACAAGCATCACCCAAATCATATAAATCAGTGTGAAGACCGATAAGATTTAACTGATGTTTTGAATTTGTTAAATCTACTTTACTTTTATACCACTCTTTTTCTTCATTCCAAGTCATTCTGCGAACAAAGTAATCATACTCCTCAGTGATGGGATTTTTGCCCCAAACGAGAGGGATGCCTTCATCATTTACTTTTACTTGGCAAAAATGAGAAGTGCAACCTCCGCCCTCGTGGTTCTTTTCATAGCCAAAGAATTCGTCTCCTGGCTTTATTTCGTGAGGATAAACTTTAACATCAGGAGTTCTTATCATTTTCTTTTCTCCATTCCATATAATTTTGAATCGTTGCAATTCTATTTTGTAAAATATCTACTTCAACAAGAGCATCTTGAAGGTCACAATCTAAGAATCTGCATTTTTCAAGAAGTTCTTCGTCAGTCATTCTGGTATATTCTGGCTCTGCATTAATTAAATCATAGATATCAGCTATTTCCATTGAGGTCAAATCTTTCATATTTCTACCCATCCGTTCTTTTGAATTATTGCTCTCATATTTGCTACGCCAACAGGATTCATTGAATGAATATGAATTGGGTAGCTGCGGCCGGTCTCTTCAAGCCAGTCAAGAAGCTTGATATAATCGCCGCCATACTGCCAATAATCTCCTGCGTCGTGATCCATATCAATAACTTCTATCTTTTCAAGCTTATCAAATGGTATATTTTCAATGTAATAATCGTCAAAAGAACTTTGTTCGAACAGTTCAATTTCTTTTATTGCTCGATAAACGCTATGGCACCAAGTATACCCCGGAGGTGCGGGCCGCACATCATCTATCCAAAGTTTCATATCCATTCTCCTTTCGTATCTTTTTATTTATTTTCTATATATATTATATCATATTTTTTTATAAAAATCAAAAAAAGCCCCTGTTGATTAACTCAACAGGGGCTTTTGATTAGAGGATGAAGTATTCTACTCGCTTATGGACTTTTCTTGCAGCTTCTTCTTCATCTTCGCATTTTTCAAACTCTTGATTATAAAGTTTCTTGATTGTTTTTTCATCAAGAGTTGTTGTGGTAGTTAATTCTTTAATGAGTCTTTCTAAAACTGTCATAAGAATCTCTCCTTTTGTTATTTAATAACTATACCAAGTTCCTCGCGGGTCTTGGATAATTTCTCTGCTACATAATTTACATTCAGAGTGAAGTTCATCACCGATTTGATGGATTTCTTTCTTTTTGGGAATGTGCCAACCAAGCATATTATGATAAAATCTTTTACCAACTCCCCATTGATAATAAAAGGGAGAACAAAGAATTACAGCTAAATAGCCAAATATCATCATAAGTGCTATAAAACATAAGATTGTTGTTATCATTGCTTTTCCTCCTTTATACGTGAGGAATAAACCAGTTTCCTTGACTGTCTTGCATTATAGGTTGTTCGCAATGTCTGCAAGTGTTGTGAGTATTTACACCGTCAAACTTGCTACTATCATATTTTGGCATATGCCAACCCAAAAGGTCGTGATAGAACCAAATGCCAATATCCCAGTTGCGGTAGAGCGGCTAATACATTACAAAAATAGCGGCCGCCGCAAGCATAATCACAGCCAAGATTAACATAAATGTTTTCACTTGTTTTTCCTCCGTTCTTTATATTTCGTAACTTGCTTTCTTAAATACTGCTCTGCAAACATTTGTTAAGTCATATTTATTTCCCCAACAGTCAATAACGTCACCTTTTGACATAGAGCAGAGCATACCAATCTTTTCATTTTTCTTATATAAAACGAAAAAATCGTCTTCGTGTTTTTCGTAAAGCTGATAAATTTTAAGTGCGGGATTCTCAATTCTACGATACTGCTTGGGCGTAGTATCAAGAACTTCAACCAAACCTCTGCGAGCCATGGCACCTAATGTAGCTGCCGCAATACCGATTTCTTTTGCAGTTGCGAATTCTGTTGGAACTATATAATACTTAGTCAAATCCATATTTATCACCTTTACTTTTCTTTTTATTTTCTATATATATTATATCATATTTTTTTATAAAAGTCAAAAGGAGAGCCGAAGCTCTCCTCGTTTTATTTATTTATCTCATTCACCAGTAATTGAACCGAGAATAGTCTTCAAAGAAGCATCCACGGGCATACCACGAAGAAGTCTGTCAGTTGTTTCAACAACGCCTTCACCCTGAGCGATAGCGATAGGTGACATATGTTCTGCGAGAGCAGCCATAAGGTCGCACTTTCCGCCAACTTCAAGAGCTGCGATGAGGTCAGGTGTGATAGAACTCATAATTTCCTTAACAGTGTTTGCATATGCGGTCTGCTTAGCAGCCTCAATATCTGCAAGAGCCTGGGCGCGAAGAGTTTCTTCTTCACGGAGACATACTTTTCTGTCAAGTTCTGCCGCAAACTGTGCGTCTTTACGAGCCTCAGCTGCCTTTGAAAGTTCATCAAGAACGGGCTGTAAATCAAGTTCTGCCTGTTTCTTAGCAGCTTCTTCTGCTTCATTTTTACGATTCATTTCAACCTGAATCTTATGTCTTGCCTCAGCTTCAAGCTTCTGAAGTTCCATCTTGTGAAGAAGTTCCTGAGTACGAAGTTCCTGCTTTTTCTTGTCTGTTGCAGCAAGTGCGTCAGCAATTTCAGCTTCACGCTGAGCGTCCGCAAGTTCAAGTGATTTACGAATCATTTCACTCTGCTTATCAAGAAGAAGATATTCAATATCCTGCTGAACGTCGATACCCAATACTTCAACATCGTGAATAAACATACCATTTTCAGCGAAGAAGCGGTGACCTGCGTGCTTGTCGTTACTATCCTGCTCGGCTGTAAAATCAACGCCAAGAGTAACTTCTCTTACGATATCAGAATAGTTCTGATAGAAGTCCTGAATATTGTAATCCTTAGCTTCTCTCTTCATAAGAGAACGAACTCTGTCGCAGAGATACTTGACATAGTTGTCGATTGCGAACCACTTATCCATATAGTCCTTATCAAAATCAACACAATAGCTTACTCTTACATTTGCACGAACAAAGTCTTTTGTTTCAACCTGAATTACATCAGATACTTTGTTATTTTCGTGACGAAGATATACTGTTTTGATAGTTGAATCGGAAGTCTTGGGCTTTCCAGTAGAAAGTTCAAGTCTTTCAAGGTCCTGATCGTAGTCAAGAAGAATTGTCTGCGGGCCGCAGATAACTTCTCTTTCGCCGCTCTTGGAGATAACATTTACTGCATAACCGGTCCATACATCAATACTTACAGCACCATCAAGCTTGGTGTCAAGGGTGATAGTTCTGGGCTTTGTATATGATGTGCCTCTTGAAATATTTGCCTTTGCTTCAAGATTTGCAAGAGTTGAACTTGTACTTGTTGAAGTGCAATATGCAGTAATTGAATCCATGAAGCTCATTGTTGAAGCAGCTTCTTTTTCTACTGATCTTTCTGTCATATTTATATTGTGAAGATAAACTTCTCTGTTGCCGGGATACCAGAGGTTACACTGGCTTTCAGTAAGTTTTCTCTTTACTACCACTTCTGTCCTGGGGTCAGGGAGATACATAGCGGGTCCGCGCACGGTTTTAATTTCACCGGTCATACGGTCCATAATGTAGCGGCCTTCTCCTTCGGGGATTGCGATAGCGTGATGCATGAGCTTGCCGTCATAATTGATGATAGCGTGTTCAGGTCTGGGATAGTAAATCATCTGGTCTGCGCCGGTGATAAACTGCTCTTCACCCACGGGATGAACTACATTCTTTTCATCAGTATATTCTGCGATAACTTTTACATAGATACCAGAAATCTTTGAAAGCTCAATAGCTCTGAAAATGAAGCCACCCTTAGGACTGGTTACAAAGCTTTCAGTAGGTTCGGGGAACACCACTTCAGGACCATGCACATATCTCTTATTACCGTCTTCATCTTTGAGAATACAGTATTCAAGTCTTTCAAGAGTAACAGCCTCGCGCACGAAACCTTTTCTTGCATCATTATCAACGGGAATAACTTCGATACCTGTTGGAGGAATATAGAAAGAAACTTCTGTACCCTTAATTACAAGGATCTGTCCATTAACATAGGAAGCATTTGTTTTCTTAATTACATTACCCTCTGCGTCTCTCATTTCACCTTCGCTCTTGGAAGCAGCTTCTGCTTCATATACACGAGCAAGAAGATACTGGTTATAACGAAGTGCGTGACCGCGAATTACCTTACTCATCTGACCGGGGAAAAGAGAGAAATTGATCGGTCCGCGCAGGTTAATCTTGCGACCGATTTCAAGGTCAGGTGAAAGAACTGCCTTACCCTTTTCGGGATATGTGTTATCCGCAGTGGGATTCTTGAGGATTACATACCAGTTTTCTGGAGCGGAAACAAGAAGCTGTTTAGCCTGATCAAAATTAGAAACTTCTTTGAACTGCTTACTTCTGGAGTCAAATACAACAAGACTCTCCTGCTGTGAAATTGTCAACATAATGGGACCGGTATAGGTCTTAATCTGACCGTTGGTTTTGTTCTAAA
>JAEIGA010020104.1_pt1 | contig 10174 bp, 8 predicted proteins | sample 9270691 | NCBI WGS metagenome assembly JAEIGA01 (sample SAMN17057246, study PRJNA624740) | gut metagenome | biome: biome; isolation source: fecal sample | host: Bos grunniens | place: China: Xizang | collected 2019
AGGCTGTTTGGCAGGATCGGTGTTTGCGGCGGCCGTCATCTTGCCCGAAGATTTCCACAACGATTTGCTCAACGACTCCAAGCAACTAACAGAAAAACAACGCTATAGCCTGCGACCCATCATCGAGCGGGAAGCTTTGGCTTGGGCGGTGGGCGAAGTAACTGCGCAAGAAATTGACAAACTGAATATTCTGAATGCTTCGCTTTTAGCCATGCACCGCGCCGTGGCACAACTGAAACTGCGACCCGAGCACCTGCTCATCGATGGCAACCGTTTCCGTCAGCCGGCACAACTGCAACTGCATCGTCTCAGCGAAGATGGCAAATCGAAAGCGACAGCCTTGCAAAGCGGATTACCCGACGATTATCCCGAAATTCCTGCTACCACCATCGTCAAAGGTGACGGAAAATTTCTCTCCATTGCTGCTGCCTCGGTTTTAGCCAAGACTTACCGCGACGATGCCATGCTGGCGCTGCATGAGCAATTTCCTCCATATCAATGGAATGAAAACAAAGGCTATCCCACTCCGGCCCATCGTCGAGCGATAGCAGAAATTGGCAGCAGTCCGTATCATCGTTTGAGTTTCAGACTCTTGGACGAAGACGATCAACTATCTCTATTTTAAGATCTTCGGCATCGGCCTTGATTTGCAGGTAGCCATGAGGCTCGGCGCCCATTTTCAAAGGATTGGTCTGCACATAGCGCACACCCTTGAAATACAAATATTCGGCACGATGATCGTGGGCCTGCAAGCAGGCATCCACATGGTAGGTTTGAAATAAATCTGTGAGGCGAAGCACTTCATTTACAGGCGGATTGCTTCCGAACAGATTGGAGTTGTCGGTATCGAAAAAATTGGCATGCGTGGCCACGATGCAATAACGATATTGGGGACGAATTTCTTTCAGCACATGCAACAACCACTCGTTCTGATATTTACCCAAAGTGGACGTAGTCGATTCCAAGCAGATGATTAAATCTTGCGCCTCTGGCGTACGAAGACTGACCGTATAAATGGAACTTCCGAAATATTTCAGGTACAAAGGCCAGCCATTATAATAAAGTTCGTGGTTGCCGGCAATGGTAAAAACCGTATCGCCGCCTTGACGATAATGTTCCTGAAGACGTTCATAGACAAGAGGATAAGCTTCGTTCACCGAAACAATATCACCTAAAAACAAATTGCAGGCAGTGAGAGAATCTTGTCGCGTCAGAAACAAAAACGAATCCAAACGAGCCGTTTCATCCACCACGTGAATATCGCCCGCCACATTAATATGATAGCCATCGTGCGGAAGTTCCAGCACCAAATCGCCAAGCCGTTCATTGTAAGCCATCGACTGATGGAAACGTTCTTCTGCATCGTACTGACAAGGAATAATCAATCCCAAAATATCCAATTCTTGACAGGATGTCAAAAGCAGGAAAGAGACAAGAAAGATTAAATTTCGCATACCACTCCCATTCTAATATAGCATTCATACACCGACGAGGCCAGATTGAAAACGCCCGATGGCATGTACATCAATTTGGAAATCAAACGACTACGTTCCGAAAATTTCCATTCTCCATAAAGCGAAACATTAGGCGTATAGATTCTCTCCCACAAAAAATCGTCGTAATCGGACAAAGCGAAACCCAGGTTCCATGCGGGGGAAGTTCGCGGATCGCGGCATTGAAAAGCCAATTTGTACACCAACCCGAAAGGCTCGTTCAGATAGCGTGCCGAAGCATCATGTCCCGTCCAATGAATATCCTGCAAAATGCGATGCATGCAACCGATTTCGCCATACCATCTGGCCCGACGATACGACAGACTCAAGGCCGCATTGTACTCGTATATGCCCCAGACCGACAAATCGCGGAAAAGAAATTTCTGATGCAAAGCCAGACTGTTGAAATGACGGGTTGAAGATTCGTTCAATGGAAAATACGCAAGTCCCTGAACAGCAATGGCATGAGTGGCATCATAAGAGCCGGCCTGATTGTCTTCCCATTGAAATGAGAAAGCGGCACTCAAATCGTAATTGACAGCCAAGGGATAATTGTAAAGCGCTGAATACGAAGCATAAAAACCTTGTTTAGCTCCCAAATCGAGCCAGGTTTTCACATATTCCTGCGCCCGCAAAGGAAAGACAAACAAACAAAAAGCGATAATCCACAACGAAAATTTCTTCATAGAGATAACTATCCGATTTTAAGACAATTGCAAATCGTACAAGCGCTTAAAGGCGCCCTCTTGCTGCATCAACTGTTCGTGCGTACCGCGTTCCACAATTTCGCCATCGCGCAACACGCAGATAAGGTCGGCATTGCGAATGGTAGACAAACGATGCGCAATAACAATGGTGGTGCGGTTTTTCATCAGATTTTCCAAAGCCTCCTGCACCAGACGTTCCGATTCGGTATCGAGGGCCGAAGTAGCTTCGTCCAGAATGAGGATGGGCGGATTTTTCAGAATGGCACGTGCAATGCTGATACGCTGACGCTGGCCTCCGGAAAGTTTACCGCCACGATCGCCAATATAAGTGTCGTAGCCATGTTCGCTGGCCATGATAAAGTCGTGAGCGTTAGCAATTTTGGCCGCTTCTATCACTTGTTCCATCGTGGCATTTTCCACACCGAAAGCGATATTGTTGAAGAAGGTATCGTTAAACAGAATGGCTTCCTGGTTCACGTTGCCCATGAGCGCGCGCACATCCTTCACGCGATAATTGCGAATATCCTCGCCGTCGATGCTAATGCTGCCATTTTCAACATCGTAGAAGCGCGGCAACAAATCGACAAGGGTAGATTTCCCAGAGCCCGATTGTCCTACCAAAGCCACCGTTTTTCCCTTGGGAATCACCAAGTTGATATCTTTCAAAACCAAATCGTTCTGATAACGGAAATCCACATGCTTGTACTCGATTTGCGAAGCGAATTGCGTCAAGGTTTTGGGCTGCGCAGGATCTTGAATCTTGTTTTCGGCCTGCAAAATCTTATCGATACGTTCCATCGAAGCCAAGCCTTTTTCTATGCTGTACCAAGCTTGCGAAAAGGATTTCGCGGGATTGATAATACTGTAGAAAATAATCAGATAATAGATGAACACTTGCGCCGACAGACCGGTATTATTGCCCAAAATGAGCGTTCCGCCAAACCACAACACGATGGCAATGATAAAGGTGCCCAAAAACTCACTCATCGGATGCGCCAACTGCTGACGACGGAAAATGCGAGCCGTGATACGACGCAATTGATTGTTCTGTCTTTCAAAATTATCGAAAATACGCTTTTCGGCGTTGAAAGCCTTAACGATACGAAGTCCGGACAAAGTTTCTTCGATTTGCGAAAGAATTTCGCCCCACTTGTTTTGTCCATCGCGCGAAGGTTTTTTGAGTTGCTTGCTGACGCGTCCCAGGAAAAAGCCGGCAATAGGCAGCAAAACCAGCACGAATAGGGTTAACTCCCAACTCAGGAACACCATCGTCGCAAAATATATCACCAACATTATCAGGTTCTTGAACAACATATCCAAAGAACTCATGATGGAAGCTTCCACTTCGGTTACATCGCCCGACATACGTGCAATGATGTCGCCTTTGCGTTCTTCCGAGAAAAAGCCCAAGGGAAGAGTTAAAATCTTGGCATAGATAGTGTTGCGCAAATCTCTAAGCACCGAGGTGCGAATGGCAATCATATTGACCGAAGCCAGGTACATAAAACCTGTTTTCAGCAAAGTCATCACCACCAAGAAAGATCCGAGAATAAGCAAGGTGAAGCCTCCGCCCTTGATTTCCACAATATTCAGCAAAAAGCAATAGAAATTATCTTTGAGCGCAGTGCCCAAATCGGCCAAAGGTAAAGACCAGATATTTTCATGATAGGTATAGTTCGCGCCTTCGTTCAGCTGGAAAAGTATCTCCAGAACGGGAATAATCAGCGCAAAAGAAAACAGACTGAAAATGGTAGATAAAAGGTTGTTCAACACGTTGAAAAACACGTGTTTCTTATATGGTGGCACCAATCGCCACAACAAGCGGAAAAATTCTTTCATCGGATAGGTGATTTGTCGCGCGAAGATAACACGAAGCCTCAGCAAAAACAAATTAAAACAAAAAAGAACGCAGCTCCTAAAAACTGCGTTCTTCGTATGCTTGAAGCAAATTTTTGTCTTATTTCAAGATTTCGAGCAATTCAACTTCGAAAATCAAAGTAGTACCAGGAGCAATCATCTGACCGGCACCCTGATCGCCGTAAGCCAAATCTGAAGGAATCACGAAGCGAACCTTTGAACCAACGTTCATCAGCTGCAAACCTTCTTGCCAACCGGCAATAACCTGAGTAACACCGAATTCTGCGGGAGTACCACGTTCGATAGAGCTATCGAAAACAGTGCCATCCAACAAAGTACCATGATAATGAACCTTTACGCGGTCGCTGGCAACAGGCTTAGCACCTTCGGCAGGAGTCAAAATTTCATATTGCAAACCTGAAGCGGTGGTAACAACGCCATCTTTCTTAGCATTTTCAGCCATATATTCGGCACCCATCTTCTTGTTGTTCTGAGCTTCTTTTTCCATCACGGCCATCATGCATTGTTGGAATACCTGATAAGCTTCTTCGGGCTTGATGCGCAATTTGCCATCTTGTCCTTTCAAAGTGAGTTCGAAAGCCTTGAGGAACATATCCAAGTTCAGATCGACGGGCATTTGTTCGAAATTCTGACGGAGATTGTCACCCAAACCTACACCATAAGCATAGCTCAATGAATCTTCGAGAGAACCGATAGATTTAGCTTTTACAACTTTCTGAGTTTCAACTGCGCCTTCTGCATCAGTAGTGGCCTTATTGCCACAAGAAGTCAGTGCGATGGTAGAGATAGCCAAAACCATAGCTACTGCTTTAAAGAGATTCTTTTTCATGTGTTTTGTTATTTTAAATTGTCGTTAATGTGTCGCAAAAAACTCCGCAAAGATAACATAAAGAATGGAAAATAATACTACTTTAGTGGCATCGTTAACAAATATTTGAATCATGTCTAAGAGCGTCAAAATCAATTGCAGCAACATCGGCCAAAGCCGCTTGTTCCCCATCGGAGTTTCCTTGATGGAAATCAGTGAAATCTTGCAGGAAGAAAAGGGCCTCGACTTCGAGCCCATCGCTGCACTTGTCAATCATAAATCGGAAAATCTGAACACCGAGCTCTATCATCCCGCCTTGGTGGAATTCATCGATATTCGCCACGCGGAAGGCATGCGCGTCTACACACGAACGCTCAGTTTTCTGATTGCCGCCGCCGTGAACGAACTATATCCCGGAAGCCGATTCTGCATAGAACATTCCGTATCGAATGGATTCTTCTGCCATTTATATCTTGGAAAGACATTGGAAAACAGCGATTTGGAAGCCATCAAGCAGCGTGTAAAATCTTTCGTGGAAGCCGATATCCCCATACTGAAGATTGAAGACGAAACGGCCGATGTGCTGGAAATTTTCCGCAGCAAAGGACGTCAGGATCTGGTGAAATTGCTGAGTCATTATGGACATTTGTACACGCATTACATCAAAATGGGCGAACATCTCGACCATTATTCCGGACCCTTGGCCGCCTCTACCAAATATATCCGCACTTTCGACTTGAGTTTGTATCCCGATGCCGAAAACGGCTGCTTATTGCGACTGCCAAATCCGGAAAAGCCCGAGGAATTGAAGCCTTACGTGGAACAACCCAAGATGTTTGGCATTTTCAAGGAGTTTGTACATTGGAACGAAGTTTTGGGACAAAGCACCATCGGCGACATCAACGAAAGTTGCGCCAAAGGCGAAGCCGAAGCGCTGATAAAAGTGTCGGAGGCCTTGCAGGAAAAGCGTGTTTCGCAAATCGTGGACAACATGCTCTCGCAGCCGCAGCGCAAACGCATCATTCTGGTTTCGGGACCTTCGTCTTCGGGAAAAACCACTTTCAGCAAACGTCTTTCGGTACAACTGGCCGTGATGGGTATCAAGCCTTTGGCTATTTCTTTGGACGATTATTTTCTGGAACGTCATCAGACGCCCCGCGACGAAAAAGGCGACTACGACTACGAATCGCTCTACGCGCTCGACCTGGAGCTGTTCAACCAACAACTGAACGATTTGCTGCAAGGCAAAGAAGTGATAGTGCCTCGATACAATTTCGCTTCGGGACAAAAAGAATTTCTCGAAGAAAGAAAGATTCATCTGGAAGACAATCAGGTACTTATCTTGGAAGGCATTCACGCCTTGAACCCGGAACTTCTGCCTTCTGTGCCGCAAGAAGTGCTGTATAAAATCTACGTTTCTGCCCTTACGTCCATTTCGCTGGACGATCACAACCGCATTGCCACCACCGACAACCGACTCATTCGTCGCATGATACGCGATGCACAATATAGAGGCACGCCGGCGCGCTCAACCATCGCACGCTGGAAAAGTGTCCGCGCCGGCGAAGACAAATGGATCTTCCCCTATCAGGAAAATGCCGACGTGTTCTTCAACTCGGCCATGGCCTTCGAACTCTTGGTGTTGAAACGTTATGCCGAACCTTCGTTGCGCACCGTGCCGCAGAATTGCCCCGAATATGCCGAAGCCGAACGTTTACTGCGCTTTTTGGATTATATCGCCACCATTCCCGACAACGATATTCCTCCCACTTCGCTCTTGCGCGAATTTGTGGGCGGCAGCTCGTTTAATTATTAGAATCTGATGGAAGTTTTGTAACTTTGCGACTCTAAATTTATCACCATGGCGTTGAAACAACAACAAGTATTGAAACAGCAGCAAGGGCTCACCCAAATGCAGATCCAACAGATTAAACTGCTGGAAATTCCTGCTTTGGAAATGGAAGAACGCATCTTGCGCGAAATTGACAATAACCCCGCCTTGGAATTGGGCGAAGAACTGCCTGATCCTCAGGTCAATACCGAAGAAGATTTCGATTTGGAAAACGAATATCCCGACGAAAACAATCAGAGCGAAAGCCAAAACGAACTCAGCGATTACGACGACGATTACGACGATCGCGCTGCCGATTATGCCGAAACCCAAGCATACGATCCCAATGCCGAAAGCGACCGTAAGACTTTCTTGGGAGTACAGACCGACAGTTTGCAAGACTTTTTGCGTCGTCAGTTGTCGGATTTGGATTTGGAAGAAACGGAAAACTGGATAGGCGAATACATCATCGGTTGTCTCGACGACGATGGTTATCTGCGCATTCAATTGGACACCATTGCCGACCAGCTCTCGTTTCATCGTTCGCTCGATGTGGAAGAAAGCCAAATGGAAGAAGTCTTGACCATGATACAGGATTTCGAACCGGCCGGCATCGCAGCGCGTAATTTGCAGGAATGTCTGTTGTTGCAGTTGCAGCGCAAGAATCCTACCAAAGAAGTGCAGAACGCCATCCGTCTGTTGGAAGATTATTTCGAGGATTTCTCTTCGATGAAGTTGCAAAAAATCAGTCAGCAATGGGGCATCAGCGAAGCCGATTTGGACGCTGCCAAAAAAGTGATCAGTCGTTTGAATCCCAAGCCCGGCAACGATTGGGAAAGCTCGCTGATGAACGAAACCGGACGCGCCATCACGCCCGACTTCCTGGTTGACAACATCGATGGAAAATTGGTGCTGAGCCTGAACGACACCAACTTGCCCGACTTGCACGTGAGCGCCTATTATAAAGAGTTGATTCGCAGCAGTAAACAATCGAAGAACATCAGCCGCGAACAGAAAGAAGCCGTGGTATTTGCCAAACAGAAAGTGGAAGCTGCCAACTGGTTTATCAACGCCATCAGACAACGTCAACAAACGCTGATGAACAGCATGCAAGCCATTCTCGACCGCCAGGAAGCCTTTTTCCTTAGTGGCGAAGAGCGCAAATTGCGTCCCATGCGATTGAAGGATGTGGCTGCCGACACCGGTTTGGATATTTCCACCATTTCGCGCGTGAGCAACAGCAAATATGTGCAGAGTGAATTCGGCATTTTCCCCTTGAAGTTCTTTTTCTCCGAATCGATGCAAACCACCGAAGGCGAAGAAGTTTCGGTGCGCGAAATAAAGAGCATCATCAAAGAACTCATTGAGCAAGAAGACAAAAACAACACGCTCACCGACGATGCTTTGGTAAAACTTTTGCAGGAAAAGGGCTACAAAATTGCCCGTCGTACGGTGGCCAAATACCGCGAACAATTGCACATTCCCACTTCCCGTCAACGATCTAACGCTTAAAACAAAATGAATATTCCCACCGATTTACTTTATAGCCGCGACCACGAATGGTTGCGCATCGAAGGCGAAACTGCCACGCTCGGCATCACGGAATTTGCCCAAGACGAACTGGGCGAAATTGTTTTTGTCGAAGTGAACGAAATGAACACGCCTTTGCAGAAAGACGATATTTTCGGCTCGGTTGAAGCCGTCAAAGCGGTTTCCGATTTATTTATGCCTTGCGCCGGCGAAATCATCGCCATCAACAGCGAACTGGAAGAACATCCGGAATGGGTGAACGAAGATCCTTACGGCAAAGGTTGGATGATACAGATTCGTCTGACAGATGCCGCCACCGCCGCAGATGGTTTGATGGACGCCGCTGCTTATCAAGATTTAATACAGTAAAATTCAAATAATTATGAAAGCTATTGTCAGCATTATCATGGGTAGCACTTCCGATCTGCCCATCATGGAAAAAGCAGCCAAGCTGCTCGACGAATTCAAGATTCCTTTTGAAATGCATGCTTTGTCGGCTCATCGTACGCCCAGCGAGGTGGAAACTTTTGCCAAGGAAGCTGCCGATCGTGGTATCAAGGTGATTATTGCAGGCGCCGGTATGGCTGCTGCTTTGCCCGGTGTGATTGCCGCCAACACCACTCTTCCCGTTATCGGTGTGCCCATTGCCGCCACGCTGAGCGGTATGGATGCTCTTTTGGCCATCGTACAAATGCCTCCCGGTATTCCCGTAGCCACGGTTTCCATCAATGGTGCCATGAACGCTGCCATCCTGGCCGTTGAAATGTTGGCCTTGGCCGACGCAGACTTGGCTGCCCGTTTCGCCATCTACAAAGAAGGTCTGAAAAAGAAAATCGTCAAAGCCGACGAAGAATTACAAGCTGTTCATTACGAATACAAAGTGTGACATTATGTCTTATTGCAAAGATTATTTCCATTATCAAAAGCGTCAGAGCCGAGAAGTAAAAATCGGCTCGTTGCTTTTGGGCGGATCGAATCCGGTTCGTCTGCAATCGATGACCAACACTTCCACGCTCGACACCGAAGGCAGCATCGCTCAAGCACAAGCCATTATCGAAGCGGGCGGTGATTTGGTCCGTCTCACAGCTCAAGGCGTAAAAGAAGCAGAAAATCTGGCTAATATCCGTCAAGGATTGCGCGAAAAAGGATACACCACGCCTCTGGTGGCCGATATTCACTTCAATCCCAAAGCCGCCGAAGCAGCCGCCTGTCATGTGGAAAAAGTACGCATCAATCCGGGCAACTTTGCCGATCCCATGCCGGCCGGCGTACAAAGCGAAGACGACGTGCAAGCCGCCATCCGTGCCCGTTTCGTTCCCTTTCTTAATCTTTGCAAAGAACATCAAACCGCTATCCGCATCGGTGTGAACCATGGCTCACTTTCGGCACGCATGATGAAACGTCATGGCGACACGCCGCAAGGCATGGTGGCTTCCTGCATGGAATATCTGCGCATCTGCATCGAGGAACAATTTTACAACGTGGTGATTTCTATCAAGGCGTCCAACACTTTGGTGATGGTACAGACCGTGCGACTGCTCGTTCAGGAAATGGAAAAAGAAGGCATGGATTTTCCCTTGCATCTGGGCGTCACCGAAGCCGGTGACGGTGAAGACGGACGTATCAAATCGGCAGTGGGCATTGGCGCTTTGTTGGCCGACGGCATCGGCGACACCATTCGCGTCAGCCTGAGCGAAGATCCGCAAGTGGAAGTGCCCGTTGCCCGACAGTTGCGCGATTACATTGCCCAACGCGAAAATCACGCAGCCATTGCAGCCGAAGCTTACGAGCCTTTCGATCCATTCCAATTTCATAGACGCGACAGTTATCGTTGCGGCATCGTGGGCGGCGCACAAGCGCCCGTGGTGATTGCAGATATCAGCCATATCCAAACCGAAGAAAAAAGCCAAGCCGCGCTGGAAGCCGA
>JAEIGA010020105.1_pt1 | contig 10173 bp, 14 predicted proteins | sample 9270691 | NCBI WGS metagenome assembly JAEIGA01 (sample SAMN17057246, study PRJNA624740) | gut metagenome | biome: biome; isolation source: fecal sample | host: Bos grunniens | place: China: Xizang | collected 2019
GATGCCGTTTTCTCCCCAGGAGATTCCGTTCATAGTACCGACAAGCTTTGCAATCAGCTTACGGGAATCTGACACGGCAAGGTTCATTTCACCACAAGCGCCAATTTCAAGGGGAATACCCAGGTTGGGATCCAAATATCTGATTTTCGAATCTGTTCCCCATTTCAATGCCATTTGTACGGTTTTGTTGATAAAGTAGACCTCACAATGGAAGGGAGATTCGCCGTCAGTCACCTTATTAAGCATTTTTCCGAGAAGCGGGATATTTTGCGTTTCAAGAGTATAGCGGCCGGGTCCAAAAAGGTCGAGAGCCTGACCGTTCATGAAGAAGATCGCTTCCTGTGATTCGTGTACGATTAGCTGCGTGAGAGAGTTAAAATCTTCACTAGGATGCTTCCAAACAAACGTGGAATTATCGCCCTCATACTTAATTACCTCTGCGATTTTCATTTTTATTACTCCTTAAATATATTTTTACAATTTACCATTCAGCATTTTATTCCCTAATTTTTGAATTGTCAATATGTTTTGACATTTTTTCTGCGTTGGAATAAAAATAAGCACTAAACAAAAAAAAGTGGAGCGATATGCTCCACTTTTATTTGTAAAAATTTGTCTTCGCTCATTTTTTCGGGCGAATGCCTAACAGGGCTTGTTCCACGGTACAGCCGGCTTTGATTCGGTGGTAGTACGTTACCGAATTAACGCCATACGCCCGGAGCATTTCTTGTGTGGAGGAGTACTCATTTCCCAAATGGTCATGACAGATTTTACCGTGATTACGACTGTGGCTAGAATCGAGCGGATGGGTCAAGCAGCGTTCCAGATCCCAACCCAGTTTTTTTCGTGCAGAGAATCGCACTTTGGTTAAGCCGTAGGCGCGTACCATTTCGGCTAGAGAGCGATAAGTGTTCCCCAAATGGTCAGATACACCTTTTCCAATATATTTACGAGCTTTTCCTGGTTTTGCGGTAAGAGCCTCTTCAATAGAAAGGCCATTTTTTATACGCTCCCGATAGGTGGGCAAGTTAATATTATATGCGTTACACATAGACTGGATAGAAGAGTAGGGGTTCCCCAAATGGTCAGATACGCCTTGTCCGGTATATTGGCGAACTTCTCCTAACTTTGTGGTGAGGGCCACCTCCGTAGAGAGCCCTTTTTTTATGCGGTATTGATAGGCGGAGGGTTTAATATGATAGGCGGCACACATAGCCTTAATAGAGGGGTAGGTGTTCCCCAAATGGTCGGACACGGTTTTGGAGATTATGGGGCGAAGTTCGTTCATATTCAAAGTAAGGGCTTCCTCAAGCGTATATCCTGCTGCCAACCTAGCTCTGAATGTGACCACTTTAATTCCGTAGGTTTTGCACATATTGGCTTGGGAAGGATACGCATTGCCCAGGTGATCGTAGAAGGCAGATTTTTGCTTTATTCCACTCAAAGCTTCCTCAACAGTCCACCCACGTTGGGTACGACGAATATAGTGGAGTTTATCCGTGCCGTATTGCCTGCACATCTCGTCCAAATTGGGATAGGTAACGCCTTTGTGGTCCGTCACAAAATCAGACTTTTTTTGGCCGGTCAAAGCCTCTTCAAGCGTCCAACCGCGCCTTCTGCGCTGGCAAAACGTATCTGAACGGATTCCATAAGCCTCACACATCCGATAGAGGGTTTGATATTTATTGCCCAAGTGATCTTCTATAGTTGACTTGTCCTTTTTATCTGCAACCCGCAAAGCTTTTTCCTCCTGTACATAGAAAATCGCTGTCAGCATTTTATTCCAAAATTTACAAATTGTCAATAAATTTCGGCATTTTTCGCATGAAAAAGCACACACCGGCTTTGCGCGGGTGTGTGCTAAAATTAGATTCTGTGCGAAACATGGGTTTAGTAGTCTCTGTACCCGGTTAAGAAGATTCGTACAGAGGTATATTCCTCATAACATTTTATTTCTTCCGTGATTGTTTTACCGGGTTTAATTTCAGAATCATTGTCCGCAAAATAGGTCCATTCAAAATCAACCACATCATCTCCGTTGAAAAACAGTACCGAAACTTCGACAAATTCAACGGCCTCTGTTCCGTTATTTTTTACTGAGACAATTTCTTTTTCTTTCGCCGTTACGGTCTCGTATGATAGATCGTGAACCGCGCTCTCGTACCAATCCTCTTCTTCAACTTCAAATTCATAGGTCATTGTCGCAAACTCTTCATCGGGACTGAAATCCAAAACAAATTCACACCCGCTACCAATAGGAGACTCAGATTCAGTCTCGGCTCCAATCAACTCACCTTTGTCATTATAAAATTTTACAGCGGCAGAAATAGAAAGGTTAAACTTGGAGTTGTTTTTGATAACTAAAAACGCATAATCTTGATAGTCGGTGCTGTAAGAATACTCCGTTACCTCTAGTTGTCCTATGACTTCTTCTGCATTAAATTTTCCTGTCGGAACGGTGGGAACATCTGTTGAGGAATCTTCCGTGGACGGTACTTCAAAACCAATTAACTTTTGAATGTTTTCAACCAAGGTCAACTGATCTGCCTCACTTAATCCGTACTCCTGGGCAACATCTTCCATTGCAGATTCCCAATCGTGATCGTTACCATCCAACAAAGCATAGTAAAACATTTTAAACGGCAACCATTCAAGCAAATCAAATTTCTCAACAGTCGTTTTTAACTCATCATACTCCGCTTTCAGTTCGTCGTGCTGTTTTACAATTTCGGCATAATCCGCCTTTAGTTTGTCGTGGTCCTCTTGGGCAACGCCTTCAACCACCGTAGTACATCCTGTCAATAACATTAACAGTGCCAGGAACATAACAATTACTTTTTTCATTACTAAGCCTTCTTTTTCTTGTTTTTTCATAAAATTAATTTTTAGTCTTCAAAAATGTAGTCCAAGTCATTCACATAGTTACGTGCCTTGTTTCTGTAATCATTTATAGTAGTTTTTGCTTGTTCAAAAGAACCTGTCGGTTCTTGGCAGAAAGCGAAGAAAGCCTTGGTGGTTGTGTAATATTCTTTCAAGTTAGGATAATGTTCATAATCAGAATGTTTTTCACTCATTGTCTTCATCAAATCTTTTGCGGAATCCAAAGCACTTTGTGCTTTCTCAATTGTTCCATTATCCTTGTACGCATATACAACAACCATTATACAGAATGTAAATAAATCATCTAAATCATCTTCAAAATACTCGAAAAGCCTATTGGCTTCTACCTTGGTCAAAGTCATAGTTTTTTCTTCGCCGCCTGCCACAATAAGCTCAATGCCCGCAATGATTTCTCTTTCACTCAAAGAAAGTTCGGCAGCCAGGGTCTCTACTCCGTTATCAAGTATTTCATCATCATCATAAATTCCCAAGCGCCACGCTTCGTAAACATCTTCGCCAAATTTTTCGGTAATCTCATACGCAGCATCAATTTTATCATACGCTTCTTTTGCCACATTAAATGCAGTTGAGCCATTACAGGCCACGAAAGATAGACTCATAATCGCTGCCAAGAGCAAAGCAAAAACTTTTTTCATTTTGTTTTACCTCATTTACTATTTTTTTGCGTTGGAAAATTTACCGTTAAGCATTTTATTCCTTAATTTTCAAATTGTCAATATATTTTGGCATTTTTCGCATGAAAAAGCACCGCCTACGGTTCGTAAGCGGTGCTTTGTGTTTAAGCTCGGCAGCTTTTACTCCCTGTCTGACAACAATTCGTAGACACCTTCTATTATGTGCCTCTCCTCGGGGGTCAGCGTTTCGTCCTTCTTTAACTCTTTTAACCTATCTAATAACTCTTCCATTTTATCAACTCCTATATTTACGTTCGGCAGCTTAAAAAAATTTCTTAATCGGGCATTCTTCTTCAACGTCACGAACGTCGGTTACATTACATCAACCGCTTGCATATTCGTCGTCCCAGTCATATAACGGACACAATTCACACGCGCTTTTATAGCGTTTCGCGCGCGTAGGGCAGTCAATTTTTTCAGGAGGAACAAAATTGTCCTCGAAGTACATTTCAAGTTCAATTTTTTTTAATCATAACAAACCCTTTCCCCGTTTAGCTCGGCAGCTACTACTCTACATCGGTTAATGCCTTTAAATTGAAATACCCTTATCAGATACATTTATTCCATTGATGGAAAGAACTTTGTTCGTTCCGTCTTTAAATATCTCAATTTCAATTTCTGTATCATCCCCAATATAAGGAATCCGCTCGATAGCGAAACCTAACTGGGTGGCTTTGTTTTCTAATTCCCAATTTTCGCTCTTTTCCCTGTGAAAATAGATCGTCTCTTTCATGCTTTCCATAATTATTTTTTCCTTTCTTGAACTTTGTCCCACAGCTCTTTAGATATAACGGGTGAATGCCCCTCGTTCTTATCGTTTCGAATTTTTCCCTCGAACCTGTTTGGCACTCTCTTCACCGGGTCTGTACCTAACTTATCCCATACTGTTTGTTTTCTCATAACATTTACTCCTTTTACCACTTAACCTGTACCACTTACTCCGGCTAATCCCCAGCTCGGAGCACGCTGACGTTACGGACAGCATACCTTTATTAACCTTCTTTTCGTATTCCGGAAACTCCGGGACCTCTAACAACTTTCGCCCTTCACGATACCCAGGGTTCTTTCGCTTCGCTTCCGCTTTTCCGTCCGCAAGACGTTCCACAATCATATCGCGCTCGTATTCCGCAAACGCAGCCATTATATGTAACATCAGCTTCCCGTTTGGCGTGTCCTCAACCAGTCCCATGTTCAGCACGTGAACCGAAATCCCTTTTTCAAATAATTCCTTAATCAAGTTTACACCGTCCGTGGCTGTCCTCGCAAAACGATCCAGCTTACAAACAACCAACGTGTCGCCGGCTTTCAGCTTCTTTATCAGTTTTGTAAACTTCGGCCGTTCCATTTTCATGCCTGTGTATGCTTCCAACACGATTTCGTCACACCCAGCGGCAAGTAATTTACGTTCCTGAGCTTCCAGGCTTACTCCGTCTTCGCCACCCTTATATTTCGTGGTGCTGCTCACTCGGCCGTAACCGTACCTCATTCGTCCTCACCAACCTTATAGCTACCCTCTTTGGCATCACGGGTTGTTTTTGGTTGTACTACCAGCTCGTAGCCTAATGCGTCCAGGAACTTCACAAATGTATCTACTTTTATGCTCTTTCCTCTTAAACGTTCGCTCACGCCAGATGCCGTTTTGTAACCCGTTCTATCTCTGAGAATATCAAAGGTTACTTTCGGAGTGCTGTTATCCATAATATCTCGAATAATGTCTGTTTCTTTCATGATTTGTGGTTCCTCCTCGGTTCGTTGTGTTTACACTATATCATGTTTTCGCGTAAGCGTCAATAGGGGGGGAAGATTTTTTTTTACCTTTTTTTATTTTTTTCTACTAAAACTGCTCACCGGGGCGGCTCCGCGGGGCGAATATCCCCCGGCCCCGGTACCATTGCAGCGGATCCAGAAGCAAAACGGCTGCACTTTTTTTCAGATCGCCGCACAAACAAACACGGCCAGCGGGAACGCCTCCGGAGGCTGGGACCGTCGCCGCAAGTGTTTCAAAACTGCACAATTAAAATACATATAGAAAAATACGCGAAAAAGTGTAAAAAATTCCGCTAAACCTATTGACTTTTACACGAAAACGCGTATAATAAAGACAGATACACGAAAACGCGTAAAATAGGAGGTAAAAAAACAATGAAAAGAAAAACAATCGAACAATTATTGAAAGAAAACAAAAAGGCTTTGCAATTTTTGCACAGCGCGGCCGGGGTCGATTTTGAAAGGGATTTTTTTATTGATCGAATCGAAGGAAAGTTCACTTTCAACACGGTAACAAAAGCAATCGAAAACAAACTTTCCGGCGATTATGTTGCAGCATTGCTTTTAAAACCAACGAAAGAACACCACTTCAATAAAGAATTGTATTTCATAAGGCTGCAAAAAGACGGTTTTGATCCATTGAAAAACAATGGCACAAAATATTGGGATTTTGATATTGATTATTTTTTCAGTATTAAAGATTTTGAAAACGTCAGAAAAAACAAAACAGATCATTTTTACATTATCGCCCAAAAACGCGAGCTTTTGAACAAAACAACACAAAAAAGCGCGGATATGTTGCAGCGCTTCGAGCTTGACAAAGACAAAAGAACATACTACCGCGACGGCTGCGACCATTGCTCGGACGGGCGCGGAAATCGCTGGATCAACAAACTGTACCTTGTTAAAAAAGACGGCTCACGCGAGCGCCTAACGTTTGAACCATACAGCAGCTTTTACCCGGGGGAAAACAGAAGCGACAATATAACCGATTATATAGATAAAAGCGGCTTTTTGTTGCGTCCTCGTCAAATGGAATTAAAGAGAAAAGCGCGAACACTTAAAGCGGAGCGAGACAAAGCAGCAGCAGCGGCGGCAAACTTTGAAAAAGAAGAAAAAACAATAAACAGACAAATAAAAGAAACGTGCGAAAGGATCGCGGCGGAGGCGCTTGCAATCAAAACGGAAAAGGACGCAAAAACGATTGAAGAAACGGCGCGAAAACTGGCACGGGCACTTTGGCATTATGACTATTACAAAGAGAAAAGCGCCGGTAACCTGTACGCAAGCAAAGAACAAAAGGAAAGAACAATAAAAACAATTTTTGAATACTTACAAGAAGCGGAGGAAAAAACAGCATGAAAAAAATTCACGACTTAAAAACAACATACTTTGACGGCCTGGCAATCAATTACTTTTACAAAAGAGAAAACAACGACGTAAACGGAAACCCACGTTTCCGCGTTTACGTTATAGATCCGGAGGGGCCCGCGGTTTATGAATTTATTGCCAAAACTTATGAAGGCCTATTGCCGGACCGCGTGAAAAACTTCTTTGGAAAGGAGGGTCACACGGCATGAATAACTATAACATTGTAGCAGCGACGGAAACGGAAAAATACAACATTATAAACGTTATACGCGCCGCCGGTGCCGTGCTAACAGGTGTTAGCGGGTATGGATCCGGCTATTATATCCAGCTAACAGCGGACCCGCTACAAGTGGCCGCAATCAATAAAACATTAAAGGAGAACGAAAAACAATGAAAAAAACTGTATTTTATTCTATGATACGAAAAGACGGGCAAAACGTGGCAAAACGTCAAAACGGATACACGGACGGCACATATAACTATTATAAAGGCGAGTTTGGCACGTGGTACGCAATCCAACCGGAAACGGGGCTTTCCATATATAGCAGCAGCACGCGCAAAACAGCAGCAGAGGGCGCACACGCGCCCGAAATGGCCGAAAAAGTGGCGCGAGCGCTTGACCGTATGGGAGAAAACGCAAAACAGAATTTTAAAAAAGCGCTTGAAGCTACAAAAGGAGCCGCGTAAAAATGAAAAAATTGCTTGCCGTGCTGGCCGTGGTTATATACTTTCCATTTGCCGTTATTTTCGAGCTAACAAAACAATACAATAAATAAAAGTGCCCCGGGATCCCCGGGGCTTTTTCTTTCCCTGGCAGCGGTGCCAGGGCTTTTTTTATGCCGTTAAACGCGACCGCTTAAAAGGCCGTTTAAGCGGTTTTTTTTGTTTCCTTTACTCCTATATTACCACGGCATAAAGGCGCCTGTATCGGCTTTGTGTGGCCTCAGGAGTACGAGCGGAGCGGGACGAAAACAGGGCGCGGGCCGGGGCTTTTCGGTTGATTCTTCCATATTTTGTAAATCTCGGATTGACCCTGCATGAATCGAGCAAAAAACGGTTCAAAAACTCATTATTTTATTGCGTCTTTTTTATTATGTCGGCTTTGCGAGAGGCCGAACAAATCCCCGAAAGTCGTGAAAGTCGTAAAAGTTGTGAAAGTCGTGGGATTTTCGTATTTAATGCCTCCAAAAGAAACCCATATCGTGATGCAACAAATCGACAAACAAGGCCACAACGATTAACAACACGCTAACACCGAGCATCAAAGACAAGGCCGTAATAGCTTTATCTTTCCGCCGCAAAAAGTCGGCTCGTTCGTCCAGCAGCTTATCCTTTATACGCATTTGCTCGTCTTTAAATACCGCCTGGTCTTTCAAGTAACTAACCTTACTTTCAAGCTGAGCACACTTTTCCACGAGAACCGGATTATCCGCCGTTGCAGTTTCTTTATCAGTAGCCATAGTACACGGATATTGTCCCCAGGATCCATTAACCAGCGCTTTCGTAATCTGCTGTATAGTCGTAAGACGCACATCGTTCACGTGCCCGGCCATAACTCTATCAACAGACGCTTTAGATAGATCGGCCGCATCCGCTATATGTGCGTTAGTCCATCCGAGATAATTTTTCCGCAAATGGCACCACTCGCACCAGCGCTCGGCGCTCATTGCTAAAAAGTTGGGACCGTCACAGGTTTTTCCAATATGTTCACAGTTTACACATCTGTTATAGGGTTTCTCTTCGAGGGATTTTTTACTGAACGGCATAGTTTTAGCCTCATTTCTCACGATTTGATTACGTGATAATCTTATTTGATAGCAGGATTATCAGATGTTTGGATTGATTATTTTCGCAAGAAATGATAGGCTATGTGCGGGTCAAGCGACCTACCAGCGGTGTGGGGTGAGCAATGTTGGCGCATATGAGCGCCCCACACCGTTCGGGGCGAAAACAAATCAAGTGCCAATATTTTACACTTGAAGCATCAAAAATGTCCATCGGCAAAATGCACAAACTTTCCCCTCGTTTCCCGTCAAAATTACTAAACAGAAAGGGACCATGTATGGACGAGCTTGCCTTATTACAGGCAACCATTATCTCCGAAATTCAAAACACCCAAGACGCAGAACTCCTCGACCTCATACTAAAAATACTCCAAACAGAAAAAAGCGGCTGAAACCAGCCGCTCTTTCTTTTATTCTGGTAATTCCTCGTATTTAGCTTCGACAGTCGCCACGTCCGCTTCTGAAAGTCCCCGGTTATTTGGGGTGAGTACCACTTCGGATTTATCAGCATAACCCGTGAACAGGTTCTTGCCGAGGAAGATTCCGGAAACCGGGTTGACCTTGCCGTTAAGCATATAATCCTCCCACAGCTCTTCAAGCACGCGATAGGCTTTAAGTACAATATCCTGGTGAGTGCCAGCGCGGACCTCTCCGGTTTTCCACGTGTGCAGCGTGTCCCGGTGGATGCCGAGCGCGTTACACATACCGTTTACGGTAGGTTTCATATCGCTATCGGCACAATGAGTGAAATACCAGTCCAACCGATCTGAAACCTGTTCAGGGTCCCTAATATCAATCGGCGGTAATTCCAAAGTTGCCAGCGCGTGTTTGAGATACCTTGAATTATCGCCAGGCTGGATATACTCCTGTCCAAAGTTCGGTTTACCGGGTTCCAGTTTTCCTTGTGCTCGAAGCTCCTTATTTTTGTTTTTCTGCTCCTGTGTCATAGGCGGTCTGCCTCTGCCCCGTTTGGATTGTTGTTCTTCCATTTTTAATTTTCCTCCCATAAATAGTTGTGTGTTCCTCCGTGCCACCCGAAAAGCGGAAGCATTGCAATATATATAAAAAACATACTATATATAGCTTTTTACACTATTTTTTTAATTATTTTATTCTTCTATATATATTACTTGGAACACTTGGAATATATAAAGAAAGCCTTGAAAACACTGAGTTTTTTTGTTCCACCTACCCGCTTTTTAACTCGGCACAACCAGGAGCAATCGGTGGACTGTTCCCGGTGTGTGTTCCGCCTAAAGATTGAAAACACGGACCAGCTTTCCGTTTTTTCTTATCCGCTGCTCGCTCTTAATTTTGTCGCCCATACATTCTCTAAACTTAGGCAGAAATCTTTCGCGGCTAAGCGGCTTGTGTCCGGTATCGTCGCACCAGTTCTTATACCATTGGTAAACCTCTTCTCGTGTAACAACTCCGGCAAAGTCATAGTCGTCGCAGAACACCATAACGGGGTTGCTTGTTTGCTCGAACTGCTCAATAAATTCGCTTTGTTCCGGTGCGTCTGTGAAATAGCCAACGGTGTTTAATAGCTTGTAGCCATCGTAAGCCCAATTAAAGATACCGGGAAGCTCCTCTGTGAGTTTGTCAACGATGTTAATATCACGGGGCTTTTGTCTCGGATTGTTAGGGTCTGGCGTTTCCACATACTGACACGGAAA
>JAEIGA010020106.1_pt1 | contig 10173 bp, 8 predicted proteins | sample 9270691 | NCBI WGS metagenome assembly JAEIGA01 (sample SAMN17057246, study PRJNA624740) | gut metagenome | biome: biome; isolation source: fecal sample | host: Bos grunniens | place: China: Xizang | collected 2019
CACCAGAGCCTAACGGATATTTGCACATAGGTCATGTTAAAGCGATTAATATTGATTTTTCTACTGCTAAAAAGTACAATGGGAAATGCAATTTAAGACTTGACGATACAAACCCGACTAAAGAAGATACCGAGTATGTGGATGCTATAATGGAGGACATCAAGTGGCTTGGATTTGAATGGGAAAATGTATATTACGCATCGGATTATTTCCCGATTATCTATGACTGTGCGATAAAACTTATCAAGAAAGGCAAGGCTTTTGTTTGTGACCTTACCCCAGATGAAATGAGAGAGTACAGAGGAACACTTAAAGAACCAGGTAAAGAGAGTCCGTACAGAAACAGAAGTGTGGAAGAAAACCTTGATTTGTTTGAAAGAATGACAAAAGGTGAGTTTGAAACAGGTTCAAAGGTTCTTCGTGCAAAAATTGATATGGCATCAGGTAATCTTAATATGCGAGATCCTATCATTTACAGAGTTTTAAAGGCTACTCATCACAGAACAGGAGATAAATGGTGTGTTTATCCTATGTATGACTTTGCACATCCTATTTCAGATGCTGCAGAAGGTGTTACACATTCACTTTGTTCACTTGAGTTTGAAGACCACAGACCGCTTTATGATTGGGTTTTAAAAGAATGTGATTTTGAAGTTCCGTCAAGACAAATTGAGTTTGCAAGACTTAATTTGACAAACACTTTAACAAGCAAAAGAAAGTGTAAAAAACTTGTTGATGACGGTATTGTTGATGGTTGGGACGATCCGAGGATGTCAACCATTTCTGCCATGAGAAGAAGAGGATACCCTGCAGATGCTATGATTGATTTTGCTAATCGTATTGGTGTGGCAAAGGCATTCAGCGTTGTTGATTATGCACTTTTAGAGCATTGTGTAAGAGAAAATCTTAACTTAAATGCACCTCGTGCTATGGCTGTTTTGGATCCCCTTAAAGTAACAATTGAAAACTATCCCGAAAATGTAAGTGAAGATATCGAAGTTGACATCAATCCAAATGACGAAACCGCAGGCAAAAAAACAGTTACATTCTCAAGAAATATATTTATTGAAAAAGATGACTTTATGGAAGTTCCTGTTAAAGGCTACAAGAGACTTACACCTGACAATGAGGTAAGACTTAAAGGCGCGTACTTTGTAAGGGTTAAAGATATTATAAAAAATGAAAACGGCGAAGTGGTTGAGCTTATATGCACATACGACCCTGAGTCTAAGGGCGGAAATTCACCAGACGGAAGAAAAGTTAAAGGAACAATCCAATGGGTTGATGCTAACAATTGTTTAACTGCTCAGGTTAATATGTATGACAAATTATTTATGACTTCAAATCCGGGTGATTTAGAGGATTATCTTGACAATTTAAATCCTGACTCACTTAAAGTTTTAACAAATTGCAAAATTGACAAGGATTTGGAAAATGCAAAACCTGGTGACAGCTTCCAGTTTATGAGAAACGGATACTTTACAGTAGATAAAAACTCCGGCGAAGATAAAATAATATTCAACTTGACTGTTACACTTAAAGATTCATATAAGCCTACAGTATAAGTTGTTGAAAGGATATGATAAAATGGGAGAAAAATTTTATATAACCACTGCTATTGCGTATACTTCCCGCAAGCCCCACATTGGGAATACTTACGAAATTGTTTTAACTGATGCTATTGCGAGATTTAAGAAACAGCAAGGTTTTGATGTGTTTTTCTTAACAGGAACAGACGAGCACGGCATTAAAATTCAAGAAATAGCAGAAAATGCAGGTATTTCGCCAAAAGAATATGTTGATGGTGTTGCAGGTGAAATTAAAGCTATATGGGATTTAATGAATACAAGTTATGATAAATTTATCAGAACAACTGATGATTACCATGTAAAACAGGTGCAGAAAATTTTTAAAAAATTCTACGACCAGGGCGATATTTATAAAGGTGAATATGAAGGAATGTACTGTGTACCTTGCGAAACTTTCTACACAGAAAGCCAGCTTGTAGACGGCAAATGCCCTGACTGCGGAAGAGAAGTAAAACCTGCAAAAGAAGAGGCGTATTTCTTTAAAATGAGCAAATATCAGGACGCTTTAATGAAACACATCGAAGAAAATCCTGATTTTATTCAGCCTGAATCAAGAAAAAAAGAAATGGTAAACAATTTCTTAAAACCAGGTCTTCAGGATCTTTGTGTTTCAAGAACATCATTTACATGGGGTGTTCCTGTTGAATTTGATGAGGGACACGTTATTTACGTGTGGATTGACGCTCTTTCAAACTACATTACAGCTTTGGGTTACGATACAGAAAATCCGTCAGAACTTTACAATAAGTACTGGCCTGCAGATGTTCACGTTATCGGCAAAGACATTTTAAGATTCCACACAATTTACTGGCCGATTATGCTTATGGCACTTGGCCAGCCTCTCCCTAAAAAAGTTTTCGGTCATCCGTGGCTTTTGTTCGGAAACGATAAAATGAGCAAATCAAAAGGCAATGTTATTTATGCTGACGATTTGGTAGAACTTTTTGGAGTTGATGCAGTAAGATTTTATCTATTGTCTGAAATGCCGTACGGTAATGACGGAAGTATAACTTACGAAAACATTATAGCAAGATATAACTCAGAGCTTGCAAACGTTTTGGGCAACCTTGTAAATCGTACTGTTGCTATGACACATAAGTATTTTGGAGGTATTGTTCAGGCACCTTCAAAAGCAGAAGAAATCGACAACGAACTTATTGCTCAGGCGAAAGAAACGGTGAAAAATACAATCGCTAAAATGGAAGAATATAAAACAAGCGATGCAATTGCAGAAATCTGGAACCTCTTAAAAAGAAGTAACAAGTATATTGATGAAACAACTCCGTGGGCACTTGCAAAAGACGAAAGCAATAAAGAAAGACTTGGAACAGTACTCTATAACTTGATTGAAGCGATAAGAATTGCGGCGGTTTTACTCACTCCGTTTATGCCTGAGACAGCAGAAAAAATTGCAAAGCAAATTAATGCGGATAATCTTTCTTTTGAAAGCATTAAAGAGTTTGGCGGGTATAAAGCAGGTACACAGACAAATGAAGCAACTCCGCTTTTTGCAAGACTTGACGAAGCTAAAACTTTGGAAGAAATCGAAAAGTTTTTAGAAAAATATAATGAGCCTGAAGAAAAATTCGAGCCTTTTAAAGAAGAAATCGAATTTGAAGATTTTGAAAAATGTGATTTAAGAGTAGCTCGCGTTTTAGAGTGTGAAGAAGTTCCTAAAGCAAATAAGCTTTTGAAATTCAAACTTAAAGTCGGCAACGAAGAAAGAATTATACTTTCGGGAATTAAAAAATACTACAAACCAGAAGATTTGGTTGGCAAAAATGTTTTGATTATTGCAAACCTTAAGCCAAGAAAGATTATGGGTATTGAATCTAAGGGTATGATACTTTCAGCAGTTGATGATAATGAAGACATTCTTTCGGTTACAACAACCTTGGATGGTAGTTTTAAAGCTGGAACAATTGTTTGCTAAAAAGTGAATAAACCTCCTTTTTTGGTTAATAATACTAAAAAAAGGAGGTTTTTTTATGGAATTAAAAGGTTCAAAAACAGAAGCGAATTTAATGGCAGCTTTTGCAGGTGAAACTCAGGCAAGGACAAAATATCATTATTACGCATCAAAAGCAAGGGAAGATGGCTATGAACATATTGCAAAGGTTTTTGAGGAAACTGCCGCAAATGAAAAAGCACACGCAAAAATATGGTTTAAGCTCCTTAAAGGCGGTATGCCCGGTACGCTTGATAATTTGAAAGACGGCGCATCAGGTGAAGATTATGAATGGTCTGAAATGTATAAAGAATTTGAAAAGGTTGCAAAAGATGAGGGATTTGACAACATTGCAAGACTTTTTAAAGAGGTCGGAGAAATTGAAAAAACTCATCTTGACAGATATAATCAGCTTATAAAAGAAGTTGAAAATAATGAGGTGTTTCAAAAGCAGACTGAGGTTAAATGGCGCTGTGCAAACTGTGGATATATCCACCAGGGACAAGGTGCGCCTGATGTTTGTCCTGTGTGTGCTCACCCTAAAGCATATTTTGAGGTTAAGGCAGATAATTACTGATTTTCTGCGAATAAATTCCAAATATAATACAATAAAAGGAAAAGCAGGTGTTTTTGCCTGCTTTTTTTAGTAAAAAAATAAGAAAAAATAGCCTAAAAGGTTGAAATTTTTGCTCATATAGTATAAAATATAATAATAGACTATTAGTGATTATTTAAAAAAAGGATATGATAAATTTGACTAATGTTTTAGTTTTATTTGGTGGACAGTCAACTGAGCACGAAGTATCTCTTTGCTCTGTGACAAATGTTTTAAATAAATTGAATCCCCAAAAGTATAATATTATAAAAGTCGGCATTACAAAAACAGGACAGTGGCTTTTATATGAAGGAGACAACAAAAATATCAAGGACGGAAGCTGGGAAAACAATAATGTAACTCCTGCGTTTTTAGGTCCTGATGCTTCAATGGGACTTGTTGTTTTAAGAAACGGAAGGGCTGAAATAAAAAATGTTGATGTTGTGTTCCCTGTTCTTCATGGTGCATGCGGTGAGGACGGAACCATTCAAGGTCTTTGTGCACTTGCAAAAGTTCCTTGTGTAGGTCCTGATATGATTTCATCTGCCATTTGTATGGATAAAACATCAACCAAGATTATGCTTAAAGATTTAAATATTCCTCAGGCAGACTGGATTACAATTATAAGCAGCGAACTTTCAGACATTGGAAATGTTGTAAAAAGAATTGAAGAAAAGTTTGAATATCCTGTGTTTATAAAGCCTGCAAATGCAGGATCTTCGGTTGGCATAGGAAAATCACACAATAAAGAGGAGCTTATAGAGCACCTTGAAAATGCGGCAAAGGTTGACAGCAAGATATTGGTTGAAGAATTTATTGACGGCAGAGAAGTTGAATGTGCGGTTTTAGGAAACGACGACCCTGTTGCATCTGTTTTGGGTGAAATTATTCCTGATAAAGAGTTTTATGATTACGAGGCAAAATACCACTCAGACTCAAAGCTTATAATTCCTGCGCCTATCTCTGAAACAAAATCAAATCAGATAAGAGAGATTGCGAAAAAGGCGTTTACAAAAATCGGTCTTAAGGGAATGTCAAGAATTGATTTCTTTGTACATAAAATTACAGGCGATATTTACTTAAATGAGATTAACACAATCCCAGGATTTACAGACATCAGTATGTATCCTGTTCTTATGGAAAAAACGGGGATTGGCGGGGAAATGCTGGTTGATAAACTGATAGAACTTGCCATTGAAGAATTTGCTGGTGAAAGATTATGAAAAACAAACCAATTGGAGTTTTCGACTCGGGACTTGGCGGACTTACCGCGGTTAAAGAAATAATGAATCTTATGCCTAATGAGGACATAATTTATTTTGGTGACACAGCAAGAGTTCCTTATGGCTCAAGGTCGAGCGAAACTATAATTAAATATGCAAAGCAGGACATTAACTTTTTAAAATCGTTTGATATAAAAATAATTTTAGCTGCTTGCGGAACAGTTTCTTCTGTGGCGCTTCCTGAAATTCCCAATAAGGACGTTAAAGTTATCGGCGTTGTTGAGCCTGCAGCAGTTGCAGCAGTAAAGGCTACTAAAAACAAAAAAATAGCCGTTTTGGGAACACAGGGAACTATAAACAGCAGGGCATACGAAAAAGCAATAACAAAAATCATGCCGGAGGCTTTAATTACATCAGTTGCGTGCCCATTGTTTGTGCATTTAGTTGAAAATGGCTATCACGATAACGAGGCGACATATTTGATTGCAAAAGATTATTTGAGTGAGGTTATAAAAAGCGGTGCAGATACTGTTATTTTAGGTTGTACTCACTATCCAATGCTCACACAAGTAATTGCAGAAATTTTAGGAAATAAAGTAAAGCTGATTAATGTGGGCGAAACTGCGGCGCAGTACCTCAGGGAAATCTTAGAGCAAGAGGGTAAGCTTTGCAGTGAAAAAAATCCTACGTATGAATTCTATGCATCAGATGCTAAAAGCGGATTTGACTACTTAGCAAAAATGTTTTTAAAAAGGGATTTAGGAATACTTAAAAGCGTGGATATTGATAAAATCAAGGAGGACTAAATGACAGTTAATGCCATTGCATCTATAAAAACCTGTCAGAAAACACCTGACGGAGAAAACTTTGATATAGAAATGATGTGTGACGCGGAATATATTTACTCTTTTGATAAATGCACACTAAAATATAACGAGCCTGAGGGGTCGGGACTTGGCAAAACCCAAACACTTATTGAAATAGAGGATGAAAGTATTACACTTACAAGAAGCGGTGAAAATAACTCAAGAATGTATTTCAAAAAAGGCGAAAAGTATATGAGTGTTTACGAAATGCCTTTTGGAATGTTTTCAATCAATATAAATTCTGAGTATGTTGAGATTTCAAAAAATGAAGAGGGGGCACATATTGAAATAGAATATGCCTTGGAACTTGAGGGTATAGTTTCATCAAAAAATAAATTAGAACTTGATATAAAGAGGAAAATATAATGAAGTCAGTTAAAAAAGCAGGACTTTTGTTGGTTTGCTTTGTGCTTGCTTTAAATGTAATCACGGTACAGGCAGCAGAGTTTACTGCAAACCAGAATGTGTATAACGAACTTATAAATATTACCTACGACGATATGGCGTATATGCCTGTAAACCATTGGTCAAGCACAGCAGTATATGTAACATCTGCGGCAGGGCTTATAAAAGGGTATGATGCTAACTTTAATCCGGGAGGAACAGTTACTAAAAGCGAAGCTTTAGCGGTGCTGTTCAGGTCGTCGGGACATGAGGGACTTGCAAATTCATATTACAGCAATATCCTAAAATCTAAAGAAAAGGAGCCTTATGAGTACAACAATGTAGACTCGTGGGCAGACGGATATATAAGACTCGCTGTTGACTTCGGAATTTTAACACCCGATGAGTACCTTTACTGTATGTCATCTAAGTATAATAACGATGGCGAGTTCCAAAAAAACAAACCTGCACTTAAGGCAGAACTTGCAAAGTGGATTGTTAAGGTATATAAATTGCCCGTCCAAAAAGGCGAGAGCAAAATTTCTGCGTTTTACGACTATAGCGAACTTAAAAGCGAGGACAAGCAGTACTTAGAAACTGCTGTATACTATGGAATTTTAAATGGTTCTGGTGACAGACTTGACCCGTACGTTACAATGACGCGCGAACAGATGGCACAGATTTTTTATAACATAAGAAATTTGTGGGCAGAAAAACTGGGATACGAAATTTTGCAGGGTACGATTTCTGACGTAAATAAAACAACAACTCAATCAGAGGGCAAAATTACAAACGACATTGTTATTTCAACCGATGCAGGTAATTTAATCACCCAAAGAGAGTATAAGTTAAATGGTGAAGCGGTAGACAATACCTATGACAGCGGGCTTTTGTATAAAGATTTCGTTGTAATAGCACAAGGTCATCTGCCAACCGACTCTACCATTTTAAAGAAGTCTGATGGGATAAGCATTTTTGTAAAAGACAGTGCCGTTAAGTTTATTTTAAAAAATAAATCGGGCGGAAATCTTGATTTTTCTTCTGAAGAATTTAAAGATGCTTCGGTACATAAGGGCAGACTTTATTTTTACGATGCAGATGAAATGACATTGGTTTTAAAAACGGAAAAAGGGTTTGAGGAAATCAACTGCAGCAATGCAACAGAGTTTTCATACAGAACAAATGTAGTCGACAAATCAAAAATTAATGAAATGTATAAAGACAGCGAAATTTACGTATTTACCTGTGTTGAAATAGCAGGAAACAGAGAGTTTGCGTACAGAGTACAGATAACAGATTAACAAGGAGAGGATTTGATGAAAAGAAGAATTTTAGCACTGCTTTTGGCAGTACTTATTATAATACCTAATGTTGCCTTTGCATCAGGAAACACAGATCCTGAAGGTTTTGCGGTAATAACAACTCTGTTTAATTTTGTAAAGCACTTTTATCAATTTGATGTGGATGATTCTGCGGCAAACGAAAACATAATAAAAGAAGTTTTAAGAGAAAATCCCGATGCTTTTCAAACCATTATAAAAGCGTTTATGGGAACGTTGGATGAGCACAGTGTATATTACACAAAAGAGGAGTTTGAAAGCTTTAATAATTATATAGAATCAGGTTTTGCAGGAATAGGCATTACATACTTAAGAGAAAATGGCAAGATGGTAGTATCAGCAACTGTAGAAAATTCACCCGCATATAAGGCAGGTATTCAGCCTGGTGATATAATCGCAGCAGTTGACGGAGTTTCACTTTATGAATGTGACACAGATTTTGCCGCGTCACTTATTAGAGGAAACGAGGGAACAAGCGTTGTAATCACGGTTGAACGTGGTAGTGAAAAGTTTGATGTTACGCTTATAAGAGCAACACTTCACGACATTACTGTTAACTACTCAATGCTTGAAGATGATATTGCGTATTTTAACATTACTATGTTTGGTTCTGAAACAGCAAAAGAGTTTGAAAAGGCATATGAAGAACTTCAGCAGTACAACCCTAAAGGATATATCATAGATTTAAGATATAACACAGGCGGTGTTACAGATGCAGCACTTTCGTGCCTTTCGTATTTTCTGCCTAAGGGTGCGGTTACAATGAATATCTATAGCAAAACTCAAGGAACAGAGGTGTATAAAAACAAAAAAGACGGGAAAAAGCAAAATGTTGCAGTTTTGGTAAACGAATTTTCAGCATCAGCATCGGAAATTTTTACTGCGGCGATTAAAGATAATGAAGCAGGCGTAATTGTGGGAACAAAAACTTATGGTAAAGGAACTTCACAGACTACAGTCGGTCTTGGTGAATACGGCGGACTTAAACTTACAATAGCAGAGTTTCAGTCGCCAAACGGTAACAGGATTGACGGCGTTGGTATTACTCCTGATGTCTATGTAAAAAATGTTTCTAAAAAAGCAGAAGCAGGAGATTACGAAAAGCTTGAATATAAAACTATATACAAGCAGGGCGACAGCGGTGATGAAATATATGCTATAAAGCAAAGGCTTTCGGCAACAGGGTATTTTAAGGGAACAATGGATAGTTACTTTGATTTGTCCTTAGTAAATGCCGTAAAGGCAATTCAGAAAGAAACAGGGCTTTTTGTTTACGGAGTCGCAGATATTACAACACAGACAGTTATCAATAATCTTGCGTTGGAAGCAGAGATTATGATAGATTCGCAGTTTAACGAAGCTTTAACACAAGTTAAAAATAATATAAAATAAAGAGGGTAATAATAATGAACGGAAAAACAAAACAAATTGTAATTTCAGGACTTTTGGTGGCAATAGCATTTATTATTCCGCTTATACTTCCTAACCTTAGCGGTTTGCCTGAGTTCTCAGCAACTCCTTTTGCACACGTACCAATTATGGTTGCAATGTTTATCAATCCATCTGTTACAATATTTGTTGTACTGGGTACTGCACTGAGCTTTTTTATAAAGTATGTTCCTATTGTGGGGCTTCGTGCGCTTTCGCATCTTTTGTTTGCAATGGTTGCTACAAATATGCTTAAAGAATCAAAGTCAAAAACAAATATTTTTATTACATACCTTGTAACACTTGTTCTTCATGCAGGTGCGGAGGCAATTATTGTTGCACTTTGGTTTATATTTTTTGCAGGCACCGGACTTGCAAGTCCGCTATTCCTTGGAATAGGCATTTTTGCTTTGCACCATACATTTGATTTTGCAATAACACTTGTAATTTACTTTGCGCTTGTTAAAGCAAAAGTTTTAAAATCATAATTTGAAAGGTAACTACTATGAATTTCAGAAATATTTTAACTCAAAAAGTTAAAGAGGCATTTTTAATTGCAGGATATGATGACAACAATGCATACGTTAGCGTTTCATCAAGACCTGACCTTTGCCAGTATCAGTGTAACGGCTGTTTACCTCTTGCTAAAGTTTACAAGCAAAAGCCAATGGATATTGCAGAAAAAATTTCATCTATTTTATCGACAGATGAAGCATTTGAGTCGGTAATTGCTTGTCCTCCTGGTTTTCTAAATATTGTTGTTAAAGATGAATTTTTAACAGACTTTATCAATAAAATGA
>JAEIGA010020107.1_pt1 | contig 10173 bp, 11 predicted proteins | sample 9270691 | NCBI WGS metagenome assembly JAEIGA01 (sample SAMN17057246, study PRJNA624740) | gut metagenome | biome: biome; isolation source: fecal sample | host: Bos grunniens | place: China: Xizang | collected 2019
AGCGAAGCTCTTCAACGAGATCGCACCTAAGTACAGCGAGCGTAACGGTGGTTACACTCAGATCTACAAGCTTGGATTCCGCCGCGGAGACGCTGCAGAGATGGCTCTGCTCCGCCTCTTCGAGGAGCCTGTAAAGGAAGAGGAAAAGACTTCCAAGAAGTTCCACAAGGGTTCAAAGAGAACTGACGGCGAAGTATAATCGCTATATATAACAAGACACCCCAAGTCGAAAGACTTGGGGTGTTTGCTTTACTTGAGGGAAGAACAGATTTTGTCAAAACAGACTTCAAGGGTGTATTTCACTTCTGTGGTGAAGTATCCACATTCGCCATTGAAAATCTTGTTTTTGGCAACATCAAAAGGCATTCCATCTTTATAAGCACGTTTCGCAGTTAGTGCTTCAAAGCAATCGGCAATGCCCACTAATTGCACCATCAAAGGCAAATCTGTTTTAGCAGTGGTTTGCGGATAACCAGAACCGTCAGACTTTCTGTGATGATACATCGCTGCTTCCATAACTTCCTTCTTGTGTTCGCCAACATAATACTCTTCTATGTAGTTTATGCCGTAAACAGGATGCATGTTAACAGACACTCTCTCTTCATCTGTCAATTTCCCATTTTTAGAAATGATGTCTAAAATGCGAATTTTACCTGCATCATGCCACAAACCACATTCGTAAGCAATGTCGCTTGGCAAATTAGCCTGTTCTGCAAGGATACTGGAAATTAAAGCAGTTCTGCGGGAATGATTAACTGTTTCCTCGTTCAAAAGGTTAAAGATTTTTTCTACCATGATAAAAACTCCTTCCAATATGTAAAATATAACAATGCTATATTAACATTTTATATTTTAAAAAACAAAAAAATGTTGACATTGCTAATGAAATATGATACAATAAATATACACAGAAAGGAGTCGTTTTTATGAAAATTCGAGATTATATTAAGCAATGGTCAACATTATTCTATTCGCGTAATCCATATGGTAAATCAATTCCAAGTACATATCTATTCTCTGAAAAACTCATTAGAGAATATGATAAGGACGGCAGAAAAGTGTATTATGCCAATCTATCTGAACTGAAACAAGATGGTTGGAGTATGGATTACATTGTTCCTGCAGAAACAGAAGCTCCGTGGGAGATTTGGGAAATTGTTTCGTTTTCTCCAATTTTTCATCGTTTGATGCAAGAGGAGAAAATGTGTCCATCAAATTATATCGTGAATATCATAGATGCTCTCGATGTCTATGAAGATGAAGATGCAGAACGAAATGAGATAATTCACACCGAAGATTTTTATATAGGAACAATCGCTCGTGGTCTTCGTGCTTTGGCAAGTTATATTCGTGAATATAGTTTGGCGGAAATTATAGAAAATTATCTGCTAAAATATGCCCTTCAATACGGTGTGCAATTCGAAATGTATCGTGCCTCCGTAACACAAGATATGAAATATAAGACCGATATTCTTTTTCGTTATGATAATCAACTGTATCGTGCTTGGTCTTATCAGACTACGAAAAACGGAATTCCGAAAACAAGCAGACGAGTTCTTAATGCGAATGGACACGGTTATAATATTCTATTCCCTTTTAATATGTGGGAAAAGAATAATGTTGCTGGTTGGTTCTTGTATGATGAAAAGATTACAGAAAACACAATCGCAAAACTAATCACAAACAATGCAGAAATTCCGATGGAGCATTGGGAATATTGTGAAAAAGTGATGCAAGACAACAACATAATTAAGATACCCGCTATTTTCGTAGTGGAGTAAATACATAACACCACTTCTAAAAAAGTGGTGTTATTTTTGTGAAAAAGGGTTGACAACTTAATATCAATATGATATAATGTAAGTACAATAAAAACAGGAAAGGATTGTTATATATGTTTGAAAATAGAAAAAGTGTAAACTGCAAGGTCATTATGCCTGCAAAGGCATTCAGAATCAATAGTGAGGAAGACTACGATGGTTTTGATGTGATGTGCAAGCGTGGTCGAAATTGCGATTGTGAATATCAAAACAGTGGATATTGCTCTTGCAATGGTATTTGCGGTGACCAAGAAAAGATTGGTTATGTGAAACCGAATTCTGCATGTCGTATGTATCCGCCTGTAGGTTCTTATGTTATTTATAACATCAAGGGAGAAGTTATCACAGTAACCGAAGAGCAGGCAAAATCTTCTGTTGTTTTCGAGGATAGTGGTGAAACACTATGAGAAAAGTTTATTTAGCAAGTCCTTTTTTCTCCGAAAAAGAATTGGTTGTTTATAAAGAAGTAATAGAACTTTTGCGGGCGTTAAAAGACACAGAGGTATATGTTCCGATGGAGCATGAAATAGAAAATGGCACAGAAATCGAAAACTATGTTTGGGCAGAAAGAGTTTTTGCTCTTGATAGAAAAGCACTATATGAAAGCGATTATGTATTTGTGCTTAATTTCGGGATGTATTCCGATAGCGGTACTGCTTGGGAAGCAGGATATGCCTTTGGTAAAGGCAAAAAGGTTTATCAAGTTTGTTGCGGGGATGATTGCGATTATTCTTTGATGATGATGAATGGGTGCAGTCACGTGATTACACTTGATGATTTGAGAAAAGGAATTCTGCCAGAAAAAGAAGAGCGATTGGCAGGAATAGTTCAAAAGTGAGGTAAGAAAATGAGCGATAATAAGAATTTTATGAGTTATGAAAGACCTTCTGTAACGGCAGACGTCGTTATGTTTAAGGTTTATGATAAAATCATTGATAAGAGACAGAAGAGCAAGAAAAGTCTTCGTGTTCTTTTAATTCGAAGAGATGCAGAACCTTGTGAGGGTAAGTGGTCTCTTCCTGGTGGTTTCGTTGGTATTGACGAAACAATTGAGGAAGTTGCTCGCAGAAAGGTTCTTGAGAAGACTGGTTATGACCAGTACTATCTTGAACAACTTTATACTTTCGACGGTATTGACCGTGATAGTCGTTGGCGTGTTATTTCGACAGCATATGTTGGAATTATGAAACCCCATACTTTTACAAAGCAGTATGGAACTCATGCTGGTGAGTGGTTTGAGATTCTTGATGACAATACCTTAATTGGTATTGACACACTTCGTACACTAACTTTTGACGACCTTGCTTTTGACCACGGGAAAATTATCACAAAGGCACTTGAAAGAGTTCGTGGTAAGTTGTTTTACTCTGATATTGGTTTTGAGTTTGAAGAGGAAGAGTTCACCGTTGGTTCTTTACAGGGAACTTTTGAGACTATTCTAAACAAACCTATCAGCAATTTTAAGCGTACTATGGAAAGTCGTATTGAAGAAACCGATAAGACTGTATATGGTATGGCATATCGTCCTGCAAAAGTTTATCGAAAGAAGAAATTCGATGATTAAACGGTATGTTTGCATTCTGCTCGGAGTATTGATTGTCTTTTCTCTTGTTGGATGTGATTTAGAACCAGTGGAACGACCAGAACAACCACATTTGTACTGGAAAGATATTAATGTTGTTGTTACTGATGTCAATAAAAAACATTGGTTTGCTACGACACATCATTACATCATTGAGATAACCGTTAAAAGCGAAGAATATGGGTTAGAAAAAACGATAACTTCCGAAGGTGGAGGTATGTTTGCCCCACAACATTGGGGTGTCGAAAAGGGCGATATTATAACTGCACAATTATATTCGTGGGTTATGGATAGTACAGGTGAGGTTGTTAGACGAGACATTCATGCGCTAAAATAAGAAAAGGAGTTGAACAAATATGTTCAACTCCTTGTTTTCTTTAGTTTCTGCTTTTTGCATATTCCCATGCACTTTTGCACATTTCTTCAATAGATAATTCCGTTTTCCAACCAAGTTCTTTTTGTGCTTTCATTGGGTCTGCATAACATTGTGCGATGTCACCTGGTCGTCTGTCACAGATAACCTTTTCTACATTTAGATGATTTACTCTGTTAAATGTGTTAATGATATCTAAAACAGAGTAACCTGTTCCTGTGCCCAAATTATATACTTTAAGATTTCCCATTTTATCAAGTGCTTTTATATGACCTTTTGCTAAATCAACCACGTGAATATAATCTCTGACACCAGTTCCATCTGTTGTTGGATAATCTGTACCAAAAACTGTGATTTTATCTGCTTTACCAAGTGCCACATCGATAATTCTTGGCATTAAATTATTGGGAATGCCATTTGGGTTTTCGCCAAGCAATCTACTCGCATGTGCGCCAACAGGATTGAAATATCTCAATAATGTTGCGGAGAATTGTGGATTTGCTGCACAAATATCTTTTAGCATTGTTTCGATATGCAATTTTGTTGTTCCATATGGATTTGTAGTTCTTAAAAGTGCTTTTTCGTCAATGGGTACAATGTCTGGATTGCCGTAAACGGTTGCACTTGATGAAAATACAATTTTATTACAGTTATTCTCGCTCATCGTTTTCAGCAGATTGATTGTTCCTCCCACATTATTGTCATAATAATCAAGAGGTTTTTCAACAGATTCTCCTACTGCTTTTAGTCCTGCAAAGTGTACAACTGATTCAAAATTAAAAAACTTAAATAGTTCCTTCATTTCTTTTTCATTTCTTATATCCATTTCGATAAAATAAGGTCTTTTATTAGTAATTGCTTCAATATCGTCTATTACACTTTTTGAGGAATTAGAAAGATTATCGACAATCAAAACCTCTTTTCCTTCGTTGAGCAATTCAACTGCTGTATGTGAACCAATATAACCAGTTCCGCCAGTTACTAAAACCATAGTATCACTCTCCTAAAATTTTTATATCTTTTGTGTTGAGTTCCGAATCTTTCCAACCAAGTTCGGCATTAAGTGGAAAACACTTTTTGTTTTCATTGAACAATTCTGCTAATTTCGTTGGGTTATTAAGTAAATTCTCTTTGTGTCTTGCCTGTCTAAAACATCTTTTTGTGTTTTGCTTTTGCCAATATACAGTAATGTCGTACACAAAGCAATCTGAAAGAACATCAGTGTTGTGTACGAGCACGAAATCTATGACCCGATTTTTATCGGGACATTCATATAATGTTTTGTTATGAGATAGAACTTTTTTAGTTGAAAATGTCATAAAAACACCACCAAAAGAAATATTTTATTATATAATACATCGGTTTACATAAAAAGTCAAAGAATAATACAACTTTTTCTAATATTTGTCCAGTTTCTATTTTGTTGACAAAGTTGTAAAAATATTGTATAATATATGAAATTACATGAAAAAGGAGATATCGTTATGGACAACAATCAATTTGGTAATGGGATTCCGACTGACAATAATTATCAGGGAAGACCTATGCAACAAAACATGAATAATGTCCCTATGCAAAATACACAAAACACAAATCCTCAATTTGTGATTGGTGGACAAAATAATGGATATCGAAATCCAAATCCTCCAACTCAACCAACACAGAATGGTGGAGTTTACGGGCAATACAATAATCCGCAGTATATGCAACAACCGCCTGTCGCACCGTTGCAACCACCCACACAAATTCCTATTCCACCAGTACCACAAGTACCTCCGACACCACAAACTCCTCCTATGCCTCCTGAACAACCTAAAAAGGCAAAGAAGGATAAAAAGGTTAAAGGAAAGAAAAAGAAAAAACATATTGGTTTATGGATTTTCTTGTCTTTAATCTTAATTGGTGCAGGTATCTTTGGTTTATTTAAGTGGCAAAATAATGTAGCAACAGAATATCTACAAAATATTTTGAGCGACCAACCTTTTGAATATGTCGATACGAACTATTGTGATTATGTAACTGACAACATTGTGATTCCGCAAGAAATTGAAGTTGGCGAAGGTGATGTGGAAAAAATCCAATGGTCAAGTGATAATCCTAATGTACTTAATACAAAAGGAGAGGTAAATAGACCGAGTAATGCAAATGCTGTTGTTAAATTAACGGCAGAAGTAAAACACGGTTTAGGAACTGGTAAAAAAGATTACTATATCACCGTTGTAAAGACAGATGTAATTGATGATGAAGATATCTTTGTGTTAACACCAGAAGATATTGAAACAGGCATCGGAAACAACAACATGGTTATCACTTACAACGAGGATGATATTATCGATAGTATTGATGGTAATTTTAATTCTACAATCGTTTCTTCTGCTGATGATGCTATAAAAGTGCTTAATAAGTATAGACAACTTATGAACATTGGCGACGAAGTAGAATTTAAAGTTTACGATGTCCAAACAGCATTAGAAGGCAAGTGTTTTATGATTGAACAGTATTACGAAGGTTTGCCTGTCTTTGGAAGAACTGTCACAATGACAACTAATGCATCTAATCATTTGGATTCGATTAACTTAAATATTGTTAGAAATGTCAATGCGAACACAAGTGGCGAAATGACTGAAGATGAAATTAATTCTGTTTTGTCTTCTCATTATGGCATTACAATTAAAATCACAGAACACACAAAAGGTATTTTTGTGTCAGAAGAAAAAGCACATCTTGTATATAAGTGTACTGCTTTGGGACAAGAAAATGATAAAATTGTTATCAAAACTGTTTATTTAGATATTAACTCCAAAAAAGTAGTAGCAGATGTTGAAATTTCGACTGGTTTAGGGTCTATGACCACCGCCTATGGCGAGGATGTGTTCGGTGAAGACCAAGTATTTAAAGCAAATAAAGCGGCTTTGTATTTCCTTGAAGATACGGGAAGAAACATTAAAATTATAGATGGTTCACACAATATCACTGATGTTGGTGATGAAATTTTTTGGGGCGACGATGCACCAATGATGATACTTGTTTTGAAGAAACAATTTGGTTTGCCAATTTCGAGTGCAAAAAATACATTCAAGGATGCTAATCAAGGTGTTTCTGCATATAAGAACTTCATCACAACATATGATTGGTATAAAAATACTCTTGGCAGAAACTCTTTTGACGGAAAAGGCAGAGAAATTAAATGTATTGTAAATTCTCCTTCTGCAAAAAACAATGCAGCATATCTTGGTGGAGATTTTAGATTCTTTATTTGTGGTGATGCACCATCATTTAAGTATGCACTATGTGCAGGTGTGGATGTAATTGGACACGAATATACCCACGGCGTTTTTGATGCAATTACCGCAGATGGTAGTTCAATGAATTTTTCTTCTATCAACGAAGCATATGCCGATATTTTTGGTTCTTTAATTGATAATGATTGGCAAATGGCCGAATGGTTAGGAGAACCATTGAGAGATTCAACTGGTGCTTCTGGCAATGAACTTTGGGGTACAAAATATCCAGATACTTATCTCGGTGAAAACTGGAGTAATACTGATTGCCATATTAATGGTATATTATTAAGTCGTGCTGCATTTAGAATGACACAAAGAGGTTTTACTAACGAAGATGTGGCGAAAATTTGGTATCAGTCTATGTTCTACGGATATGATGACTGGTCTAATTTCCTCGATGTAAGAAGCAATGTTGAAAAAGCAGCAAGAAAACTTGGATATACAGATGAACAATTAATTGTTATTGGCGATATTTTTGGAGAACTCGGTATTGGCGAAATGCCAACAAAGCAAATTCAAAATATGTCTGTCGAAGGTCATACATTTAAGGACGATACAGTAGAAAAAGATTTCTTAATTGTGTGGTCTCCAATTGGAAGTTTATTCGGAAGTCCAATTCTTATTTACGAAGAAGATAACAGTCTTGAACAAACAATGACTGATGCTCAAATCTCTGAAAAATTAACACAGTATATGATGGATGTCGTGGTTGGAGATAACCAGATACCAGACAATGAATATCTTGATATTAAATTTGATATAAAAGTTGAATATTCGAGAATGCCACAATGGATTATGAAAATTGTTAAAAACTTCGCAGAAGAAGCAAGAACTACTATGATTGAATCTGTGTCGTCTGAAACTGGACAAACATCAGAAGATACAGGAAGTTGGTTTAATTTATTCTTCCTTGTACAAACATATCACGGAACATCGTATGATTTCTGGACTGAATGTATGGGAATGGATTTTAGCGAATTTTCATTTGAATAACTAATAACAGTGCTCAAAGGTCGATGACTTTTGAGCACTTTCTATTTACGACAATCTTTATTGACTTTTTATAAATGGGCTGTCATAATATAGTAAAGAGGTGATAAAATTGAATAATTCTTTTACTTTTATCGACCTGTTTGCTGGTATTGGCGCTTTTCATTTAGCACTTGAAAAACTTGGAGGTAAATGTGTTTTTGCATCAGAAATAGATAAGTATGCAATCGAAACTTATGAAGAGAATTTCAACATGAGTTCTGATTGTAATATATTTGATGTGAAGGCAGAGGATATTCCTAAACACGATGTTTTGTGTGCTGGTTTTCCTTGTCAACCATTTTCAAATGCTGGACATAAGAAAGGTTTTGTTGATACAAGAGGAACTTTGTTTTTTGAGATTGAAAGAATTTTAAAATATCACAAAACAAAGTATATTATTTTAGAAAATGTAAAGCACCTTGTAAATCACGATGATGGAAATACATTTAGGGTAATTAAAGAGCATTTAAATGACCTTGGTTATGTTTTAACAAAAGACCCGCTAATCGTTTCTCCTCATCATATAGGAGTACCGCAAAATAGAGAGCGTATTTTTATTGTTGGTATTCATCGAGATTATTACGAAGGAGAATATATCGAAATCGATGTTCCAAATAAAGAAAGTTATCCTATCACAAGTGTATTTTCTGTTTTGGACAGACATATAGATAATTATTCCGAATATGCAATAAGCGAATATGAAGGAGATGTATTAAGGGCATGGGATGCTTTAATTAAACATTTTAGGAAGCATAATAAAAAAGTAATCTCACCAATTTTAATTGACGAATTTGGTCAAGATTATGATTATACAGATTTGCCAAAATGGAAACAGGACTATTGTCAAAAAAATAGAGAATTTTATTTAAACAATAAAGAATATTTAGATGCTTGGATGCAACTTTTTGAAGTTAATAAATTCAAAAAGAGAGATAGAAAACTTGAATGGCAAGCGGGAGATACCGCAGATAGCGTTTACGGAACACTTATTCAATTGAGACAATCGGGAATAAGGTGTAAAAGAACAAGCACCTTTCCTGCTCTTGTTGCCATAGTACAAACATCTATTGTCGGAAAATATTTAAGGAGAATTACTCCGAGAGAAGCGGCAAGATTACAATCTTTCCCAGAAAATTACATATTAAACAAAAACGAACACATGGCATATAAGCAACTTGGTAACAGTGCAAATGTTGATGTCATTGTTTATATAGCAGAGCAATTGCTAAAAATAAAATTAAAAGGAGCAGATAATAATGAGCAAATGTGAAAAACAAATTTTATGGAAAGACAGAAAGAGACATATGGGAATGCCAATTTCTTTTACAAAGTATGAGGTTGATAATGAAAGACTTTATATGGATTCTGGTCTTTTTACAACCAATTCTGACGAAATTCTACTTTATAGAATTTTAGATATTAAAACTAAAAGGACTTTTTGGCAGAAGATTTGTGGAGTAGGAACTGTTACTTTATATTCTGCAGACCAAACAAATAGAGTTTTAGAACTTAAGAATATCAAAAAACCGAAGGATGTTCACCATTTTATCAGCGAACTTGTTGAAAAATGCAGAAAAGAACGTGGAGTTGCTGGTCGTGAAATGGTTGGTTCTGGTATGGTAAGTGCTGACGATGTTGACCATGTTTGTGGCGACACTGATGGTGATGGAATTCCAGATGCCCTTGAATAATGAATAAAAATAAGACACATCGAATTCAATTCGATGTGTCTTTTTGTATCATTTAATACCACATGCATCTTTCGCAAGTCTATCAACTAATTCGTTTAGTTCAATACCAGTATGAGATTTGACTTTGAAAAAGTTGACCTTGATTTTATCAGAAACATTTTGAATGAAGTTGTAATAAGCAATGGTTTGCTTTTTCTTTCTTTTCCATTCGCCAGTCGCCCACTTTTCAATACCTTCGTAATCGTAATAATTATCGATTTTGTCCTAACCACGAGCAATTGCTTCTTTGATGGCACATTTTGAGGCAATGATTTCGCCAGCAACATTTCTTAATTGTGCATCTTCCAAATCATTACCGCAACCAGATAGGTTTACTTGTTCACCATCGAAG
>JAEIGA010020108.1_pt1 | contig 10172 bp, 4 predicted proteins | sample 9270691 | NCBI WGS metagenome assembly JAEIGA01 (sample SAMN17057246, study PRJNA624740) | gut metagenome | biome: biome; isolation source: fecal sample | host: Bos grunniens | place: China: Xizang | collected 2019
AGAAAGTTTAAATCCTAATAATATAGTTGAAACTGCACAAGCATTAGAAAGACTAAAATATGAAGCTGATTATGCTAATGCTAATATGCAAAAACTGAAATTTAGCTTCCAAGAAACATTTGCAGGGAAATTGATTACTAAAGGTCTCGACATAGGCATGGATATGGTTGTCGACTCTTTCCGTCAAGGATGGGATACTTTCAAAGAAATAGATACCGCTATGAGAGACTTGAGAAAGGTGTCTAGTTCAACAGCAGAAGAGTTAGAACATTTCCGTAGTGTAGCAAGTGATATTGCCGTAAATGTTGGAGCATCAAGTGTTGAAATTATAAAAGCGACAGAATATTATAGTAAACTTGGATATGCTGTAGAAGAAGCATCTAAGAGAGCTGAATTAGCAACTATATTCAAAAATATAGCCGATTTTGAATCTATTGATAGTGCATCTGAGGCTTTAATTACTATCCAAAAGGGGTTCTCAGATATAGCCGATACTGAAGCTGATATGCTTAGAATAATGGACGTAGCCAATGAAGTTGGTAATAACTTTACATCAACATCAGAAGATATAGCAGAAGGTCTAAGAAGGTCTGGTAATGCCTTATCAGAAGCGAACAATACATACGAACAATCTGTAGGTATATTTGTATCAGCAAACTCTTCAATTCAACAAGCTGATAAAGTTGGTAATGCGTTAAAATCAATCGCTATGAGATTGCGTGGCATGGAAACAGAACTAGATAAAACAGGTTTACCGATTCCAAAACTTAGAGATAAGATTAAGGAAGTAACGGCTCAAGCTGGTCAAGCAGTAGACATAATGTCTGACGATAATACATTTAAATCTACATATCAAATATTGAATGAATTATCAGGAGTATGGGATAAATTGACCGACTCTCAAAGAGCGTTCCTTCAAGAACAAATAGCGGGTAAACAACAAGGTAACGTATTTGCCGGTATCATGGAAAACATGGCTGAAGGTGTTCAAGCCTACGAAACAGCTTTACGTTCTTCCGGTAGTGCCATGAAAGAACAAGAAATATACATGGATAGTGTAGAAGGTAAGATAAATAAACTTAAAGAAGCAACGATGGGAGTATGGACTGACTTTTTAAAGACTGATGCTATTAAAGGAATGTTAGATGACCTCTCTGTAGCAGTAGAGGATGCAGGTAAAGGTTTTAAAGGTTTTGCCGAAGTAGGAATGGGAGCTTTAGAAATTCTTGTAAAGGCTCTTGGTGGAGTTGGAGATATTTTATCCACTTTAACCGAGGGTATAGGTGGTACAGAAACAGCGTTCTTATTGCTTGGTACAGCTATAAGTCTTGTTTATGGAAAAAAATTAACAACATTCATTACAGATATATGGGGATGTGTTAAAGGTGTAAATGCTTTAGAAGTAGCGAGTGTTGGTACTTCAACGGCTTTAAATACTCTTAAAAATGCATTTTTGACAAACCCTTTTGCATGGATAACTATAGCAATAACAGCCTTCTCATGGCTTATAGGTAAAATAAACGAGTCTAAAGAAGCTGTTAGACAATTAAATAAAGAATTTGTCGAAAATGATTATAGTGGAACAATAGGTAGTGCCGAAGAACTATTAGGTAAATATAAAGAAATATATGGCGAAATGGCAAACCTAAAAAAAGGTACGGACGAGTATAAAGCCAAAGAAGAAGAATTACATGGTGTAATCAGTCAATTAACAGCTTTATATCCCGAACTAAATGATGCTATAATAACAAATGGAGAAAGTAAAAGATTAAATATTGGTGAAACTGAAGATTTAATAGCGAAAGAAAGAGAGTTAGCGGAAGTACAAGCTAAAAAAGTTGTTCAAGAGAATGACGGAGGTAGCGTAGAACAACTTAGAAAACTTGGTGAAGAAGCATTACGTGCCAAGAAAGCTATGGAATTAGTTCAAGAGGCTAGTACAAATAATTTAGAAAATGGAGTAAATTTTGATGCTAGTCATGTTGAAGAAGTTACTAATGAATATTATGACCAAGTTGATGCTTTATTAGCTTTAAAAGAGTCATATGAATTATTGGATGGTGGAACTGGAAGGTACACAAAACGTATAAGTGTACTAGATGGAATTTTAGAAGAACTTGGTTATAAGGTTGAAGATACTACTGATACAACAGGACAATTAAATGAAAAATTGGGAGAGATAGCCGATACTGCTGAAGGTAGTGCTGAGGCAATGACAGAGTTTTATCATAGTATGCAAGATTGGAATATGGATGGCAGTTTAAATGAAGCCGATGAAGCATTAAGACTTATAATGCAAGATGCTCAATCAGCACAAGAAGCCGTTCAAGCCCTAGCAAACGAATTTAGTTCTTACGAGCAACCTATTCAAGTATCAGCAGAAGCTATGCAACAACTTAATGAACAAGGATATATAAATGGTGAGTTGTATGAAAAAATCATCAAGAGTGGTGACACTAGACTTATAGCGGGTTTATGGTTAGAAGGTGCTGAAGCTGAACAATATTATATAGACTTAAATAAGGACTTGGTTCAAGGTGTTGAAGACGTTGGAGATGCGGCTGTTGTCGCCGCCGCCGAGGAAATGGGCATTTTAGAAGAAAACGAAACAGCATATGCCCAATTAATGGAATCTAGGAAGGCTTATCACGAACAGGCAAAAGAAGATGCGATAGCTTTGGCAAATGAGTCAAAGGATGAACAAATAAGAATTAAACAACAAGAAATAGAAGAGAAGTATAGATACGATATCCAACATGCTGAAAATACTGCTGTAGCTGATGAATTAAGAAAGCAACAAGCACAAGAAACGGCAGATGCGATTGCTCAAATAGAAGCTGAAACCAATAAGACAATAGAAGGTATTAAAAATGGCGAGATTGATGTATTAAAGACACAACTTGACCAACAGGTAACAGATGTTCAAGATGCAAACACTAGAAAACAAGAAGCATACAAACAAGACGAACAAGCACATGAACAAGCACAATTAAACAAGACTAAGAAAGAACAAGCGTTTGTTAATGACTCAACTAGAAGATATAGTTCTTATGTTAGTGGTGCTAATACAGCATATCAAACAGATGCATCCAATTTCCAAAGTTCGATTTCTCAAAAGATATCTGCATTGCATGGATTCCAAAGTGCTTTATCAAGTGCTGTTAGTGCTGTAAATAGCTTCAACAGTATGTCTATAAAAAGTTTCTCTACGAGTGGTGGAGGTTCTGGTGGTCATGTAGCCATGACTCAATCCTTAGATAACTCTGAATTTAGTGCAGTAGCTCCTATGTCAGCAGATGCAGTAGCTCCTATGTCAGAAGGGGGCGAAGGTGGAGAAGGCGATGGAGTAGCTCCATTAGCTATACCTGGAGGGGTGCAACACTCTGCTGGTAGTTTTGTAGGAAGTACTCGAGGAAGTGTAAAGGGTGAAATAACAAGTTTCACAAAAGCCACAGAAGAATTGACAAAAGCCACTAATAAATTGACTTCATCCACTAAAGCAAGTGCAAGTGCATCAAAATCTAATGCAAGTGCCAAAGAAAAAGAAAGCAAAGAAATTGAAATTGAATATGATAGATATTATAAACTTAATGATGTCTTAGACGATTATGATAATATACTAAAACAAGTAGAGGATACTAAAGATGAAGCTGTTGGTGGAGATTATTATGAAACAGTTAGGAAAGAAAATGAAATTATAGCCAAAAAAATTCAAGTGTTAAGACAACTTCAACGAGAACAAGAAGCTGAATTAGCAGAAACAAGAGCTACATTATCAGCTAATGGATTCTTGTTTGACTCTTACGGAAATTTAATCAATAGCCAAGAAAGGTTACAAGATTTAGTTAGTTGGGCTAATGAAGGCGATGATGACCGTAAGGAACATGTTCAAGACCTTGAAGACATGGTTGATTTATATACTAAACTAGCAAACGACTCAATTCCAGATACAGCAGATTCGATAAGAGATTTAAGCAAAGACCTTAATGAAAAAGCAGTAGATAGCTTGACTGATTTAAGAGAGAAACTTGTAGATGCCCTTAGACAAGAAAGAGAGTCTCAAAAAGAAGCTGAAATTGGTGTACTAGATGCAAGAATAGAAGAACTTAGAAATCAAATTGATGAATTGAACGATGAAGAAGGAGACCGTCTTGCAAAGAGAGCGAAACTAGAAGCTGAGTTAGAAAAATGGCGAAGAGACGACTCGGCATTCTCTACTAAAAAACAACAAGAGCTTCAAAAAGAATTAGACGAATTAAATAAAGAGATTAGAGAAGATGAACTAAACAATCAAATCGAAGAAATAGAAAAAACTAAAGAGACAGTTGGACAAAATTACGACAATATGCTTAGTGAAAAAGAGTTGTATGAAGAAGCTAATAATTTAATAACTCAAGGCAAAACAGAAGAAATGTTAGCTTTATTAGAAACGTATAGCGAAGACTATAAAAATATTGGTGTTTTATGGGGTCAAAACTTATCTGATGCGTTTATGGAAGAAATTAAATTAGCGTTAGATGCATTGGAATATTTGAAGAACGAAAGCAATAAATTTACAAATGACCAACCAACAGATACTACTCCTCCTCCTACCACTACGACTCCTCCTACCACTACGACTCCACCTCCACAAACAACTAAACCTATTTCTATAGGTAGTAGAGTTAAGGTTACAGATGTTGGGGCTGGTATATATGTAGACTCATATACTTCTCAATCAAGTGGTACTTGGAGAGGTGCTAATGTTTCAACATCTGACACTATGTATGTCTACAATATGAGAGGTGATAAAGTGGCACTAGCAAGAAGTCAAGGTGGAGTTCCTATTGGTTGGATTGACAAGAAGAAAGTAAAAGCATTCGACACAGGAGGATATACAGGAGAGTTCCAAGGAGGACAACTAGCAATGCTACACTCTAAAGAAAGAGTATTATCAGCTCAACAAACTCAAAGTTTTGAAAAGTTGGTAGCTATGTTGGGAGATTTAGTAGAAAATCCAATGTTACAATTAGGACAATCTACAAAGAGTATGGGTAACCCTATGACAGAAATCAATACTAATATAGAAATCAATAATAACTTTACAGTTACAAACAATACACCATTCGACCAAGATAGGCAAGATAATAATATCAGTCAATTAATGGCAAAAGAATTAAGAAGATTTGGTAAAATAACTAAGAAAAAATAGGGGGGGTTTGACCTCCCTTAAATAAGGAGGGCAAAATGATAAAAAAAGTAAATAAAAATAAGTTTGGAGTAATAGAGTATCTTATTGAAGATATGGAAGACTTAAAAAATTTACCTAAAGAAGATACTAATAATACTACATATGCAATAATGAGAAAAGGTAATGAAAAAATAATATATTTGTATTCTAGTTCAACTAAAGAGTGGGTGTCAATCAACGAAGATTCATCATCTATTAAATCGTCATTGGAAAATAAGGCGGACAAAGACCACACGCATGAACCACAAGCAAATTGTGATACAGTAGATAATTTGCATTTTGTATGTTTAACGAAAAGTGAATATGATGCTTTAGAAACTAAAGACAGTAATACATTATATTTTATAAAAAAGGAGGCTGAATAAATATGGCTAGAATATATCAAGAGGGGTTTGAAACTCCTTTATGGGATGGCGAATTTAAAATGAATTACACTAATTATGGGAAAATTCCTAGAACTGCAAACACTATTTACGACTTTGGTCTTCCTAATACTAGTAACACTGCTAACACAGAGAAATATGTAAGAAAAATTGCATTTGATGAACCTAGACCTAACAGTTTAGGTAAATATTCATTAAAACAAATAGAAGCAACAGACCCTAATTCAAGTTATACTGGGGCACTATTATTCTACAATAATGCTATATTTGAAAGTACACCTACAGAGGTATATCTAAGAATGTATCTTAAAGTTCAAAATATTCCAGCCAACATTGGTATTGTTAGGTTCTATAACGATAGGGGTTCATCTCAACATACTATAGGACTTTACAAATCAAATGGTATTATGTATATAGTCCCAGTAGAGAATAGCTCTTTCAGTGTAAATGCTATGCTAGGTAGAGTACAAATACCACAAAACACTTGGTTTAAACTAGATTATCATCTAATCTTAGCAAGTTCTAGTAATGGTGGGCTTGTAGAGATAAAAATCGATGATGTTTTATTATTGACTAAGAAATGCACTACTTATAGTACAAATCAAAGCTCACTTAACATTCAAAGAATTACGTTTGGGCATGATGGTTATACAAGTTATAATGGAGATAATATTTGGTTTGATGATATAGCTGTTAATGATACCAATGGTGACGTAAACAACTCTTGGTGCGAGGATGGAAGTGTACTTGATATGCCTGTTACATCTGCTACAACAACTCAATTCACTCCTATTAGTGGTTCTAATATAGAGAATATAAATAGTGCTACTGTAAATGATGCAACTTACAATTCTTCTCAAACTGTAGGTCATGTAGACTTATATAAAGTAGAAGATTTAAATTTAGATGATTCCTCTACAATCAATGCAGTTACAAGTGTTATAAGAGGAAAATATTCTGATACATCTGGTGGTGCAACTGTATCGGCTATATATAAGAAAGATGGAACAATTATTGAAGAGGATAGTCATTTATTAAAAGGTTCTTTTGCTGGTTACTCATCTGCTATGTTAGAAAATAAATCTGCAAGTGAATTAAAAGACATAGAAATTGGTTATAAGTTAAATGCTTGGAGTGGTTTAGATGGCTAATATAAGTAATCTTTTTAATAATATTGAAGTAAAAGATGAAAAAACTCATTTATTAAATTCTGATATTAGTAATATATTTAATAATTTAGATTCTAAAGATGAAACTATCCATAAAATAAATTCTGATATTAGCAATGTATTTAATAATTTAGATTCTAAAGATGAAACTATCCATACATTAAATGCAACTGTTAGTAATCATTTCATTAACATTGATGTTAATGGGAAACTAAAAGAAAATAAAACTCCTATGCTTTACTTAGGTATAACAGAGATAATAGAGGTTTATTTAGGAGATATATGTATAGAAAATGTTACGTAGCTACAAAATCAGATATTACTATTTATATAATATTGACTGATATAAGTTTTATTATAACTTAAACACAATTGATTTATATGACGAACAAAAAAATAAAAAAACGGAGGGGGATTCCCCCCTCTTTTAAAAGGAGGTATTAATATGAATGCGAATGATATGTACTTTGAAGACTTTAGATTTGGCGATAAAAAACTTAGTGATTTCGGAGGTATAATCTACAATGAAGATGGTTGGATTATAAGCAATGGATTAACAAGTTCTAAGACTACAACCAAATTGAGTAGTAGAGATGGTGAGTTGTATTTAGGTTCTACTTATAATCCTAGAACGATTACAGTTCCAATATTCTTACAAGAGGATATAGATATAGATGAATTTTATGCTTGGTTATTAAACGGAGAGCAAGAACTTGAATTTGAAGATAGTGATAGAAAAATTAACGCCGTATTAGATAACCAATTAGATATCCGTAGTTATTATGATGGAGATTACAAAGGATTGTCAAGTTTAAATTTTATTGCTTACGACCCTTATTGGAGGGCTGTTAAAGATACATATACGATAGTAGACAGTTTAGGGAGTGTTATTAACATAAAAACTAAAAGTAATGTAACGACTTATCCTATAATTAAATTAACACCGACAGCAGTCGGAAAAGTAAGTTTCCAAATTAACGATACAATAGTTACGTTGGATATAGCGTCTAGTAATTTAAATAGAGAAATAACAATAGATTGTGAAAGAGAAGAGATATACGATATTAGATTTGAAGCAGAATATAATTTATTTAATATATATTCTAGTAATGATTATTATGAGTTTCCAAGACTAAATCCTTTCGTTAATAATACATTTGTACTTAGAAGCGGAAGTGTTAATGGAATGATTATATATCATAACAATATGTGGATATAAAAAATAGGAGGGCGATATTGAATGCCTAAATTGAAAGCTGAATTTAGAAAACCGAAACTAACATTATATAACACTAATTATGTGGCATTAGGTGTGTTGACAAATAAAACGCATTTATCAGCCCACAATATAACATTGACTAAACAAGTGAATGAAGTTTCAGTATTAACATTCGACTTCCCAATGGGAGGATTAATAGACGGAGATAGTACTGAATTATTAATAAAATACCAAAACGAATACTTTGTCATAAAAGAAGTTTCTATGTCGGATAGCGAACAGTCTACGATAAGTGTTAAAGCCGAACATATAGTTTGTGAATTAAAAGGTATTGTTGTAGGATATTTTGAAGAGATAATAGGAGGAACTCCTGAACTTATGTGGGAAACCGTAATAAGTCAAACAAGTATGTCTGAAGCAATAATAGACAAATATGTATTTGAAACTAATATTGTTGATACCTATAGATACTTAGGAAGTAGTGATGAACAAAGTGTATTTGAGTACTTACTTACAATAGCTCAACAATTTGATTCATGTCTTTTATTTAGTACGGATGCATATGGGAAAATCCATGTTAACTTATATCATGGCGACATAGATAGAAAAAAATTTATTAGAAAAGGCAGAGATTTAAAACAGTTAGACTTAGTGTTTAATACAGAGTCTTTATTTACTAGACTTACTGCATTTGGAGGAACTGATGATGACGGCGTTGAAATAAATTTAATGGATGTCAATGATGGGAAATCTTATATAACAGATTTTAGTTATTATTTAGCAAAGGGAATGACACAAGAAGAGATAGATAGTAATCCTTTATGTAATCAAGAATGTATTTATAGAAATGAGGACATATTAGATAGTGCTGAACTATTAAGATTGGCTCGATTAGAATTAGAAAAACTTAGTACACCTATCGTACAAGGAAATATAAGCACTATAGACTTAAATGTTTTTGAAGGCAGTTTATACCTAAGCCCTATCCTGTGCGAGAAGATAATTGTAATAGATAAGGATTTAGAATACTCTATTTCTTGCAAGGTAACAAGTATTAGTTATAATTTTGATAATCCATTAGAGAGTCAAATAGGGATATCAAATGTCATTAGTTACAGTAGTAGTCTTAAAGAATTAATACAAACAGGAGAGATTTTAGATAGAGTCATTACAGAAGATAAAGAGGGTAAACCAAGTCTTAATGCTAGTAAAGTTGTAGGGATAATAAACGGTCATATAGCACAATTACAATATAGTATGATGGATAACATAACAGATGTTACGGATGCAGTAATTCTATTTGAATGTAGAATAGTAGGTTCTGAATTATTTGGAGCTTTAGCGATAGGTTCAAGAGGAATACTAATTAGTAGAAAAATAGACCCTATAACAAACCAATGGGTTTGGACTACAGCTATTGATGCTAGTGGGATAAGCACACAAGTTCTTAATGCTATACAAATTAATGGTAGTCAAATTAAGGGCGACATAATATCTTCTTACAGTAACAACACATGGATTAATCTAGAAGATGGTACTTTTAATTTCGCCGATAAAATACGTTTCGATGGAAAAAGTTTTTATATAAACTTCAGCGGAACAGGATTAGAGGAAGAATTAGAGGGATATTTTGTAGAATTAGAAAAGATTAAAGAAGAATTAAAAGATGGCTTTGTTACAGTAGAAGATTTTAATGCACAAATCCAAGTGACTGAAAAGGGTATATTGAATACTGTTAGTAAAACTTATACAACAAAAGATGAATTTGGAAAAGAATTATCGTCTTATGTCACAAAGTCAGAGTTAGAGCAAACAGAGAAAGATATAACTGCTACCTTCAAAGAAGAACACGCAGAGGGTTATGAAGAAGGTATCGTTACTCTTAACAAGGATGGTATAAAAGTATCTCATAATCTTATAGGTTCATACACTAATATGAGAGCCGATGGGTTCTTTATACTAGATGAAAATAATGATGTAATAGCCGAGTTATCAGCTTCTGAGAGATGGTCTATTTTAAAAGCCGATGAAGTCTATGCCAAAAACATTGAGAGAGTGTATATGGGAGATGCAAACTTATACGTTGACCACAGTAAAAGTTCTAATGGAACGGGAACAGCTATAAATCCATTTAACTCATTCTCAGCATTATCGTCACACTTTGAAGATAA
>JAEIGA010020109.1_pt1 | contig 10172 bp, 9 predicted proteins | sample 9270691 | NCBI WGS metagenome assembly JAEIGA01 (sample SAMN17057246, study PRJNA624740) | gut metagenome | biome: biome; isolation source: fecal sample | host: Bos grunniens | place: China: Xizang | collected 2019
ATACGAACATTAAAAGAGGCGTTTTCCTCTACATTTATACGAACTGCTTCGTTTGGTATAAACTTCGGCTCTGTTGTCATAATAGTCCTTCCGCTGCCACTTTGCGGAAGCTCGTCAACAGTTCGTGTACGGATATGCTCGTTTTCAATGTTTGGGAGAACAAGTAAATCCATAAATCGTTTTATAAATGTAGATTTTCCCGTTCTCACGGGACCAACTACGCCGATATAGATGTCCCCCTGAGTTCGCTGGGCAATGTCATTATATATCTTGTACTGCTCCATAATAATTCCTCCATACTTGTTTGTTTTGGTACATTGTATGTATGTAAAAAGCAGTTTATTACTGTTTGTCTAATAATGTTTGACTGATTTTAAAGAGCATGGTATAATTAATATATGCTATACCAAATCATGGAGGATGTATTATGAATTTAACCACTTGGTTTGCAATTGCCGTTGCAATAATAGTACCAATAGCGGTTTACACCTTTGATAATAAGAAATAAAATCAAAGAAAAGGGGGAATGACAAATGAGAAAATACATAGGCTACATTCCTGCGGTATTGTTTACTGCATTTTATCTGTGGGTAGGATTTTCAGGGGCGAGCATTGAAACACCGATGGTTATGATGTGGCTTGTCTTATTCTGGGCATCTGCATTTTTGCTGCATAAAGGCTTTTTCTGGGGCAGTATTTTTGGAATAATACCTGCACTTCATATGATTTATATGGGCACACAGTATACAGGTCAGGTTATAAATATTGAAATTCCTCTTGGAGTTACCGTTCTTGCATTTTATTGCGGTGTGAGCTTCTATCTGTGGAAAAAAAGAGGCGCAGACGGTTTTTTGGTTGAAAACAAGGAAGTTTCTGCTATGGCACTAAAGGTTATATTTACAATAGCTGCGATTGTAGCAAGTGCGTATGTTGGAACTTTATCGGGACTGATACTGACCTCTGAGGGGATTAACGGCGTTATTACATTTATAACAATGCTTCTTCTTCCGTCGCTTTTATTCCCGTTGATATGGCTTAGAAAGAAGAAAAGAACTATTATAGTATGGTTGATTGCCGCCGTGCTTTCTTTTATTGCGTTAGGTGTTAATTACGGCATAATCAGATATGATGAAAGCATTACTATAAATACAGCACCCAATATTAATGTTCATCAGTATTTACCTTTTGATGAAAATTCAAAAATTGTAAAGATGGACAGTAAAACCTTAAAGCTTACGGAAAATCTGCCGAGGATTGACGGGGCAGCAGCACTGTTTCCCGTGTATTCAGCGTTTGTCAATGCGGTATATCCCGAAACAACAACACTTCACGACGGCATATTTGAATATAATAATACTCCTGACGGATACCGTGCGTTAGCTGAAAAAAGAACAGATATGTTTATCGGTGTGTATCCGTCTGATGAACAGAAAAAATATGCAGATGAATGTAATACAACTTTTAAATATACCCCTATAGGAAGTGAAGCCTTTGTATTCTTCGTACATAGGGATAATCCCATAGAAAGCCTTACAACGGAGCAGATAAAGGGTATATATTCAGGCGAGATAACAAACTGGAAGGAGCTTGGCGGAAGAAACGAGAGCATTGCAGCTTTTCAGCGTAATGAGGGCAGCGGAAGTCAAAGTATGCTTGAGCGGTTTATGGGAGATACACCTATAATGGAAGCACCCAAGGAACTCATAAATGATTTGATGGTAGGTATTATTGAGAGAGTTTCAAACTATAAGAGTAAGTCAAATTCCATAGGATTTTCTTTCCGCTATTATGTAGAGGGAATTATTAAAAATCCTGATATTAAAATGATTTCAATTGACGGGATTGCACCTACGGCGGAAAATATAAGGAACGGAAAATACCCTGTTGTTACACCGATTTATGCCGTTACATATGAGGAAAATACAAACGAAAATGTTGATAAGCTGCTTGGGTGGATATTGTCTGACGAAGGACAGAGCATAATTGAAGAAACGGGATATGTAGGGACATTATCAGATTATGATGAATAACAAGAAAGACAATGAAAAAAATATTAAGGGATGAATACAATGAAGATTATACTTAATCCTAATAAGGAAGTTGTAAAAACTATCAAGGAAGGTCTTGAAAGAAAGGGCGGATATTGTCCGTGCCGTCTTGAAAAGACAGAAGATTATAAATGTATGTGCAAGGAATTTAGGGAGCAGATAAAGGATAAAGATTTTGAGGGCTTTTGCCATTGCATGCTCTATAAAAAAGTAAATGATTAAAGGAGTGATTAGCTTGTTTAATGCACAAGCGGTTAAGGACGAATGTGTTTGTTGGATAAGAAAGTTCTTTGAAGAAAACGGCAAGGACTGTAATGCAGTTGTCGGTATATCAGGCGGAAAGGACAGCTCTGTTGTGGCGGCACTGTGCGCAGAGGCACTTGGAAAAGAGCGTGTTATAGGTGTACTGATGCCCTGCGGAGAGCAGCACGATATTTCCTGCTCTCATATGCTGGTGGAGCATCTGGGGATAAAAAGTTTCAAAATAAATGTAAAGGACGCCATCGAAGGATTAAAGAACAGCTTTCCTGACGAAATCACACTCACTGCACAGGCAAGCACAAACCTTCCCCCGAGAATACGTATGGCAACCCTTTATGCAGTTTCGCAGTGTTTTAACGGAAGAGTTGCAAATACGTGTAATCTGTCCGAAGATTGGGTGGGGTATTCCACACGCTACGGTGATGCGGCAGGCGATTTTTCGCCACTGTCAAATCTCACGGTTGCCGAAATTAAGGAAATCGGCCGTATACTCGGTCTTCCCGAGGAGCTTGTTGAAAAAACACCGATAGACGGACTTTGCGGAAAAACTGACGAGGAAAACTTAGGCTTTACCTATGCGGTGCTTGACAGATATATCCGTACGGGTGAGATTGAGGATATGGCAGTAAAAGAGCGTATAGATACACTGCACAAGAGAAATCTTTTCAAGCTCCAGTTAATGCCATCTTTTAAACCAAGCACAAATTTTTAGAAAAAACACTTGATTTTGTCTGAAAAATGAGTTAAAATTGGTTTATATTAATAAATTAAATGCGTTTGAGCAGGAACAAGTACGTATGTCTGTAACCTTGAGAGAGTTGCCGTTTGGTGCGAGGCAATGGGGAGGGCATAACCGAATACCTCCTGTGAGCAGTGCACCGAAAGCTTTGTACAGTGTTGGTTGCGAGTAGGCTGCAACGGGTGTTCCCGTCATAGAACAGAGCTGTTAATGGACAGCTTTTAAGGCTGAGACTGTGAGGTCTTGGTAAATTGAGGTGGTACCACGGGAAATGCGTCTCGTCCTCTGAATTATTATTCGAGGACGGGACTTTTTTGTTTTCTTCCTCAAAAAGAAAGGGTGTTTATCTTGACACTGAAAATTGGAATGTTGGTAGTATTTTTTGCAGTGATGATTGGGGTAGGTCTTTATTGCAGAAAAAATTCAACAGATGTAAACGGTTTTGTATTGGGCGGACGCAGTGTTGGTCCGTGGCTGACGGCATTTGCATACGGAACATCGTATTTTTCTGCAGTTATCTTTGTCGGTTATGCAGGTCAGTTCGGATGGAAATTCGGTATTGCATCAACGTGGATAGGTATTGGAAATGCAGTACTCGGCTCGCTTCTGGCGTGGATTATACTTGGAAGACGTACAAGGCTTATGAGTCAGCATCTTGAAACTGCAACAATGCCCGAATTTTTCGGCAAAAGGTATGAGAGTGATGCACTTAAAATTTTAGCATCAATAATAGTTTTCATTTTCCTTATTCCGTATACGGCATCACTTTATAACGGCCTTTCAAGGCTGTTTGAAATGGCTTTCCCCGGAATTGACTATTCGGTATGTGTTATAGTGATGGCTGTTCTTACCGGTGTATATGTAATTGCAGGCGGATATATGGCAACTGCAATAAATGACTTTATTCAGGGCATTATTATGCTTGTAGGTATAGCTATGGTTATAGGCTCGGTGCTTTCAAAAAATGGTGGCTTTATAGCAGCACTTGAAGGCCTTGCAAAGGTTGAGGCGGATACGCCAGGTGCATTCAATTCCTTCTTCGGTCCTGACCCGATAGGTCTTCTGTTTGTGGTAATTCTTACATCACTCGGTACATGGGGCCTTCCGCAGATGGTACAGAAATTCTATGCTATTAAGAGCGAAAAGGATATAGAAAAGGGAACCATTATATCCACTCTTTTTGCAGTTATAGTGGCAGGCGGATGTTACTTCTTGGGCGGATTTGGAAGACTCTTTTCCGATAAGCTTGATGTTATAAACGGAAATCCGTCAGGCGGATTTGATGCAATTATCCCGACAATGCTTTCAAATCTTCCTGAAATAATTATCGCAGTTGTAATAGTGCTTGTACTTTCAGCATCAATGTCAACTCTTTCATCTCTCGTACTGGCATCAAGCTCTACGCTGACACTTGATATGATTAAAGGTCACGTTGTAAAGAGAATGTCAGAGAAAAAGCAGGTTTTCATTATGCGTGCGCTCATCGTGGTATTTATAGCGATTTCAGCATTTATCGCACTTAATAAGGACAAGCTTGGCTATATTGCAGATATGATGGGTATTTCCTGGGGTGCACTTGCAGGTGCATTTTTGGCACCGTTCCTCTACGGCCTTTACTGGAAAAAGGCAACAAAGCTTTCTGTATGGGTAAGCTTTGTTTTCGGCGCAGGTATTATGGTGCTTAATATGCTTATAAGACCGTCGTTCCCGACAATACTTCAGTCGCCCATTAACTGCGGTGTAATCGCAATGGTGGGAGGTCTTATGTTATTTCCCATTGTAAGCCTTATTACACCAAAAATGAAGAAAGAAGCAGTTGAAAATATGTTTGAGTGTTATAATCAGGAAGTAGTAGTTTCTAAAAAGAAATCACTTGGCAACTAAAAAGATAAAGCGCAGTGGCATTTGCTACTGCGCTTTTTATCTTTTTTCTAAAACAGTCTGTATACACCGATTACCTTACCGAGAATTGATACACTGTCTACAATTATAGGATCCATAAAGTCATTTTCAGGTTGCAGACGGAAGTGTCCGTTTTCCTTATAAAAGGTTTTTACCGTTGCACTGTCATCAACGAGGGCAACGACCATATCACCGTTATTTGCAACGGAGCACTGTTCCACAATTACATAGTCGCCGTCAAAAATACCTGCATTTATCATACTTTCACCGTGCACGTGAAGCATATACACATTGTTTTTCTTTGCAAAATCCATTGGGAGGGGGAAGGTGCGCTCTAAATTTTCTTCCGCAAGGATAGGAAGACCTGCACTGACACGTCCTATTACGGGTACCTCAAGAAATTCCTTTTCCATAGAAGAAATATTTGTGGGAACATTGGCAAGGCGAATTCCTCTGGAACTGCCTGCATCCTTTACAATATATCCGTTCTTTTCAAGTCGGCTGAGATAGCCGTGTACGGTAGACGGTGAATTAAGACCAACAGCCTCACAAATTTCCCTGACAGTAGGGGGGAACCCTTTTTGAGAAAGATGCTTTTCAATAAAACTTAAAATTTCCTGCTGCTTATCAACGTTAGCCGCCATAAAAATCCCTCCTGTAATATATCTGTTTACATTATAACATACATAAAAGAAAAAATCAAACATTTGTTCGCAAAAAATGTAAATTTTTTGTTGCTAAGCCTTTAAACTCTATATTCCCCTTGACTTATTTTGTATAAATTGATATTATATAAGTAGAGAAATGCGCTTATTGACAAATTTTAGCAAGTATTTGATTAGACAAAGGAAGTGTGTTAATGAATACGGAAAACGAAAATATTAAGTCTGCTACAGCCGAGGAAACCGCTAACGCAGAGGCAAATAATGAAACGCAGATTGAAAAGAACGAACGTGAGTTTATTTCTGAATTTGCGCCCGAGCCTATACAAATTCCCAAGTACAATAAGGAAAAGGAACAGAAAAAGCACGAAAAAGCAACCGAAAAAATGAAAAAGCGCAATACTAAAAAGAGCAAAAAGCGCCGTAAGCTTTTACGTAAGATAATATTTGTAATAAGAACTGTGATTTTGTTTGTTGTGCTCAGCTCGCTGCTTTTCGCGACACTTTCTTCACTTGTTGTAAAAATGAATACATCTCAGTATTCAATTGAGAGTGCAATTCGAACAAGTGAGCCTGAGAGGTTTACAATTGGGAAAATTAAAAACCCCGGAAAAATTAATATGAAGAAAAGCTCTCCACGTGCGAGTGTTGCCGATGTAATCAGGGATAATTCCCTCATTACGGTGACATATGCGGATATAGAGCAGGCAGTCAGAAAATCATCATATCCCGATTTTGTTGCTGATATTGCGCACAAGGTTGTATCTTTTTATATTTACGGCAATGATTTTAAGGATATAACGGAAAAGGATATTTCACAGATGCTCCTTAAAAATGTCTCCTACATAAAGCTTGTTACAGGTGTGGAGATTGGGGAGAGTGCCTGCAATGATATTGCAAAATACGCTCTTAAGTCAAAGGCTTTTAAAGAGCTTAATCAAAATAGTCTGCAAAATCAAGCTGCGGCTAAGTATACTTATATAACCTCAGTGCTTTTCTCTACGATGGTGCTTATTTGCCTTGTAATAGCAGTGATGTTGTTTTTAGTGCTGACGGTTGTATCGTGTAACGGCTTTGCACACAAAATGATAGGATGGGCTTGTATTATTTCAGGTGTCGCTGTCGGTGCGGCAGGGTTTATCTTTAAACCTGCATTCAAGGTATCGAGTGAATTTTTGCAGTGCATTACAGATGCGATAGTTAAGAGCTTTAATCAAAGCTCGCTTATATACGGCAGTATAGTGCTTTTAGCAGGTGTCCTCGTTATGCTGATAGGTCGCGCAATGGCAGATGATGAATATGAGGAGGATACTGAAGAAGAATACATTGAAGAGCTTGAAGAAGCTTTGATTGAAGAGTAAAGAGAGATAAACGGGGTTGCGGCGAAATGTTTCTATTTTGTCGCAACCTATTTTTAGGGCAAAGAAAAAATAGTGCAGAACGGACAAACTGAACCCGAAGCTGTATATAGATACTGCGAGAGGTGAAGTTTGTTCGTAGCATAAAGCATTTTAACTGTAAAATTCGTTGAGTAACGAATTTTTTCCTTGAATTTAATTCCTACTATATATTAATAATTCATTGAGATATTATAATTGGTTCTTATGCTTTATGCGGTCTGTGCATTTTGTCGTAGCCCGTTAGCAGGTGAGGATATGATTATACCAATTTTCGTTCCGCACGAGGGATGCCCGAATGACTGTGCGTTTTGTAATCAGCGCACGATAAGCGGTAAGGCGGCAGCCCCGACAGAGGAAGAAGTGCATAGAATAATAAGGGCGCATCTTGCGCAAAACGGCGCAGAGGCAGAGCAGATTGCGTTTTTCGGCGGCAGTTTTACAGGGATAGAGGAAAACCGCAGAAGGATGTACCTTGAAACAGCGTATGAATATGTGAAAAAAGGCGTAGTGAAAAGCATACGTATTTCTACGCGTCCTGATTATATAAATGATGAAATTATAAAAGAGCTTTTATGCTACAAAGTGAAAAATGTTGAGCTTGGCGCACAGTCGATGGATGAAGCCGTCCTTATTGCGTCAAAGAGAGGACACAGTGCAGAAGATGTGGAAAAAGCCGCGCGTATTATCAATGACAGTGGCATTACATTAGGTCTGCAGATGATGACGGGGCTTCCGTGCGATAGTGACGAAAAATGCCTGTATACTGCAAGACGTTTTAAAGAGCTTGGTGCAAAAGAAACCCGTATTTACCCGACTGTGGTTTTAAAGGGAACATTACTTTCCAAAATGTATGAAAGCGGAGAATACACTGCACATAGTGTTGAGGATGCAACACGAATTTGTGCAAAGCTTTACAGGTATTTTAATGATAACGAAATAAAAATTCTGCGCATAGGACTTCCTGATAGCAGCGAGCTTCGTGAAAACTATATAGCGGGTGCATACCATCCGTCCTTGGGGGAAATGGTTATAAGCCGTGATATACGAAATATGATTGAAGAATACGCAATTGGAAAAGATACTGTAAATTTGCGTGTAAACTCACGTTTCATATCAAAATTAAACGGCAACAAACGCTGTAATATCCGCTATTTCAAAGAAAAGGGAATTACGCTGAATGTTACCGTTGATGAAAACACAGAAAAAATTATTATGGAAGAATCCTGACGGGTGTTCCCACGGCAGTAATATCAAACAGAGCTTCTATATCCTCGTTATACATTCTTATGCATCCGTTTGATGCCGCCTGACCGATAGAGGAGGGGTTGTTTGTACCGTGTATACCGTAGCCCCTTGCAGAAAGCCCGAGCCATCGTGTACCGTATGGTCCGCCTGGGTCAATCTCTTTGTTTACGACTTCAAAATTACCGATTGGGGTAGGCGTTTCAGGCTTTCCCGTGGCAACGATATATTCCCTGAAAATGGAGCCGTTTTTGTACACTGTAAGCCTTTTTGCTGAAATATTTACGACTATTTCAATTGGTGACGGGGCAAGGGGAATACAGATAATCTGACCTACAGTGAGGTTCCTCGGGTTAAGAAGTGGATTTTGCGTAATGATTTCATTCACGCTTATACCAAAGGATGCGGCAATTGCACGCAGTGTATCGCCACGGCGTATTACGTAGAAATTTCTTGTTGGACACATTGGCGGCTCCTGAAACTTCTGTGAAATACAAATTCGTTGTCCCACTATAAGGTTTTGCGGATCAATATCAGGATTTGTTATAAGCAGGGATTCTACATTTGTGCCAAAAGCTGCGGCAATTGAGACGAGGGTGTCACCCTCGTTTATGTTATAGGGAAGTGTACCCAAAGGACACCTGACGGGCTGAGCCGTTGCAGAGATAACGCAGAGGCGTTCTCCTACGGGGAGATTATCTGCATCCAAATCGGGATTAAGGCGCAAAATGTTTTGCGGAGTTGTGTTATAAAGGGCGGCTATGGAAAAGAGAGTGTCTCCCTCTTCTATTATATAAAACTGTGCACAAGCCATTAGCGGATAGACACCTCCGTTCCCACTGTAACGAGATTAAATACCTTATCCATATCATCTTCGCCTAAGAGAATATCATTTTCAGAAATTTGTGCCGACGGACTTGATATACCGCTGCCGCTTTCAAGCAGATTAAGACGTTTTCTGCCTCCGAATGAGGTGTCAATCTGCTTTTGCACAATCACGCTCGGCACTCCTGAAAGATTATGTGCCGCAGGGAAAGAGAGACTTTCTCCTGACGGATATAGAAGTGTCAGGACACCGCTTTCAATGTTGATGCATACGGGCGGCTTTGCAAGCGGTATGCAAAGAATCATTCCGTTATAGAGATTATCAGCATCTATTCCGATGTTTGAATAAATAATTTGTGCTGTGCTTACACCGAAATAATTTGCAATAGTTTCAATGGTGTCATTTTCATTTACAACATAATAATTTGTTGTCATACACGCAGGGAAATACTGCAGGGGTAATGGAATGCACAGACTTTCACCTGCATTAACGGTATTTGCATCGGGGATTGAATTAATCTGGGCAAGTCTTTCTACAGTGGTTTCAAACCTTTTTGCAATACTGTAGAGTGTATCACCCTGTCTTACCGTATAGGGGAAACTGCCTGGCGGGCAGTTCCAGTTAAAAGAACAACTCATAAAAAAACCACCTCATACATACTTTATGCGTGAGGTGGTTTTTTGTGATATTAATAAAAGGTTGCAAGCTCCTGCTTCGGTGGAGATGTTACGGCAATTTCATCAACATAGATGACGGGTCCTTTTGAACGGTAGAGCTTACAGTATTCGTTTTTGATTGTACCCGTAACCATTATCCAGTCACGGCTTTGAAGTGTGTGCCTGTTTTTGCATATACATACGATGGGACGGTATTCAACGTCATCTATACAGCACGTCATAACGTGTCGTCCTGCAACAAAAACATTGTCATCCATCCTCTTGTCATATGCAACAATGCCCTTGAATTTGATAGCCTTTCCGTTATATTTATCGGTTTCTTCTATCAAATCTCTGTACCAGAGGGCATAGTCAGTATCTTCAATTTTAATAAGAGGTGCCTCCGTATCAAAGGGGAGCGGGTCTTCTATATCAT
>JAEIGA010020110.1_pt1 | contig 10172 bp, 8 predicted proteins | sample 9270691 | NCBI WGS metagenome assembly JAEIGA01 (sample SAMN17057246, study PRJNA624740) | gut metagenome | biome: biome; isolation source: fecal sample | host: Bos grunniens | place: China: Xizang | collected 2019
ATTGCTGCGCCAGTAGGTTTTGTGCATGTGTGTGAAAGCAAGCACATGGTCAAGCCATTTAAGCATGTACCAAAACTTATTGTAGAAGGAAGAAAAGGAGGAAGTAACTTGGCTGCTACATTGGTCAATGCCATTCTTTGTTTCGATGATGCAAAACAATTAAAACCTGGGCGCGATGTGTAAGCAACGATTCTATGTGTTAGGTATGACCGATGATCAGGAATGTTCCTTCTCTTTTGAGGCATCAGAGATTATTCGTCAAGGTAAGGTATTTTCCGGTGGAAAGAGACATCATGAAATAGTAGCTGCTCTTCTTCCAGAAGATGCTGTGTGGATTGATATAACCGTTCCTTTGGATGCGGTCTTTGCCTGTTACGAAGCACATTCGGAAATCATCGTTTTTGCATCGGGTGACCCTTTGTTCTTCGGTTTTGCGAACACGATACGGAAGCGTTTGCCTGATGCGGAGGTGAAGGTTTATTCTACGTTCAATTCGTTGCAATTGTTAGCACATCGGATGTTGTTGCCTTATCATAACATGCGTACCGTTTCATTGACTGGCAGACCTTGGCAACAATTGGATGAGGCTCTTATTCGGGGAGAAGTGTTGATTGGTGTATTGACAGACAGGCAAAAGACACCTTCGAAGATAGTTGAAAGGATGTTGGAATATGGATATGATAACTACTATATGACTATAGGTGTATACCTTGGAAACAAGCAAAAGGAAGAAGTGTGCACCTTGACATTGGACGAAGTTATTGGTAAAGATTTTGGATTTCCCAATTGTGTGATATTGGAACGTACTTATCCGCGTGAACGTCTGTTCGGTATATCGGAATCCTCATTTCATTTATTGAATGGAAGAGAGAAAATGATAACGAAAGGTGCTATCCGTTTACAGACTCTTAGTTTTCTGGACTTGCATCAAAAGCATACCTTATGGGATATAGGTTTCTGTACAGGTTCCGTTTCCATTGAGGCTAAGTTACAGTTTCCACATTTGCAGATTCACTCTTTTGAATGTCGGCAGGAAGGGGAAACGTTAATGAAGCTGAATGCAAGGAAATTTGGTGCTCCCGGTATTGAGATACATATAGGTGATTTTATGGAGTTGGATGTATCTCATCTTCCTGCTCCCGATGCAGTCTTTATAGGTGGACATGGGGGGATGCTGAAAGAAATGCTGTCCAAGATAGACAAGTACCTTTTGCCGGGTGGATGCATTGTGTTTAACTCTGTGAGTGAGGATAGTTTGCGCCTGTTTAGAGAAGGTGTAGAGAAGATAGGTCGCCGTATCGATAATCAAATGTATATAACTCTTGAATCATATAATCCTATAACAATCATAAAAGCGATATGAAAGTGATAATTACGATATCTGAATCTGCCTTGCCGATAGCAAGGACGATTCAACGCGAGTGGTGGGATGCCGGAATCATCCGCATGTCGGACAGTTCTGTTCTTTCTGAACATTGGGAGGAATTGGAATGTGTAGTCTTTATCGGTGCATTGGGAATCTGTACCCGTACGATTGCTCCTTTATTAAAAGATAAGTATACTGACCCAGCCGTTGTTTGTGTAGATAGTACAGGCCATTGGGTTATACCGGTTGTGTCCGGACATATAGGAGGGGCGAATGACTATAGCAAGCGTATTGCAGCAATTTTAGGTGGGGAACCTGTCATCACAACCCAAAGTGATAATTTGGGCCTATGGGCTTTAGATACTTTGGCAAAAACCTATGGATGGCAGACTGAGGTAGACCATACACGCATGAATCTGTTTGTCTATATGTTTGTGGAAAAGAAGCCGACAGCTTTATTGTTGGATATAAGGGATGAGGGTACTGATTATTTGGAACGTACAAAGCCGGCACACGTCAAGGTGTTCTATCATCTGGAAGACATTCCACAAGATGAATTTGATTTGATCATATCGGTTACTTATCGTGCTTATTCTCCGGATGCATTCGTGATACCTCATTTATGTTTCTATGCTCCTGTTCTGCATTTGGGATTTGGGTGTCGGAAACAATGTAATCCAGATGGTATTATTGGATATATATATCAAACCATGTTGGATAAAGGGATACACCCGTTGGCTTTGTCTTCCATAAGCTCCATTGAATTAAAGAAGGATGAACCTTTGTGGAATGAGTTTTTGAAACAAGGGGATTGGTTTGTAAAACACACCTATTCCACCGAAGAGTTGTCTGCCATTGAAGTCCCCAATCCATCGGAGAAAGCTTTCGAGGCTACAGGTATTTATGGAGTGGCCGAAGCTTGTGCATTGAAGAGCAGCCAAGAGGGAATCCTACTGATAGAAAAACAGAAAGGTCTACTATCGGAAGGCAATCATTTTACTTTTGCTGTATGTTTGGATAGAAAAGCATGCCGAGAAGGACATATCGAAATAGTAGGCGCTGGTCCGGGAGATCCGGAATTGGTTTCTGTTCGCGGAAAACGTTTTCTTCAACAAGCCGATTTAATTCTTTATGCCGGTAGTCTAGTGCCTGTAGAGTTAACTCATTATGCAAAGAGTGGAGCGGTTGTCCGTAGTTCGGCATCAATGACTTTGGAAGAACAATTTGCCTTGATGAGGGAGTTCTACGACCGTGGTTTGTTGGTAGTTCGTCTGCATACCGGTGACCCTTGCATTTATGGTGCTATCCAAGAACAAATGGCTTTCTTCGATAAGTATCGGATGAGTTACCATATCACACCGGGCATTTCTTCATTCCAAGCAGCTGCTGCAGCTCTTCGTTCGCAATTTACGATTCCGGAAAAGGTGCAGACTATTGTGCTGACTCGTGGAGAGGGACGTACACCGATGCCAGAAAAGGAACAATTGCATAAGTTGGCACAATCGCAGAGTACCATGTGTATTTATCTCAGTGCCGGCATTGTGGAGCAGGTACAAGCTGAATTGTTGCAGGCTTATCCACCAGAAACACCAGTGGCTGCTTGCTATAAGCTCACTTGGAAGGAAGAACGGATATATCGGGGTCAACTGAAAGATTTGGCTCAAATAGTAAGAGACAATAACTTGACATTGACCACGTTATTGGTAGTGGGTGAAGCTATTGATAATCGCAAAGGATTGTCTCGTTTGTATTCACACCAATTCAAGCATTTATTCCGCACATGATCTTGATATTAGGAGGTACAACCGAAGGACGTTTAGCGGTACGGGTAGCAGATGAGGCTGGTTCATCTTATTATTATTCTACACGTGGTAGCTTGCAGCAGATTGTTTGTAAGCATGGTACACGTGTGACTGGAGGGATGGACTTGCCACAGATGATTGCATTCTGTCGCGAACATGCTATCCGTTTGCTGATTGATGCTGCCCATCCTTTTGCTATGGAGCTGCATCGCACGGTGGCTGCTACAGCAGACACTTTAGGTTTGCCGGTAGTCCGTGTGGAGCGTACCTATCTAGAACGTTCGGAAGATGTAATATGGTGCAAGGATTATGCAGATGCCATTCATCGTCTCCAACAAGATGGAGTTTCCCTTTTGTTGGCATTGACTGGTGTACAAACTATTGGTAAGTTAAAACCCTATTGGCAAGAGCACACTTGCTGGTTCCGTATATTGAAGCGTGAAGAGTCCTTGGCTATAGTCCGTACACAAGGTTTTGATGAACGATACTTGGTTTATTATGAACAAGAAGGAGAGGAAGAGGCTTTGTTGGCTAAGGTTAATCCTCAAGCTATCTTGACGAAGGAAAGTGGAGAGTCGGGTGGCTTCCGTAAGAAAGTGGAAGCTGCTCGGAAATGGAATATACCGGTGTATGCTATTCAGCGTCCAGACCTTTCCGAAACATTTATTCCAGTGACGGGTGAAAATGGGTTGCGCAAACAGATTGAATACCATGTCCCGGATTTCTATCTTTTGCGAAGTGGATTTACCACAGGAGCTTGTGCTACAGCTGCTAGCAAGGCTGCTTTGTTGTCCTTGTTGGGAAAAGAGGTTCCAGCATCAGTATCTATCCGTTTCCCTAATGGTGAAGAACTTCCGCTTCCTATTCATGATGTTCGTCGGGAAGGAGATTCGGCTATTGCTACTGTCATTAAAGATGCTGGCGATGATCCGGATGTTACTCACGGTTCATCCATTGTGGCAACTGTATCATTCAGTAGTCACCCTGGCATCCATTTCTTGCAGGGAGAAGGAGTGGGGAAAGTCACTTTACCAGGCTTGGGATTGGAGGTTGGTGCCCCTGCCATCAATCCGGTGCCCCGTTCTATGATGATGAACGAATTGTCCGCTCTTTATTCAGGAGGTTTAGATGTTACCATATCTGTGCCGGGTGGCAGGGAATTGGCTCTGCGTACTTTCAATCCGAAGTTGGGTATTGTCGATGGCATTTCTATTGTAGGTACATCAGGTATTGTGCGACCTTTTTCATCAGAAGCTTTTGTCGGAGCCATTCGGAAAGAAGCTGAGGTATGCCGGGCATTGGGATGTAAGCATCTAGTTACCAATTCTGGCGCCAAGAGCGAACGCTTCTTGAAGGCTGTTTATCCGGAACTTCCGTCTCAAGCTTTTGTACACTTTGGAAACTTTATTGGTGAAACCTTGCGTATTGCTCACGAGTTGCAATTTGAACGAGTGACATTGGGTATCATGATAGGAAAAGCGGTAAAGCTGGCCGAAGGTTATTTAGATACGCATAGCAAGAAGGTGGTCATGAACAAGGACTATTTGAAGCAATTGGCAAAAGATGCAGGCTGTTCTCAAGAAGTACAAACTATCATTGATGAACTGACTTTGGCAAGAGAACTATGGACATTGCTTTCAGATGTTGATGCTCGTAGCTTTTTTGCGAAACTATTGAAAGAATGTTATTTGCATTGTTGTCCTCTGTTCCCCGATGGAGAATTAATTATTCTATTGGTGGATGAGGATGGAAAAATTTATGAAAAACCATGAAACGAATTTATACACGTTCCGGTGATAAAGGAATGACTCGCATACATGGTGGCGAGCGGGTACCCAAAGATGATATCCGCATTGAAGCCAATGGATGTCTGGACGAGCTGAACACAGTGTTAGGCATTGTGCGATCGATGTTGCCACTTCATCACGAGTGGCAATCGTCCTTGTTTGACATTCAGCGAAACCTGATGGGAGTGATGAGCCATGTGGCAACACCTTCAGCGCTGCGGATGCAGAATCCTAATGTACTTCCTACGGATATGGTAGAAGTTAGCGAAAAGCAGATGGATATTCTGACTGAACAGATGGAAGATAATGGGTACTTCATTTTACCAGGAGGTACACCCGTATCGGCTCATTTACAGATGGCTCGTGTTGTGTGTCGTCGGGCAGAACGCAGATTGTGGACTTTACATCGGGTGGATGAAGTACCGGAACTGATACTTACCTATATAAACCGCTTGTCGGACTTGTTCTTTATTATGGCCCGATACGAAATGTATCAGCAAGAATGGCCCGAAGAGCGTTGGCAAGCATTTAGTTATAAACGAAAAACATGAAAGACATGAAAAGATTACACCCCATCATGTTTGCCGGGACAGGAAGCGATGTAGGCAAGAGCATTGTAGCTGCTGCCTTTTGTCGTATTTTTCGGCAAGATGGATATAGTCCGGCTCCCTTCAAAGCACAAAACATGGCACTCAATTCGTATGCCACTCCTGAAGGGTTGGAGATTGGACGCGCACAAGCTGTTCAGGCGGAGGCTGCTGGTATTCCTTGCCATACGGATATGAATCCATTGTTGCTGAAGCCTCAGAGCGACCATACTTCACAGGTGGTATTGAATGGTAAACCCATTGGTAACCGGCATGCCTATGATTATTTCCGCAAGGAAGGTCGTGCAGAACTTCGTATAGCTGTATGTGAAGCATATGATCGTTTGGTCGAACGCTATAATCCGATTGTACTTGAAGGGGCAGGTAGCTTGGCCGAAATCAATTTGCGTGATTCGGACTTGGTGAATATGCCCATGGCGATGCATGCTAAGGCGGATGTCATTTTGGTGGGCGATATAGATCGTGGAGGAGTTTTTGCCAGTGTCTATGGTTCGTTGATGTTACTCACTCCCGAAGAACGTAAGCTGGTGAAAGGGATTATTATTAACAAGTTCCGAGGAGATATCCGTTTGTTTGAGTCGGGTATAAAGATGCTGGAAGAACTTTGTGGCATTCCTGTATTGGGTATAATACCTTATTATAAAGACATTCATATTGAAGAAGAAGATTCGGTAGTACTGGCTACCAAAGCAATCCAAGCAGAAAAAGGTAAGGTGAATGTAGCGGTAGTATTGCTTCGCCATATCAGTAATTTCACGGATTTCAATGTGTTGGAGCGTGACTTGCGTGTACACTTGTTCTATACCAATAATGTGGATGAGTTGGATAAGGCAGACATCATTCTATTGCCGGGAAGCAAGAGTACGATTGATGACTTGTATGAATTGCGTCGAAATGGGGTGGCACAAGCTATTATCCGTGCACATCGTCGGGGAGCTACGGTGATGGGTATTTGTGGAGGCTATCAGATGATGGGTCAACAGATTCTAGACCCTGACCACGTGGAAGGCGAATTGGAAGCACTTCCAGGATTGGGCTTATTGCCGATGGTAACTCGCATGAGTGGAGAAAAAGTAACCCGTCAGGTGAATTTCCAATTACATCAGGGAGGTGACAAATCCATGCATGGTTACGAAATCCATATGGGGGTAACCTCAGCAATAGAGGGTGAAAATGTACAGCCACTTACCCTTATGGAGAATGGTGAAACGGATGGTTGCTTGTTGAATGAAACTTGTATGGGAACCTACATTCATGGCATCTTGGACAATTCTTCATTTATTGACTACTTGTTGCAACCTCATTCCCATAAGCTCACCGAGGCGGCTACAGCTTTTGACTATCAACAATTTAAAGAACAACAATACGATAAGTTGGCTGACCATGTGCGTACGCATGTCCGTTTGCCTCTTATTTATCAAATATTGACAGAAGACCATGATTAAAGGACACGGCGATGATGCCTATCAATATGCTTGTCCCATCACTTCCAACTTCAGCTCGAATGTATTTGGACGAGTGGATTTGAGTGGACTAAAAGCGCACTTATGTAACCGGATAGACCAAATAGGTAGTTATCCGGAACCGGAACCTTACACCTTGGAAGCTCGCTTGGCCAAACGCCATCGGTTGCAAGCCGATGAAGTATGTGTGACCAATGGTGCTACTGAGGCTATCTATCTCATAGCCCAGACTTTTCGGGGAACGAATACGGCAATTTTTCAACCCACCTTCAGCGAGTATGCCGATGCATGCCGTATGCATGGTCATCGGGTGAGTGCACTTTACCAATTGCCTACTGAGCGTGATGACTATCGCTTGTCTTCGGATATCCGTATGTTGTGGTTGTGTAATCCTAACAATCCTACAGGGCGTGTAGAGGACAAAGCTTATCTTCGGAACTTGATTGAGCACAATCCGCATGTATGTTTCGTAATTGACCAGTCGTACGAGGCTTTTACTTTAGATTCGTTATTTGCGTCTGCAGAGGTGATTGACTTTCCGAATGTCTTGTTACTCCACTCGTTGACTAAACGATATGCCATGCCGGGTTTGCGTTTGGGCTATGTGACCGGAAATCGCTCTTTACTCAACCGATTGCGTACGCATCGCATGCCTTGGTCGGTTAATCAGTTGGCCATCGAAGCCGGTCTTTACTTGTTGGAACATCCGCTGGAAGCACCGATGGATGTGGAATCATACTTGCAGGAGACTGCCCGATTGCGTATCAACTTGAAACAATTGGGCACTTTGGAGGTATGGGATACACAGACCCACTTCATGTTGGTATGTATGCGATTAGGTAAGGTTTCTGCCTTGAAGGATTATTTGGCTAATGAGCATGGCTTGCTGATACGCGATGCTTCCAACTTCGAGGGATTGGACGAACGCTTCTTCCGCATTGCCACACAGACACCCGAGGAGAACGATCGATTGGTTCATGCAATTTCACAATGGTTTGAAAAATAAATTCTGATGATACTGATTACAGATTTACTCCCTTTGTTGTTGGCTTGGGTAATGGACCTTTGCTTGGGCGACCCTATGCAATTACCACACCCCGTAGTAGGTTTCGGCAAACTTATTGCAAAAGGTGAACACGTTTGGAATAAAGGAAAAGGACGCCTATGGAAAGGCGCCTTGATGTCTATAACTCTTGTTGTAGGTACTTATGTGGTATCGGCTTGCTTGTTAGGGCTCTTGCCTGAAGTGTTACATATACTTGCCTGTGCCCTGTTGATATTCTATTGCTTGGCGGGTACGACTTTGATTCGTGAGGTACGTGAAGTTTTCCGGGCGGTAGACCGTTCTTTAGAAGAGGGAAGAGCGCAAGTGACTCGTATTGTTGGACGCGATACTTCAGAGCTTTCTGCTCAAGAAGTACGTACAGCAGCTTTGGAAACTTTGGCGGAGAACTTGAGTGATGGGGTAATAGCTCCTTTGTTCTGGTATGCGTTATTGGGTGTACCCGGTATGTTGGCCTACAAGATGGTGAACACTTTGGATTCCATGATTGGTTATCGTAACGAACGATATAAAGATTTCGGATGCTTTGCAGCCCGATTGGACGATGTGGCCAATTATTTGCCGGCTCGATTGACGGCACTACTTATGATTTTGGCTTCGGGACGCATTTCTTTGATAAAGTTTGTATGGAAATATGGGAACCAACATGCCAGTCCTAATTCAGGCTATCCGGAAGCAGCATTGGCAGGAATTTTGGATTGTCGGTTTGGTGGACCGCATAACTATTTCGGTGAGGAAGTTTGGAAGCCATTCATTGGTGAAAATGAACGCTTCTTTACTACGGAAGATATGCTGGTGGCCGTACGTATCAATCGCTTGTCCGAAATAAGTATGGTCATTATTGTCTTGTTACTTAAATTGTTAGGCTTATAATACCGCCATAGGGAGTAGGAGAGGCGAAAGCCTCTTCTATTGATATCCCTTTAGCATATATTTGAGCACAAGTCAACACTCCCCCGTGGGCGAATATAGCGACCTTTTGATAAGTTTTTTTCTTTAGTTCCGATAGGAATTGAGCCACACGTTCGTATTGTTGAACGAACGATTCTCCTCCCGTGGCCGATACATGTTGCCAATCGGCATACCAGACTTGTAATTGCGGGTCTTCTATCTCATCATAGCGTTTCATTTCCCATTCTCCAAAATTCATTTCCAATAAACGTGCATCTTGTTGTGCATCGGCATATCCACAGAAGATGGCTAGTTTGGTGCATCGATTGAGTGGGCTGGTATACACGTGGTCAAAAGGTGCATAGGCTTGCAAGGCTGAGGCTGTAACCAACGCTTCTTCTTCGAAAGTTGAGCGAAGAGGGACATCCGTCTGGCCATAGCAAGTGCCTGACGGAACATCTACTGAGGTATGTCGAATGAGAATCACTTCCATATCAAATCAGGATAAGGGCGCTGAGATAGAACGCTATTTCACACATCAAGAAAGTAGCTCCACAACAATCGCCGGTGTATCCTTGCAATCTACGTTTCATCAGACGGATAAGGAATGCCAATACCAAGCAAGGAGCAATCAAGGCTAACCAAAGAGACGATGGCAATAACAGCAAAGGCAATGTACCTCCAACTAAACAGAAGAACAATTCCTTGCCACTCATCTTATTGTATATTACTTTGGCTTTGCTATCTTCTTCTTTCCGGGCATAAGGCAGGAAGTTGATGAGTTGGGATGCACAAAGTTTTCCCCAACAATCACCACACACCACCAATGTACAGAGCACCGATACAGGTAGATGTCGCAATTCCAGTATCAATAGAAAATAGACGATAAGTCCGATTACACCATAGGTACCGATGTGCGAATCTTTCATGATGGTGAGGGTACGTTTGCGTGTGGTTCCTCCTCCGAAACCATCGAAGAAGTCAGCCAATCCATCTTCATGCAGAGCACCAGTTATTAACAGTCGAGTAACGATGGCCAATATCCATGCCAAGGATACAGGCATCACCAAACTACCCAATCCTAGCACCATAGCCATCAGTCCACCGGTGAGCCAACCCACCCATGGCCAATAAGGAACCACATGCTTGAAGCATTCAGAAGGAACTTTTTTTAATCGCCAGAAGGGAAGAC
>JAEIGA010020111.1_pt1 | contig 10172 bp, 9 predicted proteins | sample 9270691 | NCBI WGS metagenome assembly JAEIGA01 (sample SAMN17057246, study PRJNA624740) | gut metagenome | biome: biome; isolation source: fecal sample | host: Bos grunniens | place: China: Xizang | collected 2019
AAACCTGGATTATTACACCAAGCAAATGGTGGATATATAATTTTCCAAGCTAAAGATTTATTAGCAAATGGAATGTGTTATGATGCACTAAAAAAAGCATTAAAAATCAAAGAATTGTCTATTGAAAATGCAATGGAACAAAGAAATGGAATGTTATTAGTTTCTTTAAAACCAGAACCAATTCCGCTTAAAATAAAAGTATTATTAATTGGTAATTCAAATATATATCATACTCTTTTATCAATGGATGATGATTTTAGAAAATTATTCAAAATAAAAGTAGAATTTGAAGAAGATGCTCCAAAAACAGCAGACAATATTGAAAGATTAAGTAGATTTGTAAGAAGTTTTTGTGCACAAGAAGGTCTATTAGATTTAGACAAAGAAGCAATGGCAAAAATTGTAGAAGTAACTTCAAAATTTGCTGGAGATAAAGAAAAATTATCTACTCAATTTAGCGAAATTGGAACAATAATTGGAGAAGCTTCAGTTTGGGCTAAAAAAGAAAAACAAAAAATAATTTCTAAAGACTATATTCAAAAAGCCTTAGATGAGCGTATAGATAGAATAAAAAAATATGATACAAGATATCTTCAAATGATTAAAGAAGAAGCAATCTTGATTGATACAGAAGGTTTTGCTGTAGGGCAAGTTAATGGATTAACTGTAATGACAATTGGAGATTATTCTTTTGGAAAACCAGCAAGAATAACTGCAAGCACATATATGGGTAGAGAAGGGATTGTAAATATCGAAAGAGAAATCGAAATGTCAGGACCATCTCATTCAAAAGGTGTTTTAATATTAACTGGCTATTTAGGAGAACAATTTGCTCAAGATATACCGCTTTCATTAACTGCAAATTTATGTTTTGAACAATTATATGGTGGAGTTGATGGAGATAGTGCTTCTAGTACAGAAGCTTATGCGATTTTATCAAGCTTATCTGGAATTCCAATAAATCAATCAATTGCTGTAACTGGTTCAGTAAACCAAAAAGGATTTATACAACCAATAGGAGGAGTTAATGAGAAAATTGAAGGATTCTATCAAACATGTAAATTGAGAGGATTTAATGGAGAACAAGGTGTAATTATTCCAAAACAAAATGTTAGAAATTTACATTTAAGTGATGAAATTATAGAATCTGTAAAAAAAGGAAAATTCCATATATATGCAGTTTCTACAATTGACGAAGGAATTGAGATTTTAACAGGAGTTCCAGCAGGAAAGAAAGATAAAAATGGAAAATTCCCACTTGGAACAATTAATTATTTAGCTTATGAAAAATTAAAAAAATTTTCAATGAGTGGTTCAAATCAAAAGTAATATAAAATACAAAACAAGAGATTAAATGTCTCTTGTTTTTTTATGCTTATGTTTAAAAATATTTTACATGGATATAATAAATTTGATGAAATATGAAAGGAGAATATTATGGAAAAAGTTAAAGCTGTTCAATATGGTGTTGGAAAAATGTCGCTTTTTACAATGCGCTATATGTTAGAGAAAGGGATTGATATAGTTGCTGCGATTGATATTAATCCGGATGTAATTGGAAAAGATATAGGAAAAATATTAGGAAGAGAAAATTTAGGGGTAATAGTTTCTGATGCCAATAATGCAAAAGAAGTTTTGGAAAAAGTAAAACCAGATATTTGTATAGTAACAACAAGAAGTTTGTTTACAGAGGTGGAATACCCATTAATGCTTTGTGCAGAACTTGGAATAAACGCAATTACAACATGTGAGGAAGCATTCTTTCCGATGAATTCTAATCCTAATTTAACTAAAAAAATCGACGAACTTGCAAAAAGAAATAATTGTACAATAACTGGAAGTGGATATCAAGATATATATTGGGGACAATTAGTAACATCTGTTGCTGGATCAACTCATAAAATAAGTAAAATAAAAGGTTCATCAAGTTATAATGTTGAAGATTATGGACTAGCTCTTGCTGAAGCTCATGGATCTGGATTAACAATTGCAGAGTTTGATGAACAAATCGCTTCAATAGATAGAATACCGGATGAAGAAAGACAGAAAGTAATAGAAGAAGGTCAATATGCGCCGTCTTATATGTGGAATGTTAATGGTTGGCTTTGTGCTAAGTTAGGGTTAACTATAAAAAAACAAACTCAAAGATGTGTTCCACAAACATATAGTGACGATATATATTCAAGCACATTAAACATGACGATAAAATCAGGAGATGCAACTGGTATGAGTGCAATAGTGACTACCGAAACAGAAGAAGGAATTATTATAGAATCAGAATGTATAGGAAAAGTTTATGGTCCAGATGAATATGATAAAAATGTTTGGACAATAGAAGGAGAACCTACAACTACAGTTGTGGTAGAAAAACCAGATACTGTAGGATTAACATGTGCAAGCATAGTAAATAGAATTCCAGATGTTATAAAATCCAAACCTGGTTATATACCAACTGAAGAATTTGGAGAATTAAACTTTAAAAAAGAAATTTATAAATAAAAAGGGTGAAACCCCGTATGCTATACTACAATCGTAGATTTTGGCAAGCGGGGTTTCAAGGTTAATTTGCGTCAAATAAAAATCGGGTTCTATTTCGAATTCGTTCAGAGAGAATACATTGGTTCTTTTCGAGAGCGGCGATGATTGTGTCGACTGTTTGATGCATTTTTGCTTCGAAAGGATGTGTTCTCCAGTTCCATGCTTCACCCTGGATTCCATATTCCTCGGCAATTAGTTGTCTTACATATTGTCTAGGAATATAGACTTCAGGATTGTTGTTAATAATCCATTTCTCGTTGTCTGGATTTTTGACTAACAGATAGGAATGAGATTTGTAAAGAGCGAGGTCTTTTAATTCAATCTCTTCAAAGTCAAAACCAGATAATGCTTTGATATCGTGTGAAGTTAAATCTGAAAGTGCTACATGAACATGTGAGTGAACGACAGAATCTTTTGCTTTTCCTTTTCCTCCAGAACCACTACCGTTTTCCCACACTAAAACCTCTTTGAAATTAGGGTAAGTGAGTTTTAAAATGAACTCGATGTCATTTAATACGGTATAGAATTCTTCAAGGTGCTCGGAGCTAAGTTCGGCATTGGACATGATATGCGCATTTGGAATAATGAGCAAATAACCATTGACAAACTGGCCGATTGTAGGAATAACAAAAAAGTTTTCACTACGATAAACAGGGCGTTCGTTTTTGTGAACATCTCCATCAAGGTATTGGCAATATGCACAATCCTTTTTTGTTGGACCATCGGATAAACCAGATGCGTTAGATTTGTGGTCACCGATGTCTAGATTCAGACTGATTGCAATATTTTCGAATTGATTTGCGATAGTCTCAGAATCTTTGAGGTAAATTGTGTTACTAGCATTACAAACGCTAGAACGAGCTGTTGGTACAACATTAAGAATGATTGCGTTTTTAGGGATTTTGCCAACGAAATCATCTCGGGAGCAGACTACACTTTTATTGTTCTTGAAATGTTTTTCAACATCTTCAGGCTGACAAGGTGTCCAATAAGGGACTGTAATCAAACCTTTAAAGTTGATAGCCTCAAGAGCCATTTGTGTACCTGCGGGTGAACCGACTAGCAGAAATAAATTCCGAGTCTTTTTCATAGAGCGCTACCTTCCTTTCAATTTTTTGACGAGACTATATTATTACTTATTTTTTAATATTGCAATGGTAAATTTGAAAAAAAGAAAAGAATTTTTATAATAATGTTTAGATGAAATTTGTTATGTAAAATTGAATAGGGTTTATATATATTGACTCTAAAATTTTTATAGAATATAATTACTTTATATTAAAGTAGGAGGAATATATAATGAGCAATGAGTATGATTTTGAAAGCGATGTAGTAAATACAGAGCAAACAAATAATGGCCCGATAAACAATGGAACGGGAAATAATGGTACTAATAATGGAAATGGTGGTGTTCCATTAATTGCTATTATAGGAATTATGGCTTTAATAATAGTTGGATTAATAGTATATATAATTGTTGATCCATCGGCTACAAAAGAAGAACCTGTAATAGATGTACAAGAATCTGAAGTTATAATAGAAGATTCTGTTGCTGATGAAGAAGTAGAAGAAAATGTTGCTGCAGAACCAGTTATTAAAGAAGATGAAGATAAAGATGAAAATGAAGATGAAATCAAAACACCAATTGAAGTAAATGATAATTCTTCAGTTGAATTATCGTCTGATTGGATGGATTGTGAATTTGCAATAGAAGGAAAAAAATATAAATTAAATAATTCTTACAAAACATATACACAAGATGGATGGTATATTGATTTAGAAAAAATGGGATATGCAGAAGGATATATTTTAAATAAAAATGATAAAACATATAGTACAATTGATTTATTAAATGATAATTTTGAAGATGCGGATGTCAGTGTTGGATTTATAAATCGTGGAGATAATGCACAAGATATTACAGAATGTGATATTTGGGCAATAAATATAGATAATTCTTATTCAGATACACCAATTAGTTTTGAATTACCAGGTGGAGTAAAAAATGGAGCCACATTAGCTGACGTGGAAGCTGCTTATGGAAAACCAGAAGATGAAAATGATATTTATAGATCAGAAGATTTAGGATATACAAAATATTCTTATGATTACGATTATTCAATTTATTTTGAAGTAACTGTATATGATGAAGAAGGATTAACAGAATTTGGTTATAAAATTTATGAATAAATTTTTAAGTAGATATGAAAATATCTACTTTCTTTTTGTTTAAAAATAATGTTTGTTCAAATATGTATGAACAAAAAAACAAATTGAGATAAAAGTTCTATTGAACAATAAATATAAATGTGATATAAAGAAATTGAAAATAAAAAAATAGGAGAACAATAAGATGAGAATTGAATTAATCGGTGGATGCACAAAAGAAGAGTTAGAAAATAGAATTCGTAATGTTGCAGCAGCAGGAAAATTATCAAGATTTCCTGGAAATGTTTCGGAAGTTTTAGAAAGCTGCAATGATTATGAGAGTAATTTAAAATTAATTAAAAGAATTACAAAAATGGGACATAAATCAATTATTGAGCATGACTATTTATTATTTGCATTAAATGATGTAACTCCAATAGTTGAACAAACGATTATAGGATATAGATTAACTTCTTTTACAATAAAATCAAGAAGAGAAGTTGATTTTAGAACAGTTGGATTCTATACTCCAGAATTTAGAAATAAAGATGGAGAACTTCATGAAAAAAATGAAGAATTAAAAGAAGAATATAATAAACATATGAAATATTTATTTAATACATACGGTGAAATTGTTGATAGTGGAGTAAAAGTAGAAGATGCAAGATTTATTCTTCCATATTCATATCATAGCAATATAATAATGGGATTAGATGGCAGAGAACTAGAAAAAATGATAATCGCATTAAGAAATGGATATTTAAGTAATATACCAGATTTAAAAGAATTAGGAGACGCTTTATTTGAGATTACAAAAGATAATATCCCTTATTTAAGATCTGGGTTGAAAGCAGAAGAAAGTAATTTAAAAACTGGTTTTGAATATTTAGAGAGTTTAGAAGAAAGACCTGAAATAAAAATTGCAGAGAAAGCAAAAATGATAAGTTATACACCAGATGCAGATGATGTTGTTTTAGAAAGTTCAATTATGTATCATTATCAATGTTCAAAAGAAGAAGCAAAAGAAATATTAGCAAATATGGTAAAAAAAGATTCTAAGGCAAAAGAAAAAATGATGCATGAAATTATGCATAAAGAAGAAAGAAGAGAACTTGAACAAGTGAGTTTTACATTCCAAATTCCGATTTCATTATCAATATTAACTCATCTTACTCGACATAGAATGCACTCATTATTAGTTCCAGAATTTACACCAATGTGGAACATGAATAATTTTGTTATTCCAGAAACAGTAAAAGTTGCAGCAAATGATATTTATGTAGAAGCTACTAAGAAAAATATAGAAGTTGTAGAAAAATTCAAATCATTAGGTGTTAACGAAGGTGATTTGGTATATTTCTATTTAGGAAATCAAATGTTAAATGTTGTAACAACAATGAATGCAAGAAATACACAATGGGTTTGTAGAATGCGTTGCTGTAATAAAGCACAATGGCAAATTAGATATATTGCAAAAGATATTGCGAAACAAGTTGCGGAAGTAGCACCGTTAATAGGAAAAGGTTTAGGACCAACTTGTATGACTGATAGATATTGTGGTGAAGGTAGAGAATGCTGCGGATTAATAGATTCTCTTTTAGCAGCTGATGAGAAAAACAAATAAAAAAGTAAATGTTCAAAAGAGATTACATTTTGTAATCTCTTTTTTATTTTAAGTAAACTAATATTGTAAGTGCTGAAATAAGCGAATTATCAAGAATGAATGTATAAATTGTGGAAAAAGTATATAAAAAAAGCAGATAATTGTGGAAAACTATCTGCTTTTTTGGCTCCTCTTGTTGGACTCGAACCAACGACCTATCGGTTAACAGCCGAGCGCTCTACCAACTGAGCTAAAGAGGAATATTTTTTGTTAATTTTTACAACAATTGAATTATATAGTATTATATTCACTTAATCAAGTTTTTATTCATAAAAAAATATATCTTTTTTGTTACAAAATAATTAAAGTGTGATATAATTACAAAAGTTTAAGGAGGAATTATACAAATGCCAAGTTTTAATATACATTTAGCTGTAGCGGTAAAATATTGTGAAAGTCATGAAATAGAAAATAAAGAAGAGTTTTTTAGAGGGAATATAGCCCCAGATTTAGTAGCAGATAAATCAATAAGTCATTATACTGGTATGAGGGATAAAAATTATTTAAGACAATTTGTTTTTGAAAAAGTTAGATTAAATGAGTTTTTAAAAGAAAACAAAGTTGAGACAGATTATGAAAAAGGTGTATTTTTACATTTAGCAACTGACTTTATATTTTATCAAGAAATATTAAGTGATGAATATTTGGCAAGTGTTGACTATGATAAAATGATTCAAGATTTGTATTATACATATAGAAACACAAACCAATATTTAGAAGAAAAATATAATATACATTCATTAAATTTAGATGAAGTTATGGAGAGTAATATAAAGAAAACATTAATTAGAATGAATGTTGATGATAGTTGTGGAAATAATCTTTTACCAGAAGATATAATGGATAAATTTATAGATAAATTATCAAAATTAGATATATATAATTATATTGAAAAAATAAAAAGAGAAAATAAAAATGTATTTCCAGATAATTATGAATTTTAAAATAAAAAAGAAATCGCTAAAATGGATGGCGATTTTTTTATTATTAGAAATATAAAAATCTTTAAATTTCTTTTAATTTCTTTAAAAATCTCTTTATTTCTTTGAAAACCTATGATATAATATGAAAATCAAGGATTAGGAGAAAAAAGCTTTGAGTAAATTTTTTGTAAAAGAAAATCAAATATATGATAATAAAATAGAAATAATTGATGAAGATGTTAATCACATAAAAAATGTTTTAAGATTAACTATTGATAATGAAATAAAAATATGTGATCAAGATAATTCAAAAAATTATAGATGCCAAATAATTGGTATTTCTTCACAAAAGATAGAATGTAAAATTTTGGAAGAAATGGAAAATGAAGCGGAAGGTAATGTTGAACTTCATATATTTCAAGGCTTGCCTAAAGCTGATAAAATGGAGTTAATAATTCAAAAAGGAACAGAACTTGGTGTTGCAGAGTTTATTCCAGTCAATATGAAAAGATGTATTGTAAAACTTGATGGTAAAGATCAAGTTAAAAAAATAGAAAGATGGAATAAAATTGCAGAAGTTGCTGCTAAACAAAGTGGAAGAGATTTAATTCCTAAAGTAACAAATTTGGAAAATATAAAACAAATTGTAAATAAAATCAATGACTATGATTTAGTTTTAGTTGCTTATGAAATGGAAAAAGAAACTTACATAAGGGAAGAATTACTAAAATTAAAAAATTTAAAGCAAAATTACAAAATTGCTGTTTTAATTGGACCTGAAGGTGGTTTGGAATTAGATGAAGTTGAGTTACTAAAAAATCAAGGAGCCAAAGTTATAAGTTTGGGCAAGAGAATTTTAAGAACAGAAACAGTAGCGCTTCAGGTTGCTTCAATAATAATGTATGAATTGGAAAATGGAGGAAATTAACTATTGGAAAAAGCTAAGCTAATGCAGCTGGAAATTGAACAAAAAAGAAAATTACCTCAAAATGTTAAAGAAAATATTAAAACAAATATTTTTCATACATTAATAGCTGCGGTAATTGTTGTCGCGTATTTAGTTGCAATAAACTTAATGTATTACAAATTAGATCATAATAATTTTGAACATTACATGAAATATTTTGCTTTAGGAATTATTATAACAACTGTAATAGATATCGAAATTGCTTATAGAAAAGATAGTAGAAAACTTGCTTTAATAGGTGTGGAATTATTGTTTTGTGGTGTTCTTTCATTATATATACCTTATATATATTTACACACAACTGTGTATTTTAGAAATGCAATTATGATTCTTCCTGCTGTACTTCTTATATATTATGCATTTAAATCTTATGTGATATTTAAACAAAATCAATTTAAACATAGAAATAATTTAAGCGATATTAAAGATTTATTAAAAGATGATGAAAGAAAAAGTTATTTACAAGAAGATAGTAAAAAAACTTATAGAGCTAAACTAGAAGAGGAAGAAGAAATAAGAAAAGCAATAATTAAGAAACAAAAAATAAAAACTGCTCAAAAAGAACAAGCGCTAAAAGAACAAAAAAATAAAAAACAAAAAAATGTTCAAAATTCAAAACAAAAGATAAAGAAAAAATAGATAGAAAGAGGTAAAGAAATTGATAAAAAGTATGACTGGCTTTGGCCGTGGAAAGTATGAAAATGAAGGGAGAACATATACTGTAGAAATAAAATCAGTAAATCATAAATATAGTGATATAAATGTTAGACTTCCTAGATTTTTAAATAGTGTTGAAGATAAAATAAGAAAAAGAGTTGCAGAAGTTATTTCAAGAGGAAAAATAGATATATTTGTTTCTTTTGAAAATTATAGTAGTCAAGGAACTACAATTAGAATAAATAAAGAATTAGCTAAAGAATATATAAAAGAATTAAAATCTTTAGCTGAAGAATCAGATTTAAGATTTGATTTAAATGTTATTGATGTTTCTAAATTTCCAGAAATTTTAAAATTAGAAGATGAAGATAACGATGAATTAATAGGACAAGAAGTAATGGTTGCTTTAGATTTGGCTTTAGAAAATTTTGTTTTAATGAGAGAATCTGAAGGTCAAAAACTAATTGAAGATATTGAAAGAAGAATTTATTTAATTCAAGAAAAAGTAAATGAAGTAACAAAATATTCAAGTACATTGGTAGAAGAATATATGGCAAGACTACAAACAAGAGTGAATGAGTTGTTAGCTCCTGGAGTAGTAGACGAAGCAAGATTGATGCAAGAAATTGTTATATTTTCAGATAAATCTTCAATAGAAGAGGAATTAACAAGATTGAAAAGTCATATAGGACAATTTTTAGAATTAATTAAACAAAGTTCACCTATAGGAAAGAAAATCGATTTTCTTATCCAAGAAATAAATAGAGAAGTAAACACTATAGGATCTAAAGCGAATTCTTTAGATATAACCAATAAAGTTATTGAAATAAAAACAGAAGTTGAAAACATAAGAGAACAAATACAAAATATTGAATAAAGTTTATAGAAACTCTAAATCTAAATTTTTAAAAAGGTAGGTAAAAATTATGCAACTAATTAATATCGGTTTTGGTAACATAGTTTCTGCAGAAAGAATTATATCAATAGTGAGCCCTGATTCTGCTCCAATAAAAAGAATTGTACAAGAAGCAAAAGATGGTAAAAATGCTATTGATGCAACTTATGGAAGAAGAACAAGATCAGTTATTATAATGGATTCAGGACATATAATCTTATCAGCTGTTCAACCTGAAACAATCGCAGGAAGAGTTGATACAGGATTAGATAATGATGATGAAAACAAATAAATTTAAGGGGGAATTTTTAAAATGATAGTAAAACCAACAGTATCTGAATTGTTAGAAAAAGTAGGAGATAATAGATACTCTCTAGTAAT
>JAEIGA010020112.1_pt1 | contig 10171 bp, 18 predicted proteins | sample 9270691 | NCBI WGS metagenome assembly JAEIGA01 (sample SAMN17057246, study PRJNA624740) | gut metagenome | biome: biome; isolation source: fecal sample | host: Bos grunniens | place: China: Xizang | collected 2019
TCACCGGCATCCTGTTCGGTCTGATCTGGCTGAAGGGGTGGTGATATGGACGACTTATTCGCCAAGGTATGCCCGGTCTGCAAGAAGACTTTCTTGGTAACGTATCCGAGTCTGTGGACCTACAAAATCGGAACAACCTATTACTGCCGGTACAACTGTTGGAGAGTACCACAAAAGAAAGGAGAAAGCATGAAACGTACTACGCTCACACTTGAGCAGAAAAAGAAGGCGGTGCAGATCGCACTGGAAGGCGGCGACCCGCTCACTTACCTGGAGGGCCTCGGAGCCAACTCGCCGACGCAGACATGGTTCGGCATCAAGAAGAAGCTGAAGGCCAGCAATCCGGAACTGTTTGAGAAACTGCCGAAGCGCCTGGAACGGCACGACCGGAAACGGGCCGGCAGAGTCACGACCTTCAAGGGGAAGGAATACGAGCTGATGGAGAAGCCTGAACCGAAGACCGCCGGTGATGCCATGGCGGCCTGTGCGGAAGCGGCAGACACGTTCTTCGGTCAGTGCAAGGGCATGGGCCTGAAGGTCGAAACTCCGGAAGGTGAGTACACGGATGTTCCCCACGCGACCGCAGTGGTCTATGTGGAGAAGGCAGAAGAACCGGTCCAGGCCGAGCCCGTCAAGATGACCTTTGACGAATGGCTGAGCACGGTCGGAATGCTCCGTCAGATCTGTGTGAAGCTGGGGGTGACACTGTGAGCGTCGTGAGGATCCTGCCTCATCCGCGTGTGCAGGTCACACAGTGGGACATTGACGGCTACCCGGCATCCATCAAGGTCCGCATGGGAGACAAGGACGGAACCATGATGGAATTTGTCCGTCCGGTAGAGCAGCCAAAGCCTCATGTGATCATTGCAGAACGGCTGACGGACATGATCCGGAACTGCACCTACGGGTATTCCGGAAAGCACGAAAAAAAGTGACCGGCGATGCTGCAACATCAACCGGCCGGAAACATTATGAACCGTGCTTATTGTAGCACAGAAAGGGGAACAATGCAAAAAACAACAGACTGCCGGGAAGAATGCCCCAACTCCCGGCTCTGCAACAAACCCTGTCCGAAAAGCGGGGACTACATGGACTGCTGTGAGTACTGGCATTTTGAGGAAATGCGCGAGGATGCACGGCGGGAAGAGGCTTACTTCGCCAATCTTGGCGATTATGACGATGATGAACAGGAGGATGACGAAGAATGAGCGAGACCCACTGGAAGCGCCTGATTAACCCGGACTATCTTGGCGGATACAGCCTGGATCCCGGACAGGACAAGATTCTGACCATCGGTCAGGTCAAGAAGGAACTGGTTGTCGGTCCCGGCGGCAAGAAGGAGGAATGCATCGTCTGCCACTGGCAGGAGAACGAAAAGCCGATGATCCTGAACAACGTGAACTGCAAGACCATCAGCAAGATGCTCGGCACCCCGTACATTGAACACTGGGCCGGCCATCCGGTGCAGATCTACTTCGACCCGAAGGTGAAGTTCGGCGGAGAGGTGACCGGCGGGCTCCGGATCCGCGAGAAGAAGCCGGATGTTTCCCAGGTGGCCTGCGACGAATGCGGGCAGTTCATCACACCGGCCTTCAACATGAGCGTGACCCAGTTGGCGGCCTACACCAAGAAGAAGTACGGCAAGCAGCTCTGCGCTGAATGTGCCAAGGCGATCAAAGAAAAGGAGGAACAGAAGAGTGCTGAAACTGACGCCTGAGAACTACTATAGCCAGGAGGCCGACATTGAGTATTTCAGTGCCAGCCAGATCAAGAGCTTCCGGAAGTGCGAATCCGCCACGATGGCGAAACTGACCGGACAGTACCAGATGCCGATGAGCACGGCGCTGACGGTCGGGCAGTATGTCGACGAGGCGCTGACCGGTGACTTGGAGTCCTGGAAGCTGAACCACCCGGAGATCCTGAAGCGTGACGGAACGCTGAAGGCCGACTTCGAGGGCGCCCGTCTGATGGTAGAACGTGCTCTGCGGGACGAACTGTTCATGGACTACATGGACGGCGACCATCAGGCCATCATGACCGCGAAGCTGTTCGGAGTGCCGTTCAAGTGTAAGTTCGATGTGCTTGGCTCTGACCGGATCGTCGACCTGAAGACCGTGAAGGATCTGAAGAGCCAGTACCTTCCCGGGAAAGGCCGCGTGGACTTCGCGACAGTATGGGACTGGCCGCTGCAGATGGCGATCTATCAGCAGATCTACAAGGCGAATGAGGGCGTACTGCTGCCGTGCTATCTTGCGGTGATCACCAAGGAAAACCCCGCGGATCTTCGGCTGATCCACATTGAACAGGAACGGATGGACGCGGAGATCGCATGGCTGAAGACCGCGCTGCCCCGCTTTGAGGCCATCAAGGATGGAGCCATTGAGCCGGATCGGTGCGAACAGTGTGCATGGTGCCGGGACAGCAGGATCCTGACGGAGCCTGTTGACCTGGGAGAATTTGACGAAAACGGAGGTATTGAAGAATGAACAAACTGATCATCAAAGGCCGCCTTGTGCGTGACCCGGAACTGAAGACCGCTGCGAGCGGTGCGGAATTCTGCAAATTCACTGTGGCGGTTGACCGCCGGCTGAGCAAGGACAAGGACGTCCAGAAGAATGCTGACTTCTTCGACTGCACTGCATTCGGAAAGACCGGCGTGTTCGTCAGCAACTACTTCACCAAGGGCCGTGAGATCCTGGTGGAAGGCCGGATGGAATCCAATACCAGCGAGAAGGACGGCCAGAAGCGGACGTTCTGGGGCATGGTTGTCGAGACCGTGGAGTTCTGCGGAAGCAAGAACGACCAGTCCGCCGCACCGGCTCCCGCTACGGCGCCGGCAGACCAGGCGGCCGGGTTCACGGCCGTGGAGACCGACGAACTCCCGTTCTGACGGAGGTGACCTATGGAGGAAAAGTGGAAACCGATCCGGGGCTTTCATGGCTGGTATGAAGTTTCCAACCTCGGACGGGTCAGATCTCCGGAAGGAAGGGTCACCAGCAGCAAACAGAGCCAGCGCCGTGTCTGGCGGGAGAGGATCCTGAAGCAGAAGTCCCGCATCAGGTACGCAGGCAGTGATATTTGTGATCTGTACGTTAGCCTTCGCAAAAACGGGAAATCCAATGACTACCTGGTCAGCCGTCTGGTTGCGAAAGCATTCTGCCACGGATACCGGCGCGGATTGACGGTGAACCACAAGGACGGCAACCCCAGGAACAACCGGGCTGACAATCTGGAATGGCTCACAAACGCAGACAACGTCCGGCACTTTCTCAACAGCGGAAAGGCAAAGAACTACAAACGATGCAGTCTGACCTTCCCTGACGGAACAGTTAAGTACTACGTCTCAATGGCCCACGCGGCCAGAGACATCGGAAGGTGCAGGACATACATTGTCAACAGACTGCTGGAAGGGAAGACGATCTACACGATTGACGGGGAGGAGGTCGAATTCAGTGACGATAATCGTGGACACCCGGGAGAAACCGAGAGCCATCACAAAGATCCTGGCTGAATTTGACCGGCAGGGTATCCACGTAGTCCGCAGGGCGCTCACGTTCGCGGACTACTGGAACCCGGCCAGCCCCGGGAAGATCATTGACCGGAAACAGAACCTTCTGGAAGTCGGCTCGAATGTCGTACAGGATAGGAAGCGTTTTCTCCGGGAAGTGGACCGCTGCAATCGTGCCGGCTGTCACATGATCGTCCTGGTGGAACATGGCGGCAAGATCCGGACGCTCGACGATGTGATCGGATGGAAGAATCCGCGCCTGAGGGTTTCGCCACTGGCCGTCAGCGGAGAGCGGCTCTTCAAGATCATGAAGCAGATGGAACTGACCTACGGAATCGAATGGCAGTTCTGCAACAAGGCCCAGACCGGGAAGAAAATCATTGAACTACTGCGAGGTGAAGAAGATGCCTGAAGAGGATAAGCAGATATTCCGTGAAGTGTATGAGCTCTACGACAAGTGGCGCGGAACGCTGATCCAGACACAGGAACAGTGGCTGACCATCACAGCAGAGTTCTACGCACTGATCCAGAGGTTTCAGAACAGCAGGCTGGCTCTTCATCTGGTCACCGGCGTGATGGACCACTTCGACGAAATGTATCGGAATGGCAACAAACCGACGATGCCGAGTTACCTCGGAAGGGAGGATCTCTGATGGACATTAAGAGCGCGGCACAGACGATCCGCGACACGGTGGATATGCAGACGATCCTCGACCTGTACGGCTACCAGACAAAGCACGGTTTCATGGTCTGTCCGTTCCATGCGGACAAAGGTCCGTCTCTGAAGGTCTACAAAGGAACCGGCGGATGGCACTGCTACGGATGCCACCGCGGAGGCAGCGTGATCGACTTTGTGATGGAGCATGAGAACTGCGACTTCCAGACCGCGGTCCGGGCCATTGACCAATCCTGCCGTCTGAACCTGTTCCCGGTGAATGAAAACGCATTCATGGCGGATGACTGGCGGCAGATGCAGCATACGTTTGATGTTTTCGCCAGCGCAATCTATCGGTATCTGGACACGCTTGAGTTCTGTATCGAAGTCGATCAGCGTATCTTGATGACTCGCATGAAGACCGCCCGGGATAAGGAAGTCAAGGACCGCACCTGGGAAGAGTGCATGACCCTGCTGACATTTGATGAAGACGCACAATACAACGACGAACGGATTGAGAAGATCCGACAATACAGAGAGGAGGTGGCTGCATGGCGGAGGATGGCCAGAAGAGCGGGGTCAGCCTGATCACTGAAAGCGTAAAGGACGCCGGTATTCAGGTGAAGCCAACGATCAATAACTTCTACACTCTGATAGGAAGGCACTACGGAAGTGACCTCCGCCTGAATGAGATGACCGGGAAACCGGAGTTCAAACGTAACGGTCAGTGGCGAGAATGGACCGACACCGAGGAAAGCCGGATGCGGTCATACTTTGAGAACAATTACGGGATGTACAGCCAGAACAAACTGACCGACGCCCTGCTGATTTACTTCCAGAACAACAAGGTCAATCCGCTGATGGATATCCTCGAAAATCTGGAATGGGACGGAAAGCCCCGGGTAGAGCAGTTCCTTCACGATGTGATGAAGGTTGAGGACAATGAGTACACCAGGGAATGTTCCAGGCTGATTTTTGCCGGAGGGGTCCACCGTGCGTACCGGCCCGGGTGTAAGTTCGACGACATGATCGTCCTGATCGGAGGACAGGGCGCCGGCAAGAGCACAATCGTGCGCTGGCTGAACATGGAGGATCAGTTTTACCAAGAGATAAAGACCATCGCAGGAAAGGAGGGCATCGAAGCATTACGCGGCGTCTGGATCGGAGAGGTTGCCGAACTGATGGCCATGACCAGAGTGAAAGAGGCTGAAGCAGTCAAGGCATACATCACGAGCCAGAAGGATTCATACCGGCCTCCGTACCAGAAGAACGTGCAGACCATCCCGCGGCGGTGTGTGTTCATCGGAACCACAAACAATCCGCAGTTCCTGACGGATAAGACCGGTAACCGGCGCTTCTATCCGGTCAAGTGTGGAGCTGACGGCTATAAGCTGCTGGACCATGAGACAGAGGTCCGGGCATATATCCGGCAGGCCTGGGCGGAAGCAGTGCATCTGTACAAGGAAGACAAACTGCAACCGTTCGCACGGCGGGAGGTTCTGGATCAGATCCGAGCGGCACAGGAGGCCGCGATGGAGGATGACTGGCGGATCGGACAGATTGAACAGTATCTTGAGGACACAAAGAAGAAGCCGAACGATACTGTCACTGTCATTGAGCTCTGGCACCGGGCGTTGAACAACCCGGATGAAATCAAACCCACCAGGAAGGATTCGATTGAGATCACCCAGATCATCACGAACATTCCAGGCTGGGTATCCTGCCAGAATCCTGTCAGAACTCAGTGGGGCAGACAGAAATGCTTCAAGAAGGCAAACCCGTTTTTCCCTTCTTGGAAGTGACTTGGTTGCCGTCGGTTGCCACTTGGTTGCCGGGTCAGTTGCCACCACTTTCCTTATTTATCAATACTTAGAACCCTATGACAACCAATGACTACCAAATATATATAAAACATTATTTTAAAAACATATATATATGGAATTTCAGTTACTTGGTTGCCTTGGTTGCCACCTATCAGACCAGCCCGTCCAGACGGGGCAGTGCCGGAAGCCTTGGAATATAAGGAGGTGAACCGCTCCCGCAAGGCTGATGGAGCGTGCCACTGCCGGCCGGTTCAATTCCGGCCACGGGCATTTCGACCGAAAGGAGGAAGAACATGGCAATAGATTCAAAGATGAGTTTCCTGCGTCAGGTAGAGCAGAACGGAGCGGAGACGATACCGCAGGCCACGATGCAGCGGATGATGGTGATCATCAGCGACGTGCTGGAGGGATTCGACATCCGGGAGCATGAGCACTGGGAGACAGATGATAAGGATGATCTGTTTGAAGCATTCCTGGCCACGATGAAGGTGCAGGGCCGGAGCGAGGGAACTATCGCACGGTATGAGCGGATGATCCGGATTTTCATGGAGTTCGCGAAGACAACGACACGGAAGGTCAATGTCTACCATGTGCGGGCATGGTTGGCGGCGGAGAAGAACAGAGGCATCCAGGACAGCACACTTGACGGAAACAGGCAGGTGCTTTCCTCCTACTTCGGTTGGTTGTTCCGCGAGGGTCTGATTGATCGGAATCCTATGTCGAATGTCGGGACCATCAAGGTGCCGAAGAAAAAGAAGGCCACATACAGCCCGGTCGACATGGCGAAGATCCTGGACGCCTGCAGAAAACAGAGAGACAAAACGATCATCCAGTTCCTTGCAACGACCGGCTGCAGGGTGAGTGAAATGACCGGACTGAACCGCGACCAGTTAGATCTGCGGAACCAGGAGGTCATCGTACACGGCAAAGGCGACAAGGAACGGGTCGTGTACTTCGACAGTGTGACGGCGATGCTGCTGGAAGAATACCTGGCGACGAGGACGGATGACAATCCGGCGCTGTTCGTTGGTCAGAGGCACGAGCGCCTGGAACCGAACGGAGTCCGGGCCATGCTGAAGGATATCGAAAGACGGACCGGTGTTGCCGGGATCCATCCGCATAAGTTCCGGCGGACGATGGCAACGGAGATGGCAAGGCACGGGACGCCGATCCAGACAGTGGCTCACATCCTCGGACACGAGAAGATCGACACGACCATGGAGTACGTGCAGCAGAACGCTCAGGACATCAAATACGATTACAGGAGGCTCTACGCATGATCCTGATAGATATTCCGATGCCAAAGCGGTGCCTGTCGTGTCCCTGCCGACGGGAGGGCGCCGGAAAGCGCGGTGACCGGATGGCGTGTCAGGCAATGGAAGCGGCCGGGAAAAAGTACGTCCTGGTGGATGAATACGCAGAGACACGGCCGGCGGATTGTCCGATCCGGCTGGAAGTGATGAAAGGAGAGAAACAATGACCGGTGAAATCAGTGACCCGAAGAACGTGATTGAGCTGCAGACCTGGTGGCTCGGCGAGCTCAAGACCATCACGGAACGGATAATGCGGGAAGAAGAGAAACGACAGGACCGGGTCAAGAAGAAGACCTTCGCCGTCCTGGAAGAGTACCGGACCAAGGACGACATCCTGGATGCGTACGGATTCGGCTGCATCACGGAGGCCCGGAAGGACAAGCTGATGGATATGTGGTACCAGCGCGAGAAAGAACTCTATGATAGTCCCATGTACCAGGCGAAACGTGACCTGCTGTCCGACTTCTACCGCGCTGCCCGGGAGATCGTGGAAGAACAGCGCCGGCTGATGGATAAGAAAGCCGAGTGAAAATGACGAAATAACTAACAGTAAGGAAGTGACTAAATGGCTAACATTAAGTTCTGGTTAGACGGATGTGACATATCTTTTATTGCAGAAGCACCGGAAGATATCACGTTGAAAGAACTGCTTGCACAATGTGACAGGATTGAGCCGGACTATTGTGCATGTGGAATCAAAACATATATTCCACGGGACGAAAGATTTGATAATGATACTGAACTTGTTTTCACAAAAGATGATGTGAGAAAAGCACAGGATTTCGTTGCGTGTACTATCCATGAAGATGCCAAATGGAGGACAGAGTGAATGGCAGGACGGAGGACTACTGACCATATCTTTGACATTAAAAAGAAGCTGTGAGTTATTGTGCAAGATCGTGAATAGGAGGTGATTCTGGTGTCTGACGTTGATCGGACTATTACAACCCTACAAAACCTGATCAACGGAGCAAGGAACAATGGGCTCAAAACAACTACTGTGTTTACTTCTACACTGTCAAAATGTATGGCGCTGCTGAAAGAACAACCGAGAATCTGCGTGTTTGTTGATGCTGATGGACAATGGCATCCGCTGAATATGGGATACGTCAAACCCGTAAAACCAATTCGTGGCGGTAGTGGTGACGGGTCAAAGGTTTGGTATCTGTGCGGAAAGTGCAGTAATTGCGTAGATGATAAAGACGGCAACAGAGATAACTTTTGTTCATTTTGCGGTTCGCCTGTGGATTGGGAATCGGCTGACACTTGAGGTGCGGAGTAACTCATAGCAATGAACTTGCACGAAACTTGCACGAAGTGCAACATCTGTGCGAAATCACGAAGGGAAGTGATCAGATGCGAGAGCCGTTCCAGGGCGGCTGGTATGAATGTCCGGTATGCAGGAAGCTGTTCCGGGTCGATCAGCCGGGAAGCTGGCTGTACTTCAAAAAGAGACGAAGAGAAAGGAACAAGTACTCGAAGATCTATTACTGCAGTTGGAAGTGCATCAGGGAAAAGGAAAAGGAGGTGATAGCTGATGAATAAACCATACTTTTCGGTCATCGTGCCGGCGCACAACGCGGCGGACAGGATGAGGAAGGGCCTGGACACGATCCGGGGGCAGACCTTCCGGGACTTTGAGCTGATCATCGTGTGCGATGACTGCCAGGACAACACGGCGGAGATCGCGCGGGAGTACACGGACAAAGTGTACGAGGTCGGCTGGCACAGCTGCGGCAAGACGCGGAACAAGGGCCTGGCCGAGGCCACGGGAGAATGGGTCCTGTTCATGGATGACGACGACTGGTGGACGGACCGGGACGCGTTCCGGAAGATCGCGGAGGCGATCCGGCAGCACGAGGAGGCGCAGGAGCCGATCGACCTGCTGGCGTTCGACTTCTTCTTCCAGGAACGGGGGCTGGCGAAGCAGTTCCCGGGACGGCTGTTCATCGCGATCTGGAACAAGGCCTGGCGGAGGAGCTTCATCGGGGACACGCGCTTCCCGGAGGTGCCGCACAGCGACGACGTGGGATTTGCGGAGGCGACGCACCACCGGGCGCGGGTGCAGTTTCTGAACGAGAGCCTGTACTACTACAACTACATGCGGCCTGGCAGCATCACACAGCAGCTGGCAACCGGCGAGCTGAAGACACTGGAAGAAATGGGGCTGAGATGATGACAAAGAGAGAGCTGCTGGAAAACTACCGGGAGATCGTGATCGACATCGAAGGGATGGAGAAAAGGATCGAGTTTCTCAGCCGATATATCGGTGGACCTCGGCCGGTCAGATCTGTGCAGCTGACAGGGATGCCACGAGGAACAAACGATCCGGAGGCGGCTATGCTACAGCGGGATGACGAGGATGTGGACCGCATTGTCAATAAGATCAGCCTACAGATGGAAGAAACCAGGCGGCTAATGGATATGTTTGAGAAGATCCTGGACGAGACAGAACACTCAGAAGGAAAGCGCATGAAGAACATTATCCAATACTACTATGGCCTTGGGTACTCAGAACAGCGCATAGCAGAGAAGGAAGATATATCGCAGACCCATGTGAACAGGCTTCGTAATGACTACATCAGGAAATACGGAGAAGAAATAATTTAGGGGTAAAATGTTATTGAATGGGTAATGCATATATGAAATAATGCTATTGTGTAAAGTAGCACCCAGGGAGGACATGACCTGGGTGTTTTTATTTACACAAAAGATCTGCGGGGGCCGCTTGGGTTTCTCCTTCCCTTGCGGCGGGTGGTTTATCTTAAACAGAAATGTGGCCGAGGCGGGAGCTGATAAACCGACGCAGGAGGAACGAATGAACAAAGATCCGGCAATCGAAGCTTTCTATACGACATGGGCATGGAGAAAA
>JAEIGA010020113.1_pt1 | contig 10170 bp, 4 predicted proteins | sample 9270691 | NCBI WGS metagenome assembly JAEIGA01 (sample SAMN17057246, study PRJNA624740) | gut metagenome | biome: biome; isolation source: fecal sample | host: Bos grunniens | place: China: Xizang | collected 2019
ACGGGCATAGTGGCTTTCATATATTCATTATTTGATTTCCTGAAAAGTAATCTTTTAATATCATCTGAAACCATAGAACTTCTGGATGGTTTGGATAAATTCGACCTAGGGAAACAGGTGACAAGTTCTCAGCCTCTCCATGAAGTTGAAGAGCTTATTGATAAGATCGAGAGACAGGAGTCTGCCCTGTTGGAGGCTCAGGCCATGCAACTGGAGGCTGAAAAAAGGAAACTTGAAGCAGAGGAAAAGAGTTCTTCATTACAAAGCAAGGTCAGCGATCTTGAGCAGACAATACTTGCTTTGAGATCGCAGATTGCGTCTCTACAAGTAACCAAGAGCGAGCCAGAAGATCCAGAAGAACCAAAGGAGCCGGTGAAACCTCAAATAAGGGCTAATGACAGAAGATCTTTGAAACTGGCCGAGACCCTGAAAAGTTCTCTTTGTCCAATGTCTGTTGATGAAGAGTCGATGGATGATGACCAGCTGGACTTGATAGATATGGAGATCGGCAAGTCTATGCTCATCACAGGATGTGCTGGAAGCGGTAAATCAGTCATAGCTATGTACAAGGCGGAACAGATTGCCAAGACGGGTGCTTCTGTCATTCTTATCGCTTACACCAAATCCTTATCCGCTTTCATGAGGGAAGGATCCGATAAGGATAAACTGAACTATTCGTTCTACCATCACTATTTATGGAAAGAGAAACTGGGAAAGCCTTCCGCTGATTACATCATTGTTGATGAGATTCAGGATTTCACAGAAGAGGAGATTAAGGAATTCATGAACGCTGCCAAGGTTGCCTATCTCTTCTTTGGCGATTCAGCCCAGTCAATCTACAAACAGTACGGAAAGAAGACAATAAGCATCGAACAGATTTCGAAACTTACAGGACTTGCTCCTTTGTGTCTTTACAATAATTATAGACTGCCACGTTCGATAGCTAAGATTACTCAGGCTTATGTTGGCGTGGATGTGAATCCATATGAAGACAGCGTTTACCAGAATAAGGAAAAGAGACTGCCTCATATTATCCAGTACGAAGACTTCGACAAGCAGATTATAGCTATAGAGGAAATCATAGAAAAGAATGCGGAGACACTTTTCAGTCAGAGTATAGGCATATTACTGCCAAGTAATGATCTGGTCATCGACACATGTGTCAAGCTTCAGAACTTAGGTGTGTCGGTAGAGTTCAAATATAACGATGACGAGTCAGGCAAATTTATCGACACATTGGACTTTACTTCTTCAACTCCGAAAATACTAACATATCATAGTGCAAAGGGTCTGCAGTTTGATACCGTAATACTTCCAATGTATGTAGGAGCAAATGATGAAGACTCTAGGAAAGCACTATATGTGGCAATGACCCGTGCAATGCATCAGTTATACGTGATGTATTCCACTCCAACTCTGAATCCACCATTATCTGAAGTTCCGAGTACACTGTTTTTGAAAAAGTAATCCCTAAATTAACCAAGCACAATTTAATGGAGACAACATATCGTATTCAGATTCTAGATGAAACGAATCAAATTGTGTACTTTGACCGTATAAAGTCGTCATATGGTATTCATAGGGTTATTACGTCGTGCGCCGGTGGTAAAACTTATCACAGTTACAGTTCTGCAGAAATAGATGCTTCCAGGGTCAGGAAGTACTATTCTGCAGATTGTATTGTAGAGATTATCAAGTTGCAATAGTGTTTTTATGATGAAAGTTAACATAATCATAATTGTATAACAGCAATTCAAGAAGGAGAGTGTAACCGTTAGCACAAAGGATGCACCCTAGATATATACAGTTATAATATTATATTATGTTTTAATTTAGCATATTAATATGGTGAGTTATTCGAGTATATCTTTTGTTTTCGTTAAGTTTGAGAAGTTATTTGTCACCTTTGCTAACACTTCTGCGTAATTGAATCCACTATCGTATATGCAAGGTAGAATCTCATTACCTTTTTGGTCAATAAGTCCCCATTTATAATTCTCATTCATCACCATTGCCAATCCTTTATCGAAATACCATACTTTTTTATAAATGCAAGGAATTACGTGGTTACCTTGATTGTCAATGAATCCCCATCGGTCACCATTCCATATATGGTGTTCTGATACTGCTGCTAAGCCTTCAGAAAAGACGCCTATGCTTTCATACCCAGAATAGCGAATGACTTTGCCAGTTTTATCTATAAGCCCTAACGTCCACATTTCATTTCTTACACTCGCAAGTCCATCGGAAAAATCTCCAATATGGTAATATTCACAAGGAATAACCTCTCGTCCAGTATTGTCTATAGCACCGCACCCATGATTCTTCTTGCGCACAATTGCTAGTCCTTCTGAGAACTTACCAACAGAAGTATATAGATTATGCACAACTATTTTTCCAGTTGTATCTATAATACTCCAGTTCTCATGAGGTCTGTTAAGCCTTATATCTGTTATCTTAACAGCCGCTAATCCATTTGAAAAATCTTGAGTCTCAAAAAAGGTAAGAGGGATAGCAATCTCCCCTTTTGTGTTAATGAAAACCCACTTGTCTTTTTTAGCTACTGCAGCCAATCCTTCGGAGAAGTTTCTGACACGATTATAGATACAACGAATGATTGTCTTGTTCGTGGTATCTATGAATCCCCATTTGCCATTTTTCAAAATGCCAGCTAATCCTTCTGAAAAATTCTCTGCATAATCATAGAAGAATGGAATGACAATGTCGCCAGTTTTGTCAATGAACCCCCACTTACTATTCATCCTTACAGCCACCAGACCTTCAGAAAATTCTTTGACCTCATCATATTTGCATGGGATAATCTCATCTCCCTTGAGATCTATAAATCCCCATTTACCGTTGTCTCTTTTTATGGCAGCAAGCCCTTCAGAAAATTCCCGAACATCATCATAGATACACGGGATAACTTCCTTACCTGATTTATCTAACATTCCCGATTTACCATTCTTCCTTACTTGACTATATCCACCAAGTTTCATAGTCATTTGCGAATACTGGTCTGGGAAAGATAAATTTAATGGAGCATCATAATCATTATCTAAGTTCTCTGGCAAGTCTCTAAGAGTGTTGTATGCACATTGGATAATTTCACTTCCGTTCGTGTCTACTATTCCCCACTTGCCTTTTCTCATAGCATAGGCAATTCCGTCAGTAAACGAGCAAATTACATCATAGCTGCAAGGGATAATCTCATTGCCTTTCTCATCTATGTACCCCCATTTACCATATTTTTTTGCTTTAGCTGTTCCTTCTGAAAAGAAGCCAATTTCATCATAAGTACAAGATATAATTTCTTTACCTTCTAGGTTTATATACCCCCATTTGCCGGCCACTTTAACTTTTGCTACTCCATGATGAAATTTCTCAATTTCATCATATTCACAAGAGATAACTTCATTGCAGTTTGTGTCGATAACCCCCCAATTCCCGCATTTCTTCACCTTTGCCATTCCATTCGGAATTTCATAGAATCCATCGTAGATAAATGGCACAATTTCACACCCGTTTATATCCATGAAACCCCACTTATTGTTCCTTTTAACTGCTATTATTTGGGAGGTAAAGGAACTAATATCATCATATATACACGGCATGATTATACTTCCGTACCTGTCCATAAGACCATAAGCCCCGTTATAAGGCCAATGGCATTCTTGGATTTTTAATATACCCTCAGAAAATTTACTTATACTATGATAGATGCAAGGAGTAATTTCTTTACCATTCTTGTCTACAAATCCCCACTTTGCGTCAATATCTCCCTTTGGGATTGCTTTAACTGCAAATAGCCCTTCGAAGAAGCTCTCAATTTCATTATATATGCAAGATACAACCTCTTTGCCATTCTTATCAATGAATCCCCATTTCCCGTCTTTCTTTACTGCTGCTAAGCCTTCTATAAAGTCATGCACATCATCATATGTAAAAGGAATGACCTCTTTTTCATTCTTGTCTATGAAGCCCCACTTGCAACCTTTTGTTACAGCTACGAGCCCTTCTGAGAAGATTCTGTCATATAGAGGAAATCCTATCTTCATTTCATTGGATTCCAAAAGGACCTGCAATTCTTCAGTGATCCTATTCCCGTTATTGTCTATGATTACAGAATTTCCGACTCTGTCTATAAAACCCCACTTTCCATATTTTTTCACTGCAGCTAAACCTTCGGAAAAGCTCAATACTTCATCATATATACACGGAATTACTACATCACCAGTCAAAGTTATGAATCCCCATTTATTGTCACACTTTACAGCTGCTAATCCCTCAGCAAAGCCTTTGATTTCATCATAGATACAAGGTGCGATTATAGTACCAGTGTAGTCGACAACTCCATATTCATAGAAATATATTCCTTTGCGCACGTATAATAATCCTTCTTGGAAATACTTGATTTCATTGTAGATACACGGAATTATTTCGGAACCGTTTTTGTCTATAACGCCCAGTTTGTCATTCTTTCCCACTATTGCTAATCCATTATAAAAGGACTGAACTGTATCATAAACACATAGGCTAACTTCTTTGCCAGTTTTGTCAATAAATCCCCATTCTCTGTTTTTCTTTACGGCAGCAAATCCTTCAGAGAAACTTTTAGCGTCATCATAGATAATCGGGATGGCCTCCTTACCGGTTATATCAACAAATCCCCATTGGGATACCCATTCATCTGGTTTGTGCTTTTGTACAGCGACCAATCCATCCGAAAAGTCTCTAATACCTTCGTAACTACAAGGTAAAATTTCATGACCTGTCTGATCAATAACCCCCCATTCCCTGTTTTTCTTTACGGCAGCATATCCTTCAGAGAAACTTTTAGCGTCATCATAGATAATCGGGATGACCTCTTTACCTGTCTTACTAATGCCGCCCCATTTCCCGTTCAATTTAACTAGAACCAAATTATCGGATATTTTTTTGGCATCCTCGTAAATAGAAGGCACAATCATATAACCAGTACTATCTAGGAAACCGTATTTCCCATCGATATTAATAACCGTCAATCCATCGTGGACATTACTTTTGTTATTATCGACCTTTAGAGTAATTTCTTGACCGCATTTATCTATATAGCTTATATCGCTGTAATAGCTGCCCCGTACCATTGCAACTCCTTTAGAGAAGTCTCCAACATTGGAATATCTGCAAGGTATTACAATCTGGCCAGTTTTGTCAATAAAACCCCATTTCCCATCTTGCTTTATTGCTGCTAAACCTTCGGAGAATTTTTGCAGTCCCTCTGCATATCTGAAACGAATTTGAATATCAACCTTTGTGTCCCTTAAGTTATCCTTCTTTGTGGTCAAGGACCTTATGTCATTTTTATTTATAAAGAACCATTTCCCATCCCAATCGCTCCTAACCGTTACGAATCCATCTAGGCAATCCATAACTGCATCATAAATGCATGGGACGATTTCCTCGCCATTCGTGTCAATGAACCCCCATTTGCCACTGCAACTATTTAATACTGCCGCTAATCCTTCTGAAAAATCATGGACAGAAGAATAATTAGCAATACATACGATCTCCTTACCGACTTTATCAATAATCGCTCGTTTCTTATCTTTCTGTATTGTAGCTAAACCTTCAGAAAAGTTAGTAACAGAATCGTAGATAATAGGGATAATCACTTTTCCTGTCTTGTCAACAAACCCACATTTCCCGCCTAGAGCTACTGCCGCTAGACCTTCGGAGAAATCTTGTACTGTGCTATAAGCCCCAGGAAGTCGCTTACCACTCTCATCCTCAAAAGTCCAGTCTCCTGGTATATATGTTTCTTCAGTGTCACAAGTCCTATAGCCTTCCTCCCAACGAAAATCAACACATTTATATTCGGTGTGTCCAGGTAATTGAATCTTACGGAAGCCCTCTGAATACTCTGACTTTTTGTAGGAATCAATCCTGTCATCTCCGTCATTATAGATAAAAGGAATTACTATCCTGCCACTTTTGTCAATAAATCCCCATTTACCATCTTTTCTGACAGCAGCTAATCCCTTGTCGAATTTTCGATTATGTTCATAGATACAAGGAATGGCTTCTTCGCCATTCTTATCAATGAATCCCCACTTGTCACCTTTCCTAACTGTAGCAAAACTTTCAGTAAAAGACCCGACATAATCATAAATGCATGGGATTATCTGCTTTCCTGCAGCATCAATCACTCCCCATTTGTGATTGATACTAACACTTGCAAAGCCTTCATGGAAGTCTCTGTTGTCTTGATAGATACACTTGATGATGATTTGCCCCTTCTTGTCAATCCATCCCCATTGAGTCCCAACTTTAACACGCGCGAGGCCTTCAGAGAATGGCGCGACATCATTATAGATACAAGGAATGACTAGCTTTCTGTCCTTATTAATAAATCCCCAATTCCCTCCCTGGCTAACAGGTGAGAATCCTTCTGAAAATTGAGAAGAGACTTTGGTAAATCTTAAAGAAGTATCCATATTTATTGTAATCTTTTTGCTTAGGAGTGAAAATGACGTTGAGTAATGGTGAATGTTGGAGTAGTGTAATACTGGCAATTGTTCCTTTAGTTTCACCTTTCTTTTATATGATTCTGTATAGCATTTTCTTCCTTATTTACGTTAATAACAGCATCTGCATCCCTGAAATCTAGGTCGATAACTTGTTCCTCATCAGCTCCAATTGATAGCGTCATTCTCAATTCGCTTTTATAACGAGAGCTGACAAATATCACACGATATGGTCCTTTTCTTTCCACTTCAAAGCGAAATGCCTTATCACTATTGGCTGTTATATGCCCTTGAAATTCTCCATTATAATAGAAGTCACAATCTTATAGCGAGAATATTTTAAATAGTGAACTCATAGCTCGGATGTTATTTTTTCCAATAAAAAAAGTATTGAAGTAAATCAGATGTTTTGTGGTTATTAATTATGAACATTACAAATTTAAATAAAATGTTTTAGAATGAAAATCTATTGCCTACGCGTGATAAGAAATTTGAACAGAGTGTGATCATCTAGCATCAACATATATATTATTACATGAGGCGTAGAATTATTGGAAATATGTCACAATAGGATTAACTTTGTTAGATTGCATAAACAACAAGACAACAGCACAGTTATGGCAGAGAACACAGCAACCCCATTGTGGCTTGATATCAAGACAGAATACATAGATGAGAACTTTGAAAAGGTTCTACAGTACCTGTACCAAGGAGCAAAAAGACCGACATCACGCGACTCCTTCTATGTGACCACTGTCCGTCTACTGGAAAAGAGGATCCAGGAGTTGATCACGCAGACAGTGTCTGTTCCGCTGCAGGAGAATCTGACAGACAGCATTGATCCATCTGTTGCGTGCCGCATGTGCGGGATCTACCTTCTTGCATATGCTGAGGTAGAATCCGAATTCAAGCTGAAGGCCTATTCCGTAATGTTGCTTGCTCTGGCGCATATAGTCCAGAACAATGCCCAGGAATTGACAGAGATAGCGGTAGCCAATCAACTGGGAAGGATAGGAGGAAAGTACCCGTTCTCTTGGGACGATATCGTATCCTTCCAGCCCCAGATTCTTGCCCACAAGATATGCAACCATACAGTCACAACTGATGCCGGCATGGAGGATGCGTGGTTTGAGGAGAAGGGCACTGTCCGGCTGAGCAAAGGAGTGCTTTCCATCGCCTCTACCAGCAAGGATGAACTTCTGAGAGGCACCTTGGTCCCTTCATTGGAGGTTATGGAGGGCACTATACATATTCTCTCCGGCAAAGGCGACAAGGTTAAGAAATCTGACCTCGACAATCTAGAGAAGATGTCCGATTTCACCAGAGACTTCCTCAGGAGTCTGAAGGACAACGGACCAAAGAAATCCAAGCGCCTCAAGCAGTATTCGAACGGAGACAAGATCAGGGTTCTGATCACGGGAAAGAAGGACGGAAACGTCACCGTCAGAACGATAGACAAATCATACGAACAGATCGAGGGATATATAAAGGTTAATGACTCCTACTTGTATTATGACAGCCAGGACTTCTTCAAGTACCTGCCTGTGGGCTCGACCGTGGACGCGACACTCGTAAATGCTGTAAAGGGAACCTTTGATATCAGGAGTGAATTCATAGACTACATAGTAAACTATAGGGCAAATTTAGGCAATTATGTTTACGCACGCATCCGTGAGATAAGTCCCGACAAGAAGGGGAATGTCAAGGCATATATGTGGACAGTAGACGGATATCCAGTACAGGCATATCTCAATGACGACTACCGTGAAGGAGATGTGGTCGATGTCCAGATAATTGACTTCGGAAAGGAAAGGTATAAAGGTGTCATAATGGTTGAGATCGCTGAGAAGGTGAACGAGATTGTGGATGAGGAAGAGAGCAAGAAGAATTGCCTTTATGATTTCTGTTATACATACGAAGAGCCGCAAGAGATCAAGGAGGGGGAACTCGAGACCGATTCTCTGAATATTCTTGGCAGACTTCTGATGGAGTATCAGAGAAACCTGCCGCGTCCTTCAGACAGATACAGGATGCTATGTGTTGCAAAGATTCTATCTGAGATGACGGGCTGCATTGAGAATTCCAGATATATAAACTTCGTGGCCGGATATATGGAGAACCTCGTCTTTTTTGCCAAGGGCGACTACGACAGGATAGGAGAGATGTCTTATGAAGGAGAGCCCCTTACAGACTCCGTTTCGAGAAGAATGAATATCGTAAAGGTTCTGAAAGCCTATGGCGACGATTCGAGAAACACATTCCTTTCTGAGATTATCGAGACTAGTCCGGACGAACTGATACGAAAGATAGCTGTGCTGGTACAATCCTGCAACAGGATAGATGATGTGATAAGCAAATCAATGCAGAACGTGATCAAGAGGGAGATTGTCAAGTGTCTGGCCATCGAGACCGAAGGAGAGACAGACCTCGAAGAGGAGAACGGCGTATATCTAGGTATAGAGAACGACCGGCAGGAATTCAAGACCTCATTCTTCTTTGCTCCTAAGGATGCCCGCGAGCAGAACCAGCGTCTGACCATACTGAGAGGAATATGCGCATTTCTGAACACTTCAGTAGGCGGCACACTGTATCTAGGTGTCGATGACCTGGGGTACGTCAAGGGAATTGCTGATGACATCAAACACATGGAGAAGGTTGCTTACGGCAACTACAAGGGAGTTGACGGTTATGTGCGTTACATTACAGATGAAGCAAAGAAGGTGTTTGACCTAGGTGTGCTGACACATATTAGGATCAGTCCTATGTACGAAGGCCAGGTTATAGCAATCTCTGTTCAGCCTTACGAATACAATATCGTTTCAGTAGAGGGAGAGGCCTTCATAAGAATAAACAGCGAGAGTGTACGGATGAACGAATCCGTAAGGCGGCAGATCATGTCACAGAGGATACTTTCAAAGAGAGAGGATGCAGAGAATGTCAGCTCGCTTCTGGAGGCCATCTCAGGAAGAAGGAAGGTCATACTTCATGGATACAGTTCTTCAAGCAGCGGAGATGTCCGTGACAGGACGGTCGAACCGTTCGTATTCGCATCCGGACATACTACAGTCTGGTGCTATGATCTTGAAGACAAGGCTAACAAGGTTTTCAAACTGGACAGGATAAGCAACGTAGAGATTCTTCCGGACAGATGGGAGTATGAATCACATCACCGCCAGGGTAAGATGGATATATTCAGGATGACGGGCGAGAATGCTATACGCGTGAAACTGAGCCTTGACCTCATGGCAAAGAACATCCTAGTAGAAGAGTACCCAGATGCTGTCAAGGATCTTATTCCGACCGATGACGCAGACAGGTGGATTCTGGAGACCGAGGTCTACAGGATGGAAGGTCTGGGAAGGTTTTATCTTGGACTGGCAGCAGAGATCGAAATCATCGATGCTCCCGGACTCAAGGAATATGCGGCAGCCTACTGCAAGGACAACATCCTTTAATACTGAAAATTATAAAGGGGCGATACACATCATTGAGTGTACCGCCCCTTATTCAACCCTCTTCTGTACAGGTGACTATTTGCCAGCCTCTACAGAAACCTTGCGGAATTCCTTGAGGAGCTTCTCGATCTCGAGCGATGCCTTGCGAGCACGAGCTCCGGCTGCCTTGTTTCCAGCGAGCTGCTTGTCAGCGTTCTCAGCGAATACTG
>JAEIGA010020114.1_pt1 | contig 10170 bp, 4 predicted proteins | sample 9270691 | NCBI WGS metagenome assembly JAEIGA01 (sample SAMN17057246, study PRJNA624740) | gut metagenome | biome: biome; isolation source: fecal sample | host: Bos grunniens | place: China: Xizang | collected 2019
ATGGCTGAAGATGTTAGAGAATTTGGATTTTTAAATAAGGATGATTATAGTAAAACTAATAAAAATTTAGTTAGAGGTATATATTGTCCATTTGTAGCTACAATTCAAAATTTAAATCCAAATAAAATTTATACTATCTTTTCTAGTTCGTATAATAATACTTATAATACAGAATATGTAAAAGTAAGAGGAGAAGCAAATAATGAGTTTTTTGCAATATCTGACCGTTGAGGCTTAGATGAAATTGATACTCTTGATTGTTATCGTGGAGATTGTTTTACTACAACAAATACAATAAGAATAAATAGGAATTTTGTAGACTCTGAATTACCTATCATGGATCGAATTGTTGATGAACAAACTTGATCAAAAGGATATAAAGGATACAAGAAAATGTCCGGTTCTGTTAATCAAGAAAAAGATGATGATGAAGAAGCTGGATACTGAAGTGATATTAATAGAGGTGACGTCAATACTGTTCAAATGGGAATGTGAGTTACATATAAATCGCTTTCAAATTACAATTTAGGACTTCGTGCTATTGATCGAAGAAATGTTGATGAAACAGCATTGATGGGAAATCCTAGATCATTCTATCCTTTAGCTGGAATGTCTGTTAAATCTGGATCTAAAATTTCAGAATCATTTGTATTAAATAATGGATATAATTCATTGCTTGGTAAAAAGAGAAATTACAAAATGATGGATGTGCCTTATATTCGAGATTTATTTGATACAAGATTGATGTTCAGCAATGTACAAACAGAAGATTCTTATCAAAATGCGTACCGTATTTTCCAAGGACTTTCTTTTACAGATCTTGATAGACAATTTGGAGCACTTGTAAAAGTATTACCGTGAGGAGCTGATTTATTAGGAATATTTGAACACGGAATTGGTGTTATTCCTGTAAATCCAAAAGCTTTATTGCAAACTCAACAAGGACAAAGTATTCATCTTTATGGATCAAATGTATTGGAATCACAAGTGAGTGTATTAAATGCAGATTTTGGTACAATATGACCAGAATCAATAATTCAAACTCCAACTGGTGTATATGGTGTTGATACTTATGCTAAGAAGATTTGAAAAGTAAATCAACAGGGTGTTGAAATAATATCAGATATGAAAATTCAACAATATTTGAATGATCATATTCAGCTTTCAGAAGATGATAAATATCCAACAATTGCTTTATTAAATGTAAAAACACATTACAATAATCATAAAGGAGATGTTATTTTTACATTCTATAATTATAAAGAAAATGAGGAATGATCTATTTGTTATAACGAACGATTAGGGCTCTGGACAACAAAATACTCATGAACCCCTTTATTTTCTGAAAATGTAAATAATATATTTTATTCATTAGATAAAAAGAGAGCTGAGATTCTTGCAATTATCTTTAATAATAGATTTGGAAAACAGGGAATTAAAACCTCTGAAAATGAGTGAGATTTATCTGACAATTTTACAACTAAGATTTCAATTGATAATTATAAGCATGTTGACGAATGAGTTGCTGAAATCGTAGACGTAAATACATCATATTTATCAGATAAAGAAATATTTACAACATTACCAAAAGATATTGTATCAATATCATATAATAATGAGGATAAGGATTTTACATTATCAGTAGATAAAGAAAAATTAATTGCAGAATCTTCTAATTTAGAAGGATTGAATACACCAGTTCCTCTTTATTATAAGATTGGAGTTCGATTCAAAGGAAATGTTAAATTAAGTACAAATGATAGCACATATGATAAAGAAATTTATTCTGTTATCGGAATTGTAATTAATCCAGAAAAATACAGTGGATCTGAAGAAGAAAGAATTATTTTGCAAAAAGAATATAATAAACTTATTTGTAACTGATTCTATGTTCACGGAAAAGCTGGAATATTTGATGAAATTGATTACACAGATGAGGATAAAACTAATCAAATTCTTCCAACAATGTGGTATGAAAAACAAGAACCTTTTGAATTTGAATTTGTTGTAAATGAACCTTTAGGTTTACATAAAATTTTTAATAATCTTGTTATTATTTCTAATAATGTCGCTCCATCAGAAATTGAATATGAAATTGTAGGCGATGTTTATGATTTCAAAAAATTAATTCGAAATGGCGAAGGTGTTGAATTTAAAAACACAAAAGTTGAGTATGATTACCGATTAAATCAATATTTATTGGTGACTAATCAAAAGTGTAAAGATATTCATGAACACGGAAGACTTAAAGGAAATATACAATATAAAGAAGATTCATGAAATCTCGTAATTGATCCAATTATTAAAAAGAAAAATGGCAAATCAGAAAGTGCCAGATTGCGAGACAAATGAGTTAAAATTAAAATTAAATATAAAGGAGACAATTTGGTATTAGTCTCTGCTATTAACACAATTATAACGTTAAGTTATGCATAGAATAATTAAAAAATATCAAACTCCTGGTACACCATTACCTAGTATTTTAGAAGAAGGGATACCTACTAAAGAAGATGCTCTGCAAGCATTAATTGAAGAAATGGACGCAAAAAAGAAAAATCAAAATAATACTGTTGATACCTCAATTCATCTTGGAGAAATTGCTCCAGCGACAGTTACTGCTACTTCAAATTCATCAATGAATTTATTAAAGCAAGCTGCAGATAAAGCGGTTCTTGATGATATGATGAAGAAACAGAATGATGCTTCTGAAGCAGCTTTTGCTAAATCAATAGACGCTCAGCGTTCAAGAAGTATGACAGAGAATGCAGAAAAATCAAAGGGTTCTTTTGGATCCATTGGCAAAGGTGGAAATAAAACTCCTAATCTTTCTGCAATGTCTGGAATATCAAATGCTGTTAGTGGAATTACTGATATGGCGTCGTCATTCATTGATGTTGATGAAAATAGTAGTTTTCAACAACAACAGATGGTTGGAGACATGTTGATGAAATCTGGAAATCCTTATGCAATGGCCGCTGGTGCTGCATTCAAGGGATTGAGTATGATGGACCAGGCTCTTGGAATTAATGTTAATACCATTAATAAAAAGGAGGCCGAATTTGCAGGTATTAGTAAAGGTGAACGAGTTTTAAATAATGTACTTGGTTTCTTACCGGGAACAGGAGCAGGATTGCTTGCTGGAAAAACTGCGGATTTTGATTATGATGAAAGATTAAATGGATTGAGCTCATCATATGGAAATACGTTAGATGACATGAGAACAGCGGAAGGAATGTCTGAAGGAAGATATCTTTTTGGAAAAAAGAAGATTAATGATAAAATACGAGAACTTGAAGAAGATCAATCTATATTATTATCTGCTCAAAAAACAAATACTCTTCGAAGAAATTCAGATTATCAAACCAATCTTGCTCAACAAAACATGAATCGTTATGCTGGAAATAATTATACAATGACAGCTATAGGAAAAGATGGAATGAAATTGATAAGTAAAGAAGACGCAATTAGAATAATTGAATCTAGAAAACAGATGGATGAAGGAATAGGATTTTTTAAAGATGGAGGTAAAGTAAATATTTTACCAGAAGGTAAGCTTCATGCGCATAATCATCATTTAGAAAATATTGACGAACGTCTTGAAGATTTAACTAAAAAGGGAATTCCTATTGTGTCTGTTTCAGAAGATGGACAAATTTCTCAAGTTGCAGAAGTAGAAAAAGAAGAGTTAATTTTACATTTAGAATTAACTCAACAAGTAGAAGATCTATGAGAGCAATTTAAGAAAGCAGAGTCTCCTGAAGAGAAAAATAGAATTGCATTTGAGTGTGGCGATTTACTTTGCAGAGAAATCATCACTAATACAGACGATAACGCTAATCTTATAAAAGAGCTATAATATGGAAAAATTACAAAAAGAGTATGTAGATCTTATTAAGGATGATTTCTTCATGAAGAAACAAAAACTCAATGAGTTGGCTAAAGAAATATTACCTGAAGTTAATATGGATGATCCAGAAGAATTAACAAATCTTCTTGTTCAAGAATTAGTTGAAGGTGTTTCGGAAGAAGATTCTAAAACGATCTTTGAAAACTTAGAAAAATATAAAGATATATTAGTTGATTTTATAAATTCGCAATTAGATCAAGTAAAAAGCTATGGAGAAGGAGGAGTATTTGAAGTAGAACCTGAATTCTATGAAATAGTTGTTTCTGGAGATACATATAAAGTATTACTTGCACAAACAGATGAAGAAAAAGAACAGGGACTTAAAAATGTAAAATCTCTTGAACCAAATGAAGGAATGCTTTTTGATTATTCAGAAGAATTGCCAACTGAACTTTCTTTTTGAATGCAAGATACACTTATTCCATTAGATATCATTTTTATAAATGACAAAGGAATTGTTATTCAAGTATCAGAAGGAGAACCTCTTTCTGAAGAAATGATCACTTGTTCTGGGCAGCCTATTATGGCTGTTTTAGAGTTACTTCAAAATTCTGGAATAAAAGAAGGAGATACTGTAGAATTAACGGAAGAAATGAACATTGAATCAGAAAATGACTCAGAAGATGAATCGGAACCATCAGATGAAATAGAAAATAATCAAGATGATTTTGATCCAGAAAATGATGACTCTTTTGATGAAGCATTATTTCCAGAATTAGAACCTAACACAATGTATATCTTAGGTTCAGACGGAACACCTCAGGGGGAACTTCAAGGAAATGAAAGAATTTTTAGCAGAATTCATACAAGATCACTAATTAAAAAAGCAAAAAGAGCTTATGCTTCTAGACGCAACAAAAGAGAATATGAAGCTCTTTGTATTGCTTTAGGAAAGAATATGTTTAAATGTTTACAAACACAGTCAGAAACTCCGGCAGAATATGTCGAAAATTCAAAATAAATTTTGTAATTTGAAAAGTATTTCGTATATTTGACAAATTATTTGAGTATTCACTTTTAATTAATTAAAATATGAAAATTTTAAAGAAAAACACAAAAATTGGCCGCTTCCAGGAAGGTGGCGCTATGCCAGCTCCAGCAGAGGCTGCTCCAGCAGAAGCACCTCAGGGTGGTGATCCAATGGAGCAAGTTTATCAGATGGCTGCAGAAATTGTACAGCAGCTTGGTCCAGATGCAGCAGCAATGCTTGCTCAGGCAATCATGGAAATGCTTCAGGGTGGCGGTGGAGCACCTGCACCTCAGGGAGAACCTGTTTATAAGAAGGGTGGCAAACTTATCGGTAGAATGCGCTAGAAACTAATTTCTAGATAACGTAGGGAGATTAGGATCTAATCTCCCTTTTTTAATAATAAATATATGGCACAAATAAAAATTAAAAAGTTTAATACAGGTGGAACTCTCTATACAGAAAACGGCGATACTTTTACATTAGAACAAATTGAAGAGTTATCAAGAGAGAATCCAACAAATGAGAATTTAAGAGATATTGCAAATGAGATGCGTGCCGGAAAAGATGTTCATCATAATATTTCTGATAATTGATCTTCTGTAACTGATGATCAGTTTAACGCAGGTCAAAAGAGAAGAGTTGCTAAAGGCCCAAATTCATTTGCTAGAAGACTTGCTGCAACATTTAACACACAGGTTCATCAGTATGGAGAAGATGTAAACGACACAACTGCGCTTTTATCTGCTGCAGCTAGTAAACAAAAAAGTGAAAATGCTGCTGCTTCTAATTCTGATTCCGCTAATTCTGATGTTGATGATTATACTTTAATTTCTTCAGCTGGAGGAAAACAGTTTGTATATGATCCTGAAACAGGAGAATATGTGAAAAACGATTTTACTAACAATAGTTTAATGTCTTTATTAAACAGTGTTGATGCTTATCTTTCTAATGAAAATCCTTCTGCAAAATATAGATTTAAAGGATTACCTTCTTCTGTTCGAACTGTCTTAAAAGAAATGTATGCTGCAAACCCTAATATGATAAAAGAACTCATGGATAAAATTACGCATGGAAAAATTGTGGAAGGTTCTCCTGAAGCATCTCTTTTGATTCAATTAGGAATTGGTAGCAATACTACAAAAGAAGCAATTGCTGCTGCTGAAAAAGAACAATCTCTTAAAAATTATTTTATAAATAAAGGATTTACTGAAGATCAATATAAAGAGTTTTTACCTTATGTAGAACTTGATGGACAAGGTCTTCGTTTAAAAGCTGGTATTGAAGGAGGTCCTTTTGAGGCAGGTAAAAATTATTATTTTAATGATGATTACAATGGTCCGTTTAAAGATCTTTTAAAAGGCCAAATCTTATATAATAACCGCTTTCATGATGCTAATCAACTTGCACAATCTGGAATGATTACTGATTGAGTAAAAGCGCTCAGAGAACATAGATTCGCAGATGCTAATGCAATGATTAAATGGGATTGAAAAGGAATTGCAGATAAATATGACTATCAGTTATTTCCTTCAGATAAGCTTTATAATGAATTCCTTAATGGAAAACGATATCTTGATGTTACCGGACAGTATGAAAAAACATACGATGATAACGGAAATCTTTATCAAATAATGGGTTATTATGATCCAAATGATCAAAATAATTACACAGCTCTTGGTTTTGTAGATCCATCTAAAATTAAGTATGCTCGTTTTGATTCAATGGGAAATCTTGTTGATGAAAATTACAATACTGCACTTTTAAGAAAATCAATAAGCCCATGAGAACATACTAGTTCATTCCAAAGCAGACGCGATGATGGTCAAGTTATGATTCCTACTATTACTACTAGAGATGGACATGGCGTTCTTGGTATGGATGTTACATTTGATCCAGAAAAAGGTACTGTCCAATTCCATGGTGGTGCTGTTCAAAATGTTTTGGGTAATGCCGGAGGAGATGCTATTGAACTTGATGGAGAAATAGCTCAGATTCTTTCTCCAGAATTTTTCGCAAATCTTGAATATAGCAATAAAAATCTTCTTAGTAAATTCAAAGATACCATTCTTTCATTAGTTGGAAATAAAATGGGAAACACTTGAACAAGAAATGAGTTAAGTCGTAGAGAATGAGAAGATTTGTTGCGTCCAACTTATGGAGATCAGGCTCCTTATTATGCAAATATATTGCGTAACTATATTGCCGAATATGTAGGAAGACATGGATTTTTAGGCATAATGGGCGGAGGAATAAGTCGTCAAGCTCGTTTACATGAATTCACTCCAAAACATCAGCATGGTGGATTGTTTACTGGAAGTGCTGTAGCAGCATCTAGTGCTCCTAAAATTGTTCAGAGTGAAAAATATATGCCTGCTACTACTGAAGAGGCTGGAGCATTCCAGTTTGGTGAATTTACTAATGCAGATTGGGCTGAACTTGCAGGTTTGGGAGCAGATTTAGCATCTGTTGTAAGTGGTGTAGCCGGACAATCTTATCTTTCTGCGGGAACAGGTCTCGTTGGTACCGGAGCTTCTTTTATGGCAGATATTCAGAGAGATGGTTTTCAAGCAAGAGATTTAGGTAATTTAGGACTCGGTTTATTATTTGATGTTGCAAGTTTGGTTCCATTTGCAGGAACAGCTTCTTCTACTGCAAAAACAATGAAGGCTTTGAAAAAAGGTCTTCCTGTTTTAATGAAGCTTGCCGGTATTGCGGGCGTTGGTTCATCTTTGTCTTTAGCTGTTAATAAGATACAATCTGGTGAAAAATTAACAATGCGTGATTTACGCGTTATTATGAATGGTGTTCTTGGTACATATACATTAGCTAAACAAGGTGTTGATGTTACCAACAAACAACGAGCAAGAGGTGCAGAATTAGATGCAGATTTAGTAAAATTACATAAAGACAGAATTGATGCTTCTGATCTTTCTGATGGACAAAAGGCAGCTTTAAAACGTTACGTTGATGGTGGTGATTATGATGCCGGCTTAACTGGAGAACAACTTGATATTTATAACGCTTTTAAAGCAAATGGCGAAGACGAACTTGCTTTAAAATTAATGCTAGGAACAGATAATGATGTTGTTAAAGATGTTCTAAAAAAACAACAACTATTAAAAGCTGCGGCTGAAGCAAACGCGGGAGGTCCTGCTTTAACTCAAGAGCAATTAAAAGATTATGATGATCTAATCAAAGAATTAAAATTATCAAGAACAATTTCTCCTGCTGATAATGCTAGGGTTAAAGATTTGTTAGAAAAAGATCATCTTGGAACAATTTCTACTGCTGAAAAAGCAGAGTTAGATGCTTTTGAATTACGCCCAGAATATAAAGAACTTATAACTCAATATAGAAGTAGTTTTTCAGAAAATGCTGTTGTAAAAGATCTTTTAGAAAAAGATTTTAATGGAACAATTACTACTGCAGAAAAAGCGCAATTAGATGCTTTTGAAGCAAATCCTACATATAAAGGAATAATTGAACAATATAAAGCTCTTCCTAAGAACGAATGGGTTGAGTTGGATGCACAAATTGCAGCTGCTGGCGGACGAGAGTATCGTGCGGACATGTTTACTCAAAAAATAGATGGTGCTACAACTATAAACAGTGCAGATGATGCTGCAGCTGTTTATAATCGAAAGAAAATTGCGGACGATTTAATTGGTGATTCTAGAAAAAATTATCGTGATGCATTTAATAATTCACGTACTGCAAAAACAACAAAAAAGAATTTAGAAACAGAACGAGAAGCATTAATAGCAGAACGAGATGTTGTTCGTAATGAACCCGCTCCTTCTGCAGCAGAAAAGACTCGAAAAGCAAATCGATTAAGAGATCTAGATAGTAAAATCAGCAAGAAGGATAGACAGATTGAAGCACAACAAAAAATAATAGATGATAATTTAGAAAATGCTAGACAATATAGTGCTTGGCAGCGTGATGTTAGAGCTAACAGTGCAGATTTAGAAGTAAGTCCTTCTTGAGATGTTAAACGTTCAAGACAATTAGAATCTGACATTATAGACATTGATGCTGAATTTAATGCTCCTTCTGGAAAATCATTAAGCCAGTTGCAAGCTGAATTTAATGCTTTGCCAAGTAGAGATATATATGAAAACGGTCTTGCCAATAGAAGACGAGCTAGATTGGATGAAATTGAAACAGATCTTGCTAAAACAAGAAAAAATATTGATGATGCAACAATGGATTCTGAATTTAGCGGCTTAACTGCTGACGAAAAAACAAAAGTTCGTAATATTTTAGACAAGAATATTAATGATCTTACTGATGAAGATATTGTTACATTAAACCAATATACTGCTCGCGCTCATGGTGTTTCTGATGCAGATATTATTCATGCACAAGGTGCACTTAAAACAAAAGCTCAAGGAGATTTAGCCGGAGAATTAAAAGATTTGACTGTTGATGGAATCAATGCTACTTTAAAAGCTGCTGATTTATCTGTTCCTGTTCGATTTACAGAATTAGAATGAGCTAAAATAAAACGTTCTAGTAATCCTAAAGAAGAAATCAAACAAATCTTAAAAAAGCGTACAACTCCAATATCAGATAAAGTTATTGATCAAGTTGCCGACTATATTACTGTAAAATCAGATGTGGACGTTACTCCTGAGTTTGAAAGTAATTGGTGAGAATTTAGAAAAAGAAAGGCTGAAAGGAAAAGACTTGAAGAAAATCCGGCTTCTACAACTGAACAATTTAGAATAGATATGGAGAAGTTCAAGCAGAGATTTGGTTCAGATAATTCTTTAAAAGGTCGAATTCTTGGAAGAAGTGATGCGCAACTAGACTATAAACGAAGATTATACGACATGCGTCCTACTGATCCTGGAGCAGCGGGTCGTTATTATCAACCAATGATTCACGGTTTGCATTATAATTTAATGAGAGGTCCTATTCATCATACACCATGATATGATCCTAAAGAAATTACAATACAAATTCAGAATGAAGAGGAGGAATAAAATATGATATATAAATATTTAAATGGTTCTAAAGGTGGAATCAAAGGAGGTTCTTATGGAGGCGGAAATTCAGGCGCCTCCGGAGGAACTGCCAAGCCTTATGATTTAAATGCCTTAGCGGATCCTTTCTTTATTGGATATGAATATTTTCAGACAAATAAAGGTGTCAATAAACAGTTACAAGGAATGAAAGATATGCTTCATTCATTACCCGCACCTTCATTATCTCCAGAAGTTCATACTCCAGCTCCTAATTACAATCTTGTTGATCAACAATATATTGATGCCGAATCAAAATTAAATAA
>JAEIGA010020115.1_pt1 | contig 10170 bp, 8 predicted proteins | sample 9270691 | NCBI WGS metagenome assembly JAEIGA01 (sample SAMN17057246, study PRJNA624740) | gut metagenome | biome: biome; isolation source: fecal sample | host: Bos grunniens | place: China: Xizang | collected 2019
CTCGCGTAGTCGCATACGATGTACGCCCCGATGAGAACCTCACCTGCGCAGCAGAGACCCGCATGCTCCTGTTGATTGAATTGAATAAGGTCTGTTTTTCCATTGAGTATATCGTTTATGTAATTATCTATCAATTGTAGTGTCTGTTCTGAAAATCCTTCATTGTCAATAGAAGCATAGATGACACCTAAATCCAATGGAATATCAAAGTCTTGTATCTGTTTGGTCATAATGCATTCTCTATTATATTGACATTAAAAAGGAATGTTCTATATGCTGAAAGTCGCAATATCCTTCATCAATTCATACGCTTTACGAACACAATCTTTCTCTTCGTCTGTAGCCGGTTTAACGTTTTCCATTTCTTTGAGAAAACAAACGGCATCTTACCCGTACAAAACGGGTGTTTCTCCAATTGGTCTTGCCATAATTTTCTCTATTAGGATAATGTAGAGCAAATGTAGCAAGTTTGTACTACATAACAAAGTGATTTTAATTATTTCTTTCTCCTTTATCATTAAACAGCACATCTTCTTCCAAGTCTGCCTCTTCGTACTCCACATCTTCGATGTCTATTGTCTCGGCACGGTACTTTGCAATCATCTTCTGTATCTTCTCCTGAATGTTCGGTATGGGCTTAATGCCAAGAACAGAGGGGTCGGCAGTGGCTGTGAATGGCTGAACAACAATGAGGTCATACGGCACGCTAAACCGGTATTTGTATATTTTACTCCTATTTGCTATCTTTGCGGTAAACCGGGAACATAGAGTACGCCCGCTGTAAAAAATATACAAGCAAACTTGGTATTTCTCGCCCGTTTCTTTGTATCTTTGCGGTAAACCGCGAACATAGAGTGCACTAAACACACATAACATTATTATTATGGTTACATTCCCAAATGCAAAAATAAACCTCGGGCTCGATGTTGTAGCCAAGCGTCCCGACGGTTACCACAATCTTGAGACAATCTTCTACCCTATTCCGCTGCAGGACATACTCGAAATTACCGTTACCGAAGAAGAGGGCGCTCCCGACTATACATTCAAAATGCACAATGCGGTGTTCGAAGGCGACAACAACGACAACTTGGTTGTAAAAGCCTACAAGATTCTCGCCGCCGACCACAAACTGCCAAAGGTTGAAATGTCTTTATACAAGAATATTCCAACCGGCGCCGGGCTTGGAGGCGGCAGCGCCGATGCTGCTTTTGCGCTTAAGATGCTAAACGAAATTGCCTGTTTAAATCTCAGTGACGAGCAGCTCGAAGCATACGCGGCACGCATTGGTGCCGACTGCGCATTCTTTATAAAGAATACCCCTGCATACGCAACAGGCATAGGCAACATTCTATCACCGACAGTGTGCAGCATAAGTGGCTACCATCTTGTTCTGGTAAAGCCCGATATTCACATTTCCACAAAAGAGGCCTACTCTCTTGTCACCCCGGCTGCAGCAGAGACCCCGCTTACTGAAATAGCTGCACTTGCGGTTGAAGAGTGGAAAGGCAAGATGAAGAACGACTTTGAGAAGAGCGTATTTGCCAACCACCCGCAAATGGAGAAGATAAAAGAGGAACTATACAATATGGGGGCGGTGTATGCCTCTATGTCGGGCAGCGGTTCTGCATTTTTTGGTTTGTTTACCGAGCAACAGGATATTGAAGATATTGAAAAGAAGTTTCCCGGAATGTTCTGCTGGTACAAGCAACTATAAAAAGGCGGTTGCTCCGTGATTCACATCAGGGAGCAACCAAAACACAAACACAAAATAAAACACGACAAAACTACTATGCAAACAATCACTGTCTTTGAGTGCAGCACTCGCAGTGAGTGAATTGCACTTATATAACGCGGCAGATTGCTGCATTGTTCCAAGAAGAATGTTAAAAAAACAGAAAAAATCAATTCCGGTTTTTTCTGTTTTTTGCATAAGGAGCAACAATTGGTTATTCAGGCAGCGGGCTACTGTTACAATTTTGCCATAAAGCGCTCAACATCCACAATAAATCTCACGTGGGAGCCTTTTCCTATAGTACCTTTTTCATCGGCAGCCTCTACGTCAAAAATCAACTTGCGGCCTTCGACAGCAACGAGAGTTGCAGTAGCCTTTACTTCACTACCTATAGCCGAAGGTTTAATGTGAGTTGTATTAATCTCTGTTCCCACAGTTGTAGAGCCTGAAGGCAAGAAAGGCGCAACTGCATTCATAGCGGCATTCTCCATAAGTGCTACCATAGAAGGGGTGGCAAACACCATAAGGCCACCCGACCCTACTGCCGAAGCACAATTTTCCTCACCTACAAGCACCGTGCTTGTATACTTCAATCCTTCTTTCAGCATATTGTCCATTATTTAATTCATCAATATTCAATTATAGAGCAGCGCGCTCTTTACCGCAAAAATAGATATTTTTTTATTTCTACAGCCTATATGCACTCTCTTTTTGTTATAACAAATAAAAGGTATATGAAAAAGGAGATTACCGGTTATCTGTTTAAAAAGATTGAGTGGTTGCTTTCACATATTGGGGTTCCCAAAGAGATAAGCGAAAGGTTCGACACTGCTATAATGCTCATAATAACAGTAGCCATTACATTTCTTATAGCCGAGGTAATTTATAGAATAATGCATTTCGCAGCAAAGCGCATTGTTAAGAGAAAAAGATATATTTTTCTTGAAAAGATACTGGAAAAAGGACGTCTGCGCAAACAGGTATACATTCTTCCGCCTATACTCATCAATGCTATGCTGCCACTTATTCTGCCCGCCGCAAGCATAGCTTTCGTATATGCCGAACGCATTGTGTGGCTCTACATAACAATAGCCATTGTTATGGCGGTAAACGCAGTGCTCAGCGCCGTAGGCGAGTCGGCCTTTACAAACAGCCGATACCACGACAGGCCCGTCAAGGGATTCATTCAAATAAGCAAAATTATCGTATACATAATTGCCACTATAATAACAATTTCCATACTCACCAACAAATCCCCGCTATACCTCATTGGAGGTTTAGGTGCATTTGCAGCAGTGCTTATGCTAGTAGCAAAAGACAGCATTATGGGCTTTGTGGGCGGTTTCCTCTTGCTTGAAAACGATATGGTGCGTCTGGGCGACTGGATAGAGATACCGGGAACAAGCATCAATGGCAGCGTATTCGATATTTCTCTAACCATTGTAAAGGTGCGTAATTGGGACAACACCATAGCCACCATTCCACCCTACACACTCATCAACGACAGTTTCATAAACTGGCGAGGAATGAGCGAGAGCGGCGGCAGGCGCATTGCGCGAGGCTATACAATAAAGCTCGACAACATTAAGCCCTGCAACGATGCAATGCTGCGCCGTCTAAAGAATCTCGACCGCGAACTCGCGACATACATAACAAAGAAATGCGAACAGCTCGAAGCAGGCAGGGTGAGCAACACAGCCAACCCCGATGGACTGACGAACGGCAGCATAGATACAAATGCCGGTCTATTCCGCGCATACGCCGATATATACCTCAGACGTCACCCATTGATTAAGAAAGATATGCTAATTATGGTGCGTACACTGGAACCGAATGAAACAGGCCTGCCAATTCAGTTCTACTGCTTTACAAACATAACAGAATGGAGCGATTACGAAAGTATACAGTCCGAAATAATGGAACACTTCGCTTCTGTAATGCCTCAGTTCGAGCTCTACCCATTTCAAAGTGCGGGAGCAAGAGACAGCATCATCAGCGGCCTGCTCGAAGGGCAGTACCCTATTGAACGTATAGACGGCCTGCCCTACCGCACTATAAAATGAGCCACTCCTTAGAGGCTCAACCTTGTTGAAAACTTAACATTTTTTGCGCAAAAAGCAACAATCATTCGACAAAAAGAACACTCACAGCTGTATATTTTGAACTAATTTTGCAGCTGCAATTTTAAAAAGATATTTATATATATGACTAAAATTAAAGGTAATTGCGTGCTAATCACCGGTGGAGCATCGGGGATAGGGCGCATTATGGGTCGTTTGTCACTGGAAAAAGGTGCACGCCGGCTTGTCATCTGGGATATAAACGAAGATAGCATCTTATCTGCTGTCGAAGAGTTCAGTAAAATTGGCAACGTAAAGGGATACAAAGTAGATGTATCGGACAGTGAGCAGGTTGCATCCGTAGCCGCAAAGACGACAGCAGAATGCGGCAATATCGATATAGTAATTAACTGTGCAGGAATTGTTGCCAACAATGCAACTTTCGAAAAACAGAACATTGGCGATATAGAGCGCACAATGAAAATAAATTCAATAGCCCCGATGGTTGTTGCACAGCAGTTCCTCGAAGGGATGATAAAGCGTGGACACGGGCACGTATGCAACATTGCATCGGCCGCCGGAATGATTTCCAACCCTCGGATGTCGGTATATGTAGCCAGCAAATGGGCCGTGATAGGCTGGAGCGACAGTGTACGCATTGAACTTAAACAGATGAAAAGTAAGGTACGTTTCACTACCATTGCTCCATATTTCATAAACACAGGAATGTTCGACGGTGTAAAATCGCGCATTTTCCCCATTCTCAAGCCCGAACCTACAGCGCGTAAGATAATAAAGAGCATAGAGAAGAACAGAAACTTCAAAGGGTTGCCTTTCGGCTACCATTTCATACGATTCTGCCAAGCAATTTTGCCTACCTCGATTTTCGATTATATCTTTGGAGAAGTTGTTGGAATATTCCACGCTATGGACCATTTTACCGGCCGAAAAAAAATAAAAAGATGAGTGCAATGAACAATACGACCACAGAGGATATAAAAAACATTGTAAAAGAGCAACGGGAGTTCTTCGCAAGCAACGCCACACTCAGCCGCAAGTTCCGCAAAGAGCAGCTCCGGAAGCTGCAACACGCACTTAAAGAGTGGGAAAAACCGCTGTGCGATGCTCTGTGGAAAGACCTTCACAAGTCGGCCGAGGAGGCTATAATGACAGAAACGAGCATTGTTGCAGGAGAGATAAAGAACCATATCTCGCACCTGCGCAGTTGGATGAAAAGCCACAACGCCTGTACCCCGCTAAAGATGATGCCCTCGCGAAGCCGCATTGTAAGCGAGCCTCTTGGCAGTGCACTCATAATATCGCCGTGGAACTACCCCGTACAGTTGTTGCTCAACCCGCTTGTTGGAGCGATATCGGCTGGTTGCACGGCAATACTGAAGCCATCGCCATACGTGCCGAATGTATCGCGCACAATAGAGGATATGATTACCGCAACGTTCGAAAAGAGATATATAGCAGTTGTGCAGGGCAACCGCGATGTGAACTGCGCACTGCTCGACGAGCGTTTCGACATCATTTTCTTCACCGGCAGCCCGGAGCTTGGGCGCAAGGTTATGAATGCTGCAGCCAAAAACCTCACTCCTGTCGTTCTTGAGCTCGGCGGCAAAAGTCCCTGCATTGTAGATGCCGAAGCCAATATAGAGATTGCGGCCAAACGCATCGCTTGGGGAAAGACACTCAATGCCGGGCAAACCTGCATTGCCCCCGACTATCTGCTTATACACCGCAGCCTGCAGGAAAAATTCGTTGCAGCCTACCGCAAGGCTCTTGCAAGCCTTCACGGCAACGACATTAAGGCAAGCCGTCACTTCGTGCGCCTTGTAAACGACAAGGCTTTCGAGCGTGTCAAAGGCTACCTGAGCAACGGTAAGATTGTACTTGGCGGCGATAGCGATGCCGGCGAACGCTACATTGCCCCCACTCTGCTTGCCAATGTTCCGCTCGATGCACCGGTTATGCAGGAAGAGATATTCGGGCCGGTTCTTCCTATGATACCGTTCGACAGCAGAGAAGAAGCCATTGAATTCGTTATAAAACGCGAGAAACCGCTTGCACTCTACTACTTCGGCAAGGTGAAGAATGGGAAAGAGGTCATCAGGCGCACATCGGCCGGCGGTTCCTGCATAAACGATACAATTATGCACATTGCCAACGAGAATATACCATTCGGAGGTGTGGGCAATTCCGGTATGGGACACTACCACGGCAAGCTGAGTTTCGATGCATTCTCGCACCAACGTTCGGTAGTTACAACAACTACCCTGCTCGACCTGCCGTTCCGCTATATGCCATACAAAATGTTCGGGCTTGTAAAGAAACTGCTATAAATTATATACAATTCGGGTGGCCCAGAAAAGGCCACCCGAATTGTATGGAGTGAATAAAGAACAACATCAACGTTCTTATTCCAATATGTGCATATAGCTACATTAATCCTCTTTAGGTACCAACTCAAAGAAACCGCTTATCTCTTGCTGGTCAATAGCCTGACGCACATTGAAACGTTTCACTTGATCTTCGTAGCCACGCTTTGTAACTTTTATCTCAATTGTAACGTCGCGTGAATTTTCGTATGTAAGACCAAGAATATTAAAGGACTTTGTTTCCTCATAAGGTGTAGTTGTCAAATAAGTCTCATTGGTATTCTTGACTTCTGAAGGTACACTTGAAATTACACGATAGAAGATGCGTGCGCCACGTGGGTCGCTGTCGAAATACCAACGGAGTATTGTACGCTCCAAAGATGTAGCACCGGGATTGTCACGAGATACACGTTCTTCGGCACCGCCGGCTACAATGGTTGGGTCCTCTTCATAAACATCCTTGCGTTCAAGTTCACAGAAAACACCGTTTGGCCAATTGAATCTTTGTCCATAAAATTTTCCTTCTCTGTAATCAGTAATCGTCGGGTACAATACAACTTCTTGGCTTTCGTAACCGCTCTTGACAAAAGTAAATTTCAAAGGATTGGCAAGTACCGATGTTTCAGCTTTAAATGAAGGTATTATATTTGCCGTTGTTCTAACAACTGCGGAACCCGGTGTTGAATTGCATATCAGTTCGCCATTAAAGAAAACTTTAGCGCCTTCGGGTTCACTATTAAGTGAGAAACGGCGATCTTCGGGCTGCGGTGCCACATATTTAAGCATATTACAAGAAGTAACCAACAATGCAGCGACAAGAAGAATCAATAAATTCAATTTTGTTTTCATAGTTTCTATATTTAGTTAAACATATAATCAAATCGGTAACCATTAATGGCATACGTTTAACCAAAAAAGAAACGTAGGTGCGCTTACTGCAAAGAGGTACGACCAAGCACCCACACGAACATAAGCACACCCACGCTAAAAGCGCGGGCATTCATTGTGCTTATTGTTTGCTCGTGTTTAAAAATTGGTCGTTTTCTTTGCAAGAAACAATAGCCTAAAATGCCATTAAAAAACAACTGCCTTTCTCAGCAGTTGTGCAAATATAACTAAATTTGGAATAACAGTGTTAATTATTTCAAAATATTATCGATTTAGCATTAAAATCAAACTGAACAAATGTATGTATAATATTAACAAAAACTTGGCGACCATAAAAGTCGCCAAGCATTTGTTAATATTATACGCAGCCGTTTGGTCTAAGCAAAACCTTTTATTCCCCCTTCAACTGCCTGTATGTAGTTTTGGTACAACCCGAGAAGGCATCGCTTCCAATACTCGTCACGCTGCCGGGAATTGTTATTTCGGAGAGAGTGACATAACTGTTGAACGCCCATACATCAATACCGGTCACACTGTATGTGACACCATTGTATGCAACCTTTTCGGGAATCACCAGACTATGTACCTGATTGTTGTAGTATTCTAATAATTCACCTTTATAGGTTATCTCTACTGTATTGTTTATCGTATCTGTAATTCTGTAACAGATACCGTCTACCTCAAAGTCATAAGCTGTAACAATGTTGCAGCATAAAAGCAGCAATGCGGTAAACAAATGTTTCAAATAACTCAAATTGTCTGTGTTGAACTAATAATAGCATACGCAAACAGCCTCGAAAGGAGCTGTTTGCATATGCTGCGATTTTAAAGAATTTATTTAATAAATACCTTTTTGCCATTGACAATATAAACTCCATTTCCGGGGTTCTCTACAGCACGGCCGGTGAGATCATAAATAGTTCCTGTATCTACACTCTCAAACTCAACAATATCGTCAACATAGGTTGTCTCGCTATCTTCGAACCTGACACCTATACAATTCTGTGCTGTTACAGGTAACCACGACGTAGGTATCTGCAAATAGGCCTTGCTGGCTGCGAGAGTGGAATTATCGGCAAACTTCCGGAAGATTGGAGCGCCATCTGTAGCAGAAACAACAAATTCATAGTTCGAATAGCTGTCACTGGTACTGTTTACGACAGTCTCATCAAGCGTACCTACAAGCAGATTCAAAGTATGTTCATTACACTCTTCTACAACAGGAACTATATATGTCCCGGGCTCACCCTTGAAAAAAATGCCGGTTTCTGCAGCTGCGGTCATAATCCTTGCCAGTGTTACTACCTCTGTATCGGTATTGAATCCTATTGCGCTATATGCTTTCAATTCCTCTAATTCGCTAAAATCGAGAGCATAAGACGAACAGAAAGTTCCATAACCACTATGGTCTACATTTATAGTAATTTGGGTGGGATCCATTTCCAATATATTTGTAAAAGCACTCCAGTAATCGGCAGACTGATACGCTTCCTTTGTACCATAAGGCACATATAGTGTTGCATTGACACCATCGAATGTATTTTGGTTAATTACGGGTGGTGTTTCACATTCCATATAAATCTCAGCAAGACTAGAACAACGGCCAAACGCGTTATTTCCAATTGTTGTTACTTTCTCAGGAATTGTAATACTTTTAAGTCCTGTACAATATAAAAAAGCATTATTTCCAATACCTGTTACATTGTTTGAAAGTATAACGCTTTCTAGTTTTGGATTATAACTGAACGTACCGGAATCAATGCTCATTACCCCATTGGGAATAATAATACATTTAAGATTTGAGCATTCTTGAAATGCATCATATTCTATAACTTTAAGATTTTCAGGAAGTGTAATACTTGTCAGCGACCAACAATATCTAAATGCACATCCTTCTATAACAATAACGCTTGGAATTGTTACATTTTCCAGTTTATGGCAAAAATTGAATGCATACGCCCCAATTGTTATCAAGTTTTCAGAAAGAATAATATCAGTCAACTCTTCACAATTACTAAATGCTGCAAACCCAAGGCTGGTTACACTATTGGGTATTATAACACTAGTAAGGCCAGTACAATAACTGAAGGCTGCTTTACCAATAGTTGTTACCTTTTCAGGAAATATAATACTTGTAAGCCCACTGCAACCATAAAACGCATTGTCACCAATTTCTGTCACGCTATTAGGAATTATTGTATTTTTACAACCAAAAACAAGTTTATTGGTTGCACTCTCTATTACTGCATTGCAATTTTGGCGACAGTCATATTTGGTATTTCCATCCTCAACAACAATACTTTCCAAATTTGAACAATCATTAAAAGCGGTTGAAGCTATATTTTGTACACTGCTTGGAATTGTAATACTTGTAAGGCCTGTACAATTATAAAATGCGTAACTATAAATTCTTGTTACACTATTAGGGATTATTGTAGATTTACAACCAGCAACCAGCATATTAGTGGCTGTCTCTATAACAGCATTACAATTTTCGCGACTGTCATATTTCGTATTACCATTCTTGACAATAATGTCAGACAATGATGTACAACCTTCAAAAACATAAGAGGTTATTTTATTCGAACCTATATCAATTAAGCTTGCTGGGATTATTACAGTGGTCATTCCCTCACATCCTGAAAAAGCTAATTCTGCTATAGAAAGTGTACCTTCTTTAATAACAATCACACTATTTTCGGGCATAGTACCTTTGTATTTATATAAAACTTTACCGGCATATACCATACCTTCAGGTTGATTTTCGTACCAAGCTGTCCTCTCAAATGCATTCGTACATATATATACATTTTTGTCTGTAAAGTCAATGCTAGCGAGCGCCGTACAATAATCAAATGCATAATGGCCTATATGTGTTACACTGTTAGGTATTTCTATGCTTGTAAGTCCAACACAACCATAAAAAGCATAATCATGAATCTCTATTACACTATTAGGAATTTCTATGTTTGTAAGTCCAATACAACCATAAAAAGCACTATAATAAATATCTGTTATAATGTTAGGAAGCTCTACAGTTTTAAGTTCTGTGCAGTTTTTGAACGCATAATCGCCAATTCTTATTACGTTATACACAACCCCATTA
>JAEIGA010020116.1_pt1 | contig 10169 bp, 3 predicted proteins | sample 9270691 | NCBI WGS metagenome assembly JAEIGA01 (sample SAMN17057246, study PRJNA624740) | gut metagenome | biome: biome; isolation source: fecal sample | host: Bos grunniens | place: China: Xizang | collected 2019
ATATACTATTCGTATTTTAATTATTGAGCAGCAGGAACTTGCATAAATCCACACTCAATCATAAGATAGCCTATATACGTTTTGCCATCAGTATGTTCGTAAACGAACTTAAATGCTGTGTAGCCATCTTTACCCGCTTCTATATTTGTTGCTATAAAAGAACAAGGCGTTGCCTTTGATGACTTATCTTTATAGAAAATTGTTGAAGCACCGTAACTTACAGTGTTACCGCTACCGTCTTTAAATGCACGAGTTAATGTACCACCATAAATATAGTATTCAAGTTTAAACTGTGAAACGTCAAGGAAACCAGTATCTCCTTTGTTTAATTTTGCTTTGATTGTAAACGTAGCAGGACTATTAGCAACGTCCATCATAAGCGTTTCAGTTTTAGTTACTGCGTTGCCACTTTCGTCTTCAAGGTATAATGCACCAAAATGTTCATATTCAGTATATTTTTCAAAAGACATACTGTCAAAATAGATATTTTCTACCGTGCCGTTCGCTGCAAGTAAAAGTGGGTTACGATGGTTTTTGTCGTTTGTGTTACTAAATTGATTGAATAATCTACCTAAATATGCGAAAGTTCTCATAATAATAGGTTTATCAAGTTTTAATTCATACCAAGTGTTATATGGTACGTTTTCAATAACGTCACTACCCTCTTTTGCGTCAACGTAGTAAATTGAAAGAGTGTCACTTTCTACGCCTTCTGGCTTAGTAACGTATACAGGAATTGAGAGATAATCCCAATCTTCACTATTAAAGCCTAAAAGGTATCCGCCGTATTCTGGAGATTTTTCAGTGCCAAATACAGTCTTAGCTAAACCTGCTTCAGCAAATTCTTCTGACGTAGTATAGTCGCCAGACCTTAAGTAGAATGCTGAATAATTAGAGTCAGCGTCGTACGCTTGACCTAACGTAGAAATTACGCCGTATTTACCTTGATATTCACTATACCACTCTGCGCCTTCTAAAGTTGTAGTCTTTTCACCTTTAGTATACGCTGCCATAATGCTTTCTGAATCAGAGAAAGTGTTGATATATCTTGCATTTTCATAAGTATTTGCAATAACCGTTAAAGAATAAACCTCACTTGCGTTAATTATTGAATTATCGTTATAGTAAACAACAATATTATAAGTTCCTGTAAATACTGCATTGAATGCACCACCCACAACAGTAATTTCGTAGTTGTTTGCTGGGTTTGTATCAAGTTTAACTACTTCGTAAGTAACGTTTTGAGTAGTTAATTGTCCGTCAACAACTGCGCCTACAGAAATTACGTCGCCTATAACTGCAGAATTATTAATATCAAATTCCGCGCCGTTTACCTTAAAGTTTGCTGTAACGTTTTTATCACCTACAACGATAATTTCTAATACTTTATTAAGCGCTATACCATTAAACGTGCAAGTTGCAGTAATAGTATATTCGCCCGTACTAGCAACGTTGAGAACGTTGTTTGTAATTGCAACGTTTTGATTACTACCGTTAACTACAGTAACTACTAAGTTTGCACTGCCTTCAAGTTCAGCAACGATAGGCATATCTTGATTAATAACGTATTTATTAAATCCTTCTGGTAAAGTTACGCTTAAAGCAATTTCTTTAGTGTAATCTTTAGTTAAAGTTTTTTCAATAGTAAGGTTACCTACTGTTGCAACAACTTTTACGTCGTATGAAGTTGGAACTGTTGGAGTAAACTTGTTAGTTGTAAGCGTAGTCCAGTCAGTAGCATCAGTTTGCTTATATGCATAGGTAAACGTAGCATTGTTTACGCCAGGAACGTCTGCATTAATAGTAACTTCTTGACCTAATTCGTGTTCACTTAATGAAACTTGAACGTTGTTTACAGTAATAACTTTTGATGCGTAAATTTGTTCACCATTATTCTTTGCAAGGCCTTGTTCGTTAAGCAATGCTTGAATATAATATTGACGAGACGCGTAATCGTTTTCAATTGCAGGTGTAAACTTGCAACCTTCAATAAGCGCATAATTGTTATTAGGTTTTGCATCAGTTATAACGTTAAACGAACAAGAACCTCCTAAATAACCTTCTGCAATTTCATTACCGTCATTGTCGTAAGCATTTGTTTTATTTAAGTAGAACTTAAAGTCGTCTTTAGTTAATTCACCTGCGTTAGCAATATCAAGTTCAATTTCAGTACCCATAAGGAAAGAATCACTATTGAAAGTAATGTCAGCACCTTTAGCGTAAGAGAAATTGTCAAAATAGAAATCAAACTTAGCATAATCGTCAGTTGATACTGTAAAATAACTACCTGGAGTAACAGTTCTATTATAAGCAAAAATGTTGGTTGGAGCTGTACCTCCCTTAAGTTCGGCTTTACTTACCTTATATTCAAACCATTGTCCTACAGGAATTTGCGTTGTATTGAAAGCAACCGTCTTAAATGCTTGAACTGTAGTTTGACTTTCGTTTGCAGTTTTAGGCATAATTAATACCCAAACTGAAAGATAGTCAACGTTTTCGTTTACATACCAATCTTTTAAGAAGTCGTTTTTTCTATAAGTTGATTGAATATGGAATAATCTTTGAGTTGTGCTATATCTGTTTTCAGATGCTTGAGCCTTAATAACACCGTATTTAGTAACGCCGTTTTTATCAGTAAATTCTTGGTACCATTCTTCACCGATAGTTGCACCTTTACTGTTAAATTTATAATCAGCGCCTGTAGCGTCTTTAACAGTTACGCAACCTTCTTTAGTATACGCAACGTTACCGTTTGCATCATAAAAACTATAAGTTGCTAAATCTTGATAGTATGCTAATTCAGTATAATCAGTTGCTTGAGAGTTAGCCTTTTTATAGAAAGCAATTCTATGATTTGTAGCGCTTTCATCAACTTTCTTGTAAAGAATATCGCCGTTTTCATCAAGATAGTCGCCTGCGTCGTTAGTAACGTAAACAATTCTACCTAAACCGCGTTGAGGGTTATATTCGTAGTCAAGACCATATTGATGGTAGTTTGCCTCTAATGATGCAGGAGTTTCAAATGATTCGATTTCGCCCCAAGCATCAGCATTATCTTTAATAGAATATGTTTTAGAAATTACCCTTGCTTCAGCTTCAGATTGATTATTGTTCCAAGCGTATACTGAAATTTTGTAAACACCTGGTTTAGTTGGAGTGAAAGACGCACCTTCACTTGTAAATGACGAGTTTTCAACAACGATAGCGTTTTGAGTATCTAAATCAGTAACGTATTCACCGTTAACTTTGTCAGTTACGTATCTTTCAACAACTAATTTTTTAGAAATACTTGCACCTTTAGTGTCAAATTGAAGTGGAACTGAAACAGGTTGGTTCATAACACCAAAGTCAGCCATATTTAAGAACATTATAAATGGCGGAGTTTTGTTAACACCGTTTATAATAATTTCTCTTTTACCGATAACTTCTTGGTCGTCTTTAATAGTTACGACCATTTTATAGTAATTCTTTTCAACTTTGAATTGATAGTATAAAGTTTTTACTTCATTACCATCAGCATCATATACTAAAATATTAGCATAGTGTAAATTACCTTGCTTATCGTAAACTTCTAAATATTGACTAGCGTCAAAGGTTTCGTATAAATCATATTCGATAGTTACGTCTTCAAAATCAACAAATTGAGTTTTATTTCTTGTACAACCTGCTAAAGTAAGACATACGGCAGATATTATAGTTAATAAAGCAATTAATAATTTTCTTGTTTTACTCATTTTAATACCCCCCTATTATGCGTGAACTACTCTGAAACTATCAAAGTAGAATACCATTCTTGTAAAACTTTCAGTAATTCTTGGGTCGTCGATTATAATAGTTTCACCGTTTTCGTCTACGCCACCTTCCGTATATGGAGCAGAGAGGTGAGTTATCCAAAGATAACCTGGGTCTGAAACTCTAACGTCAGGTGTTAAATATTCGTCTGGCGTTAATACGTTACCTTTACTGTCAGTCCAGTTTTTTAAACCTTTCTTATCCGTACAAATTTGGTCAACTGAAACTTTTACAGTCGTCCACTCACCAGGAGTAAATTCTACAGAAGTACCACCACTTGACCATTTTGCATCACTACAATAGAATTTTAACGAAAGGTTATATGAGAACGGACTTGCATTATATACGTCGTAACAGAAATACCAGTCTTTCCATTCATCCCTTGGAATGATGTAAGGGTTGACTCTATCACCATCATAGAAATAAGTTTTCCAGAAAAGTTTCATCATTTGTTCTGGAATAGTCCACCTTTGCCATGCTGATTTATAACCTTCACTTGCCTTCATTAACGGGAATTTATATTGTAACATTCTATTGCCCGTTGTTGGCTGAATACCTGCTTCACTTGAAGTTACAATACTTTGCGTTGGAGCAGAAATAGGGTCTTGTTGTCTAATTACAGGAATGTTCTTTTCGTAAATTTCATCAAAAGTAATTAAATATTTAACTTCGTCGTTAGGATTGAAACTTACAGGTAAATCAAATCCGTTTATACTTTCTTTATAAATTAAAGTGATATCGTCAATATAGTATACAGGTGCATCTTCAATTTCAGAAGATTCAGCAATTGCATATTCTAAATAAATACCTTTAATGGTAATCATGTCACTTCTATCAAGGTCTGAACCAAGCGTCATTGAACCAAAGTCGATAACGTATTTAACAAGCGTCCAGTCATTTGCTTTTAAGTTAAAAGTTTGACCTTGCAACTTAGTAATTTGTTCAGCCTTAGTATATTTATTTACAAGACCAACCGTAACGGTTTGTTCTTCATCTTGGTCATTGTACATCCAAAAACTTACGTAATCAACGTATGAAAAGTCTTGGTAGTCAAAGTTGTATGCAGGTGAAGACGTTGGGAACCAAACTACTGGAGCAATAGCCTTAATATGACCGCCTATTGGTTGTAATTTTGCCGAATAATCACCACTTTTACAGTATTGTTTATCTTTATTTCTTCTAACTACACCAAACATTGTTTGTAATTTAATACAAGAAAAGTCAGGTGTCCATTCTTCAAAGTTGTAAAGGTCTACCCTTGAAGAAGTAGAAATTTTATTGATAACGTTAGCATCTTCGTTACCGCCTTTCTTTTCGCCGTCACATCCGGCGAAAAGAGAAACTGACATAACTACAGAAAGTATTAAACTTAATAATTTAATTAATTTTTTCATTTTAATACCCCCCATTAAGCCTCGTAAACAACTATATCTTTAAGATAAAGCGTTATATCTTTATACATAGGACTACCGTTTTGTTCAAACGTCCAAATCATAAATTCAAGTGGATATTTAGCCCAATCGTTACCTTTAGCACTAACTTCAATTCTATTAAGACCTGGTTGTAATTCAACAGAGAATAATTGTTTAGCGTCGTCCCTGTCTTTTAAAATACCTATTGAAGTAATCATAATAGGTTCGTTACTTGGGTTGTAGAAGTTGAACATCATTGACATTGTTGAACTACTGAATAACGAGTTGATTTTTGGTGACGTTACGTAAATACCAACGTATTCGTCTTCATTGCCTTCAGCATCAGCGCCGTAAACGATAATTTCAACGTCGTTTGAACCTTGTTCACCTTCTAATGCGTAAATTGTACCAACAAGTTCACCACTAACTTCAGCAGTACCTGCTTCAAAGTTAGCGTCAGCAATAATTTCTTCAGCTTCAACAACTGTAACTTTACCACCGATACCTTGTGAATAAACTAAAGTTTCACCTTCATCAGTAACGAATTCTAAACTTATGTTATTATTAGCACTAGTCGTTCTATCAATAATAACGTCGTAAAGATAACCACCACCAGTTAAACCACCGCTTGGTTGTACTTGTTGACCGTTATTTTTTAATACCCTTGCACTTCCATCAGGATTTGCTTTAAGGTAAATTTGATATTTAACTTGGCCATAACCGTTATCAGTAACGCTTGCGATACACATTTGAGCAGAAGATTCAGTACATTTTGAAAGGTTAATTAACGCCCTTCTAGTTGCTTCAAAGTTTGCACAGTCCATAATGTAACCGGTACTACCCGTGTAAAGGTTTTTACCTAAACCTGAAATAACGCCCGTAGGGTCGATATTAAGTTCTGTTTTTTCAGCAATTTTAGCGTAAGTTTGTTTTAAGTTATAGAAAAGTTCATATTCTTCATAAGCGTCAACTTTTGCTTGAATTCTAAACGATGGAATAAGTTCATCTAATTCGTATTGAGCAGCTGGATAGAAATAGTATCCGTCACCGTTACCATAGTTTGACCTTTGATATAAAGTGTTAAAATAGTCGTCAATAACGATACCACCGTTATATTTATCATTGAAACAGTCAACAGCCCAGTCAGATTGCGCTTTAATACCCCATTCTGCTTGCATCCAACCTAACATTCTTTCAGGAAGACTGTTACCTTCAATATCGTGAACGAAAGCGTACCACCATTGTAATTCTTGGTTCTTATATTTTTCCCTTTGACCTTCAGTTGAATAGTGTGAAATAGGTGGAGAGAAACAGTCAACGTATTCAGCGTATGATTCAGCCCACGATGTAGCAACCGGCATTTGAAAACCTCTAATAGATGCCACCATTTCGTCTTTAAACACTTCCCAACTTTTACCTGGGTGTAATGCTTCATATTTTGCTTTATATTCAGACCTTTTGTTACCCCTAAAGTCAGTACCTTCACATAAATCAATTACGTTAGAATAATATTCTTTTAATTTTCTAAGTGAAAGACCTGAAGCCTTAGTTTCCAAGAACTTACCGTTTGACGCTGGTTCGTCTGGCGCACAGTCTAAAATTAATCTATCAAGATAGTTAACGTCATCTTCGATAGAAAATTGAACGAAATCGTCTAATTGCTTCATATATATATCAGTTGAGAAACAAGCTTTACCCTTTAAATCAGGATATTGTTCGTGCCAAGCAGTATCATCAGCGAAGTTACCGTCAAAACCTGCACTAGCATAAGAACCAGGAAAACTCCAAGTACAAGCCCTGTCGTTTGATAACAATTTTCTTGCTAACGAAAGTTGTAAATCCCTTTGAGGTTGACCTGAACCTTGTTCAGTTGTTAAACGTTCAGGAGTATATCTATATTTAACGATTGCGTCGTTCCATAAATCAGACGCCCTTTGCGTCCAGTCAAGTTCGGCGTTAAATTTAGTATTTCTCATACCAAAAGAACCCGTTACGTGCGCAGTTTCACTAACAGTTGCGTCGGCAATATTTAAAGTAACAGGAATTTCTTTCTTGAAAGTTTTAAAGTCAAGCGTAATTGTACCTTCGTAAGTACCTGGTTTATTATAAATAAACTTTTCCTTATCAGTCATACTTTCGCTTTCAAGTTCAGTAATTCCGTCTTTTAAAATGGCAATATCATTTTCATCTAATTCTGGTCTTGTTGAAAATTGGAAAGTAAGACCTTGATTTAAACCTGCTTTAAAACTATTTTGTCCGTAGTTTATAACTGCGTTCATAGGAATTAAAGCGTCAGGATAATAACCTGCCGAATAACCATAGTCGCTCCAGTTAACAGTTCTGTAACCCATATAACCAACGTACATATAGTTTTGTTTTGCTACAGCAACGTTTTCACTTTTATAAACTTCGCTACTGTCTGCAACGTTTACTAAATCAGAAATAGTAGCGTTATACCAATCTACGTCTTTTTCTGAATTCATAATAAGTTGCAAAATTTCATATTCGCCTTGTACCATAGTAATTTCAAGCGAATCAGCAGGCAAAATTTCCTTTTCAGGTGGCATTTCATCTTGTCTTACTTTATAAGTATTATATACCGAAAAGTAAGTAAGGTCTTTTTCGCTTAAAGCCTTGTCGTTACAACCAGTTAACGGAATTAACGCTGAACAAGCAAGAACTACTGATACTAAAGCAGAAAAAATTCTATTCTTTTTCATAAAACCCCTCTATAAATAATTAAATTTATACTTATAAACGAATATCGTATTCGTATTCGTTTACACGCGTTGCCTTATATTAGCAACTAGTTAAAACCTACTAATTAACTTAATATAAATATTAAGATAAAGTTTTGCATAAGTAACCAACAATTTATCTAGATATTATGCTTAACACTTTGCATTTGCAATAGTGCTTTAAAACTTGCGTTTTAATAAAACCCAAACTTTATGCAATTTAACTTATTAGTTAAACTATAACGCAAAAAGGGTATAATTTATCTAATTAAACGCACGAAAGTACTTATATTAAATTACTGTCAACCATTTAAGCCTTTCGTACGGAATTTTCAAATTTAAATCCTTTAGACTAAAAAATTTTATTACACAATTTGTAATAAATTTAAACAATAAATCAATATATAATAAAAATTATATAATTTCTATAAAATTTTTCTATACAGAACGCCATAATGGCGTTCTGTATAAATTAAACTTTTTAAATCTTAATAACTATCAATAAGACCTGCTTCATATAAATAACGGTTAAGAGTGTCTTGGTTCATAGCCGCAATAGTAGCATCAAAGATACTTTGTGCACTTGCAGCACCTTTTTCACGGAATACTTTACCGATATCACCTGACATTTGAATATCATTAAACGCCGTGTTATTAAGCGCTTTTCTTTCTTCACGGTCAAGCGTCTTAACAGGGTTAAAGTCATTAAAGATAATCTCTAATCTTGTTTTTTGCATTGCTGAAACGTCTGTATTTAATACGCTTTGGTAAGCCTCAGCAACAGTTTTGTTTGTACCGTAAAGAATATCTGTGCTTTCAGGATTAAAGTAGAATGGTATTGTTTGACCTTGGCTACCTGCCATATAAGCAAGTTGGCAAACGTCAGTTGCCATAAATCTTAAAAAGTCTTTAGCAACGTCAATACTGTTTGAAACTGAAGGAATACAAACTGTGTGTGAAACACCAGGAGCACGAGCAATAGCACGAGCTTCTAAAAGTTTTGAATAGTCAGCACTTCTTAAATCACCAGCTGTTGGATATGCAGCTGCAAACTCATCTTTAGCAGTTGCGAAATCTTTTTCTTCATCAATACAACCGATTAAGAATGAAAGTTGTTCATCAGTCATTTTTTGGTTGTTGTTGTATTTACCAAGCTTATCAACGATTTGACTAACGATAGGCGCTTTTAAGATTAATAATTCTTCTGGTTTAGTTGCATTATTAGGGTTAGCAGCATATTCTGCTTCCATTTGTTCACGAACGTATCTCATTTCGCTATCGAACCAGTCAGAACAGTTGAAAAGCGCGTATTGACCTTTAAGGAAAGTTGTTTGACCAGGAATGAATTCATATTCAGCTAAACTTAAATCATAATATTCTTTGTCGTAGTCAAGAATTTCCCTTAAGAATTCTAATGCGTAAAGTCTACCCTTTTGTTCGAACATTTTGTATGAACGAATTTTCTTTTTAGTAATACTATCGTAGTACCAACCTTCCCAGAAGTCGTTATATGCTTCATAACCGTCGTATTGAGCCCATAAAACTTCGTATAACGCTGAGTCGTAAGTTGAAGAACCACAAGGAGCCATCGCAAAACCACTTTCATTACCACAGTTTTGTTTGTTCCACGCTGCTTGTGACATACCTGCTTGCTTAGTTTCAATAGTGTCACCCGTTTTAATTTTAACAAGAAGTTCAATAATTTCGTCTGTAGTTCTTGGCATTTCTTCAACGTAATTTTTAATTAATCTTTCGTTGTAAATCATACCAGTATAACCTGTACACCAAGACATATCGAAGTACTTATAAACGCCTTCTTCGTTAGGAACTTGCCATTGAGAATAGTCTAAAGCAACGTCTAACATCTTTTCTTTAACAGTTACTTGTTCGTTTGGAACTAAACCATCGTAAACGTCAGAAAGTTCAACAAGCGTTGATTCACCTTTAGCGTTAAAACCGAAGAATTGAGCCAAGTCTTCAATAACGAAAATTAAGTCGAATTGATTGTTCTTTGGTACACGGATTTTGTTGATACCTAATTGTGGCGTTCTGTCGTCAGTAGGTACGATTTCAAGGTTTGGATATTTTGCTTTAACCCAATCTTGTTCTTTAAAAGCATTTAACGCTGCAGTAACACCGTCAATACCGTAACCACGGTTAGCAATGAAAACTTCTAACTTTTGGTCAGCTTCCCTTGGTTTGTTACAACCTGCGAAAGCAGAAAAAC
>JAEIGA010020117.1_pt1 | contig 10169 bp, 13 predicted proteins | sample 9270691 | NCBI WGS metagenome assembly JAEIGA01 (sample SAMN17057246, study PRJNA624740) | gut metagenome | biome: biome; isolation source: fecal sample | host: Bos grunniens | place: China: Xizang | collected 2019
GGAACAAACTCTTTAAGCATTTTAAACGCATAGTCGCCTTCAAACTGGAAGATGCCCGCCGGTGATTTAATCATATCCGCCCACACCTTTTCATCTTCCCAATTAATGGTATGTGCTTTAGGATATGGAATACCAGCAAGAGCACAAGTATCCTTAATAATTTCAACGTTTTTCAATCCAAGCAGGTCGTATTTTACAAGCGATACCTCGTGAATTTCTTCCATGTTAATCATCATAATACGCTTGCCATCTTGCCAGAACGTGCCGTAGTTATCAGGCAGAGTTAAAGGCGCAACAACGATACCCGCTGGGTGCATTGATTGAGATATTGCTGTGTTAACCATACCGTCAAAATAATAGAAGATATCTGGATATTTCTGTTTAGTTGCATCTGGATTCTCTTCGTATTCTTTTTTTATACGAGCAATATTATCAAGAGAATATGGATTTTGGTCGCTATCTCTGATTTCGGTCAATCTACGATATCCAGACTCTTCTGTTGCCCAAATGCCATATAAATTAGCGGCTTCATTTTCACCATTTGCAATTTTCTCATTTAATTCCTTAATGGTGTCGCACATTTTCTTGTACTCGGTTTGATATTCTACGCTATTCTCAGTCCATTTTTCAGAAAGAGCCCTGCCAATCTCATCAATTGTGCCCTTATCCGAAATAGTACCAATAGCAAGAATGTATGCCGTCTTGTCTGAACCAAACTTATCAATAATATGTTCATATACTAAATGTCTTTGAGTAGGTGCAATATCGACGTCAATATCACCAATTTCTGTTCTATGCTCGTTACAGAAACGAGAGAATACAGTATTCCAAACAATAGGATCTACGTCAATAATATCTGTGATATAGGCAATCACACTGCCGCCTACACTACCACGACAAGGCCCAATAGGAATCCCATTTTCCCAGCACCAGCAAATTAACTCGGACATAAACAACATAAACCCAACCATACCAATCTTCTTAAAGACTCGCATTTCTTCACGAATTTGGGCCACATATCTTGGGTCTTTCTTGATAATGCCTTTCTTGAGTTTTTCGTTGTACATTTGATTGATACGTTGTTTAAATACCTTTTCTTCATCTTCATAAAGCTTTGGATACTTAAATGTCGTATCAAGTTCAAAGTCTTCTACAGAAGCAGCCATAACGTTTGTATTTTCAATAGCCGTCATATAAACATCTTTGGGCAAAGCTCCTTGACGTTCAAACATGTCAACTAATTCATCGTAAGACTTATAGGTTAAATCAAATTCGTCTTCATTTGTATAAACAATATGTTTTGCTCTTTGAAGAATAGAACGACATTCTGCTTTGTACTTGTTAAGATTATGAGTGTCTGTCCCTGCAATGAGTGGCTTGTTATGTTTTAACGACATCTGGTAAAGCCATTGATTATACTCTTTCTGATCCTCGCTGTTGATATGCGGCTGAATTTCAAGATAATCATAATACTGAATAAGGCTTTCATCTCTCAATTTATTAAGAGGAGAAGCAAGACAAGCGCTAATTTTGATTATGTTACTTGAAATACATTTAAACTCATCAAAAGTTAAACGAGGTTTATAATAGGAGTGGTCATCTTGAGTAGACAAGTCAATTAATGTGTTTAGTTCTTGCAGTCCAGCATAATTCTTGGCAATAAGGATTGTGTGATAATTGTCACGAATTTTCTTTTTGCCATCTTCCAACATCTGACCATATTCTTCTTGTATCTCTTTTTCATCTCTACCTAATTGAGCCTCAAACCATTCGTCTGGGATTTCTGGATGCTCATATAGTTCTTTAGTAAGATAACATTCAACACCATGAAGATACTTGATTGGTTTCAATTCAGTAATTTTGATATCATTATACTTTTCTTGATATTGTTTTAATTGCTTTTCTTCTACAAAAACTGGCGTTGCTAATTGTGACGATTCAACTTTATACTGCGTTGATTCACAATAAAGTTTCTTTTCAACCCAGTTATACACATTACCGTGCTCGCTGAAGCAAATGGCGGTTTGCCCCAAGTCTTTTGCTTTATGCACATATAATTTAAAATTAGTACACGAGTCAAGAAGACTTAATTCTGTATGTAAATGATATGTTACATAATTACTCATTCTTTCACCTCAATCATTTTATCGTGTACCTATTATACACGTTCTACCAAACTTTGTCAACTATTTTGACGCACTTTTTTACAAATTTTTACAAGTTCTTCCACAACAATATCAACCTCATCCCTCGTATTATCTCCAAACGTAAACCGAACCACACTCTTAGCGTCCTCGCCCATACCAATGGCCTTAAGCACATGCGACACTTCCATGCCAGCATTGCACGCAGATCCAGATGATACACAGATGCCCTTTTGGTCCAGCATCACAACCATCATTTCGCTGCTTACGCCCTTAAAGCATATTGACGCGTTATTCTTCAGTCTATCTTTTCCCGTTGCCCCAACCAAATAACAATCAGGAATTTGTGCAAGTACCTGCTGCACAAAGTAATCTCTCACTTCACCAGTAGGATATTGAATGTGTCTTACTGCTTCACCGAGACCAGCAATATATGGTACGTTCTCTGTACCGCCTCTGCGTGACTTCTCTTGAGAGCCGTAGATAATTGGCGATAATTCTATGCCATCTCGCACGTACAGCACACCAATACCTTTCGGCGCTCCAATTTTCTGTCCACTAAATGACATCATATCGATGCCTGCTATATCAATCTTGCGGTCTGGAATAATCTGTGTTGCGTCTGTATGTAGGATACCACCGTAATAATGTACGAGCCCGCTAATGGCTTGTATATCTTGGATTGTTCCAATCTCATTATTCGCATATTGGATACTAACTAATGGTGTTGTATACACAGCAGATCGAAGGCATTTGTCTAACGCACCTAAATCAACAAATCCATTTTTGTTAACATATAATCTATCGCTTTCATACAGATAGTCACCAGCTAAATTCATAATTGACTTATGTTCAATATTCGTGGTAATCAAGGTATAATCACCCTGATTTAAAAGGCCGCAAATAGCAAGACTATTAGCTTCGCACGCACCAGATGTGAATATAATCTCGCTTGGCTTGGCTCCGATTAAGTCTGCCACGGCTTTGCGGGCGTCATCAACTATGGCTTTTGCGTTCTGTCCAAGTGTGTGCAAAGATGAGGGATTGCCAAAATCCTCAGTTAAACATTTCATTACTGCATCCACAACTTCGTGTTTTGGTTTGGTAGTAGACGCGTTATCTAGGTAAATCATTGAATCACCTCTAATCATTTTGTTTTGTTATTCTCTGTAATCATCATAGATTTCAATGTGCGTTTCTTCTTCATTATCAAAATGTGGACCAATAATAATCGTTCCATATTTTTTAATAAGTTTCATTAATTCTTCCAATGAATTAATTTTAATTCTATATACATCTTCTTTACCATACGAAGTGTTCATTTTATCTTGATATGCTCCACGACAAGGTTTCCTATCTTCGTCTGATGTTCTGGTTATAATAAAATTCATAATGGTACTCCTTAATCATTTTGTTTTGTTATTATATCAACTTTGCAAATATTTGTCAAACGATTTGACGGGTGTTTTAAAAAATTTTATATAGTAATTTCATAATCATCGATAATAAACTGTGCCGTCGTTGAATTTCCGTATGTATTTATACTGCATTTACCGATGACGTTCAGCGTTATTTCACTATCATCATCTCTACTTGCAAAGTCTAACAACTCGTCATCTTCTAGACATTTGAATTTACAATACTTAATACCATTATACATAAATGCTACTGCGTCAAGATTCTGGCCCATTATACTACAATCTTCTGCTGTTATAGTGACGTTTTCAACTGCAACTGTAGGCTCTTCTATTCCAGTACCATAAAGCCACTTACTATCGTCGATAGTTTTTACAAACCAACTATCTATGTCATCTGACTCCAACACGAAGTCACAGTAAATTGTATCATCGTAGTGATAGTTTTCTAATACTTTATTAAGCGTCTCACGAGCTAATTGCAGTTTATCCACATTCAAACTACAACCGAAAGCGCCACTGTGACCCTGTGCAAAGTTGAAAATTTCCGTAGAATTAATGAGTTCCTTGAAGTCTTGAACAACTGAATTACGGCAATTTCTGGCGCTGCCAGATAATGTTCCATCACCAATATCTCTAACCACAATACAAGGTCTCCCCACTGCGTCTGCCAACTTCGAGCACGATAGTCCAACAATGCCAGAATCTGCGTCATCGGCAACCAAAATAGCTACTTTGTCATTGTAGTCAACTTGTTCTTTAAGCTCTTCGCACAACTTATCACGCATTTTATCTTGTTTAGACTTGGTGTTCTTGCAGAGTCTTGCGGCACGAGTATAAATATCTTCATCTACAAACTCTGTACTGCCACGCTTTTTATATGGGAATACTTCATCTGTTTCTATAAACGCCCTGAAGAGCAAATCTTTGTCCTCAATCGATCCAATACGTACAAGACTGTTAATTGGTGGAACTAAATACCAAGCCACATTAAAAATATTCCACACGCCCTTTGTGCTGAAATCTTGGGCTTTCATTATTGCCAATAGAAATTTATTAGTTACATTGTCAAACCCTTGATTAACGTAATATCGTGTTTGAAAGTCTTTCATCGACATTACATCTGCAATATTTGCAAAGCACACTAAATCTAAAAAATTATTAGCAAGGTCACAAACATACCAATCGTCAAGCGCACGAAGAAACTCGTAAACTATGCCTGTTCCGCAAAAATCTTTATCTGTATATTTCTCGCTTATTTGATTATTTACTATAATTGCATTGCATTTAACATAATCAACCTCGCACTGATGGTGGTCACAGCAGATGCAGTCGATAGAACGACCAGCTAACTCGTTCATTTGTTCTACATCATTTGTGCCGGCGTCTGGTATAATGAACAATTTTACATCTTCAGGTATCTCGAAGTCGCCGTTCTTCATTTTTGCAAGGCCATGCGCCTTATTGTGATTATGTAAAATATAATAAACTGGATATGTATCATCCAGGCATTTAATATAATTATACATACAAGCTGCCGAACAAAAACCATCGACGTCTTCATCAATTAAAATTGCCATTGGATTTCTTTGAGAAAAATGTTTATCAAAGAGTTCTACTGCTTCATTGATATTATCCAAGTATTCATATGGATTACAATGCGAGTCATTTAAGTTTAAATATTCTTGCCAGTTATCAATACCTCTATTAATAAGTATTGTCTGTATAACATTTTCTGCATCATTTAAAGATTTCTCCAATAATTTATATTTCATTCTATATCACCTTTAACATTTTTATTATCAATCATATGTGGCAACACAATCCCACGCGTTATAGCGCCTTGAATAATTTTACCGCTCTTCAACGTATTATCATAAAGATAATACCATAAATACCCTTTTGCGCTCTTAGCCTTACCAATACAACAAGCAGCTATATTTGTATGTTTTATGTTTAATTCACGTTCAACATCAGCGGCACAGTCCCATATTTTAATAACTGTATTATTACTGTCACATTGAACAACCTGCTTCGCATCATAATGATTCGCCCCCGCATTGCGCCCTATTAACTCTTTTCTAGCACACACTTTACATTTATAATTTTTACTGCTTCTTGCGTTAATTTTTTGCTGCCATTCTCTTCCACATTTTTTGCATTGCCACCATACAATTTTATTGCTAGAATAATCAAACATATCAGGAGTTAGACTCCCATTTTTAGTTGGATGCCATTCAGCAGCTAATTCTGGTTTTTTAACAGCTAAACTATTATCCCTTTTTAATTGCACGTATTGTTCATATATAAATATTCGGTCTCTTTGAATATTTATATCTGGGGGATTAATTCCCACTAAACCAAACAAGGAGACTATTGCAAAAGATAAATCTTTATGATAAACAATATAATTACCATTAATTGCGTCTATTTCTCCGTCGGAAACGCCTAATATTGTTATGCCTTTTTCGTTAAAAAATTTTATTTTATCTAAATCTTTTTCTGATTTATCCTTGTGCCAATAACTACTGTTGTATTCAATGCCTATATTCAAATCTGGTAAATATACATCAATTTCTTTACCATATACAATTTCTCGATTTAATGCCTTTGTTTTCTTAGAGAAATAATATAGAATCGCTTGTTCCTGAAAACTTGTTTTAGATTCGCCATTACAAACCGGGCAATTACGTCCACTAATCGTTCTGTGACACACTGTATCGTTCCACTTATGTCCTTTCCAACATATCCAATTTACTTTTTGTCTGGAACCGCTTGTTATTTCATATGGTGTTATTGTATTTTCGTCATAATCCCATTCGGATAATAATTCTGGATTATTATCCACCAAAGAACCTTTTAATTTTAATATGGTTTTTTGTTTATTAGCAACTATGATCTTTTTAGCACACATAGGACAATTCGTACCCCGTATACGATTATCAACAGTTGTCTCCCATTCATGTTCACAAGCTTTACATTGCCACCAAACCTTTTTTCTAGTACCATACACAACGTCTGTTGGTTTAAGCGAATTATTTCGTTGATAATTCCATTCTTCACATAATTCTGGATATATGGTTTGCAAATCATTATATCCTTGTAATACCTTTTTATTAGAACAATAAGGACAACCATGAATATATTTGCCGTTTATACGAGCGTTTGGTGGTGCTTGCCATTCATGACCATTTTTACATTTCCACCATATAGGTTTTGTTGACCCGTAGGTAATAACATCTGGCATAAATCCGAGTGCGTTATTTTTCTCCCAATTCCACTCTATCATTAAATTTTCATAGTCAATTATATATTTTTTATTACTATTCTTTACTTCTTCCATAACTATTCAATCATAAGAGCTCTTTTACTAATTCTTTTAATCTCTTAGTTATAACTCCTTATTTTAATCATTTTGTATTGTTTTCCAATGCCTTAATCTTCTCGTCCAATCTATCTCTTATCATCTTCATCCAATCTACCGAAATATCTTGTATAATATCAATTCCTTTAGGTATGGCAATCAAATCTTCAGACCCAATCTGAATAGCGACTTCTTTGGCGATTTTGTCTGCTACATCTAAAGGAATCTTATCAATATCTACAATCAAAATATTCATACACCACTCTCCATCACCTTTGCCACAAGCCCAGCAATCTTCGCCTTATCAAATCTACTACCAACATACTTGGCAACAGTGCCAATAATCTTACCCCTGTTGGCTTCACCGCCATTGATAATCTCCTTAATCTTTTCAACAACCTCTTCTTCGGTTAGCTCCGCAGGAAGATACTGTTTAAGCTCCGCAATCTGCAATTCAATATTATGTATAGCATCCGCAGCAGACATCGCTACATAACACGCTTTCGTCTCTTCCAGCTCCTTCACTTCCTTTTGCAATAGCGCAATAATCACATCTTCCGATAACGGCAAAGTATATTTGCCACTCTTTTCCGCCACCATAATCTTTGCGATTACGCTCTCATAAGTCTTTCTTAATAACTCATTTTTGTCTTTTCTAGCTTCATTAAATTTATTTCTAATCATCTGTTCTAACATATTTCACCTCAAAACATACTTAAAATAGCATACACAGCTCTTCTCCACTTTGGCTCATTCTGGTCAATGTCGACTGAGCCAGTACGCGAACGTAAAAGCCCAATTCGATAGAAAAAGTTATGCCCTTTCCATTCGTTAAACTCGCTCTGTGGTGTGCGAGTATATCCAACCTCTTTTAATTTCTTATACTCGTTCATGCCGCGAATATATTCAAGCACCTCTTCGATATCTTCGTTTCTAGTTACTAGATATGAGTTATGGATATGCACGCACGGATTATTCCCATACGAAAATCTAATGCGCTTCTTTGCTGCCTCAACAACATTCAATTCTGCGGCCTCACAATCCTTGCATACATCACCATAGCCTTCGGGCAATTCTTTGCCGCAGCATACACATTCACTTGCCATTGTCACCACCCTCCATAATTTCTTTGCAAATCTCCAAGGCCATTTTCAAGCCCTCTTCCATTCCTTTGCGTTGCCACTTTTGTTTGTCGGTCTTGCCTTCAAACGGCTGTTGCAATATATCTTCAATGTTATTGACTATCTTTTCAACAATTTCCTTGCGTGCCATTTCTTCAATAATTTTATCTCGTTCGAACTCTTTATCGTTCTTATAATATTTAAACATCATCTCACCTCCACGCCGTAGCGTTTCGCTTCATTTTCTATGATGTCAAGCACATCCCATCGTTTATATGCTGCATAATACGGCTCATAATCTGTATCAAGACAACTTTCTAAATTGTCAATCTTTTCATAAAGCTTAGGGAAAATCTTTTGCGCCGTGTCTTTGACGGCTTGCTTCTCGATTTCTTCTTGCAATCCGACAGTTACCAATAACACACTATTTTCTTGTTTTAACTCGTCCACTTGCTTTTGGAGTTCGGTGTTGCACCGCCTAATATCATCAAGTTGAACGTTTCTCAATTTTAATGTTTCTCTCAACTCATCTATTAACTTTTGAAGTTCGGTGTTTTCACTTATTAACTTTTCTTTATCAGTTTCAGGGGTTCTAATTTCATCACGAAGTCCTTGCATATTATAGAAATAATTAGTATCTCTTATTAACATTTTTTCCGTGAGCCGTTCGATTTCTGCCTTTTGACCAGCGATCAAATCCACAACATCTTGTAATTTAATTACACTGCTGTCCTCGTTATACAAAATAACTCCTTCGCCTTGCTTACTTACGAAGTGCTTAAATGCATTAATAATTTCTTCTTCACACATCATCAGTCCCACCATCCTAATAAATTTTTGCCGATATACTGGTAAATTTCATTATATAACTCCACATCTTTCTTATTTATTAGGCAATGTGGTGCTTGCGTATCTATCTGTTCTTGCAAATCAAGTACGTGCTTGAGTTCTGCAATGATATTTGGCGTTTCCTCGCACTCCATCACGCAGTTTCCAGCAGTAAAATATTCGTGCATATGACGAATCTTCATGAGTACCAAAACGTGCAAGTACTCCCAATCCCATTCTCTATCCTCTTTAACAAGATTCATTAACTCGCGTATATGCCTACGATGCATCTTGCGGTATGCGCGCGTTCCCTTAGAAGGGAATATCATTCTCATCAGTTTCTTCATATTTAAGTCTCTCCTCTTCGGTTCTTTTCACCCATTCTTCGAACTCCTTAATCTCTTCTTCGGTTGGTTCGTCTTCTGGTCTGCCTTGGTCGAATCCATACATACAGCCAGATTCAAATGAGCAGCCATCCAAGTCTTCACTGGTTTCAACCCAACTCGGATATTCCACCCAACCATATTGACAGCCTTGGCAATATTTCATTACTGGATCTACGCAGCGCGTAGGTTTAGGTTCATTCATCATCTTTAGCCTCCACATATTTATCCTTGTCACACGTCACTCCGGCACACCATTCACAATTATGCTCCTCAAGAGCGTCTGTAAGGAAATTCATCACGTCCAATTCTGCCATATCGTCTGGCATTTCGATTGTTGCATTAAGTTTAATATATTTCATAAATCTCGTCCTCCAACTTAAATTCTTCCAACGCCTTCTCCCATTCTGCGTCAGTGTACATCTCAGCTCCGCAAGCAGGGCAATACCTCTCTCGGTTACCGCTGACGGTTTCACAGCACAGGCTGCAGTAATAATCGCCGAAGCCGGCGCCCTTCCAACTGGCTTGTTTATTGGTGTTATTCATCGTCGTCTTCCTCTAATTTCAATTCCAAAAATCCAATATAATCGTGCTCATTTCTACAGTAATGACACCACTCAACGTATTTGTTTATATTTTCGTCGTAATCCATAACTCCACAGTTATAAGAAGAATAATGAAGATGCCCATTTTCATCTACACTGAACATTTCGTCATTATATATGCGCTTTACGGTTAATCTCCCACTCTTTGTTTTTTCAATTAAGTCAATATAGATAATTTCTCTTTCTATGTACTTAGACAATTCCGACATAGGATAATACAATTTATTATCTATTTTATATTTTTCTATTTCTTTATTAATCTTGTTTACTTTTTTTAAAGCCTTGTCAGCTACTTTTTGCAAAGATTCA
>JAEIGA010020118.1_pt1 | contig 10169 bp, 11 predicted proteins | sample 9270691 | NCBI WGS metagenome assembly JAEIGA01 (sample SAMN17057246, study PRJNA624740) | gut metagenome | biome: biome; isolation source: fecal sample | host: Bos grunniens | place: China: Xizang | collected 2019
AAATCATAGCGGATTTGCTGACTTTTTGTATCTTGGCGCGCCGCCCCCCGGGGGGCGTAGGGTGATGGGTCTTCTTCTTTCCTTTTCGACACGCCTTCCTCTGAACGGTTCTCTTCTTACCCCCGCGATTATATTGTGCAATATTTAGGTGAGGGGGGCTGGTGTGGTGGCATTGTATTTTTGAATGTTTTTTGCTAAAATGAGCCTCCATTTTGTTTCTATTAAATATAGATGCTGAGTTTTAGAAGGGCTTTTTGATGGTAACACGCAATAAAAAAGATGAACCGATTGTGGCGACAACGTCTATGTTGAATGCTGAGTTATTGTCTCGTTATGAAGCGATGGCGCGTGAGTGTGCGCAGATTGATCCGCAGTTGTATCGCAAGTTTAACGTGAAGCGCGGATTGCGTAATGAAGATGGCTCGGGCGTATTGGTCGGTTTGACACGCGTGGGTTCGGTGCATGGTTATGTGGTTTCTGAAAACGAAATCGTTCCTGTGCAGGGCGAACAGCTTTTCCGTGGTATCAATGTACAGGATTTGGTGCATGGCTTCCAGAAGGAAGGTCGTCCTGGTTTTGAAGAAACGGCTTACCTTTTGCTCTTTGGTCGTTTACCGAATCGTTCTGAATTAGAAGAGTGGTGCCAGGTTTTAGACACGAAGCGCGCACTCCCCTATCCGCTTTTGGAAAAGATTATCCGCGAACCGAGCCGTGACATCATGAATTCGTTGGCGCGTTCGGTTTTGGCTGCATATAGCGATGATGAGACGCCGGATGCGATTACGATCCCGTCGGTTTTACGTCAGAGCATTGAATTGGTGGCGCGTTATTCGGCGATGGCGGCTTACGCTTATCAGACGAAGATGCACTACTACCATGGTGAGTCGCTCTTTGTGCGCAATCCGATGCCGGGCAAGTCGACGGCTGAAAACTTCCTTATGATGATGCGTGAGGATGCCGCCTATACACCGCTTGAAGCCGAATTATTAGACTTGTGCCTTGTGCTTCATGCCGAACACGGTGGCGGTAACAACTCTGCTTTCACCACGCACGTGATTACCTCTGCTGCGACGGATACCTATTCGGCAATCGCAGCGGCGACGCTCTCTTTGAAGGGGCCTCGCCACGGTGGTGCCAATCTGCGCGTTTGCCATCAGATGGATGAAATTCGCGATGCGCTCTCTGACTGGACTGATGAGGGGGCTATTGCGGACTATCTGCGTAAGATTCTGCGTAAGGAAGCCGGCGATGGTTCGGGCCTCATCTATGGTCTCGGTCACGCTGTTTACACGCTCTCTGACCCGCGTGCTCAGTTGCTCAAGGAGAAGGCGAAGGAACTCGCCCAGAGCAAGGACCGCATGGAAGAATTTTATCTCTATGATGCCATCGAACGTTTGGGTCCGGTGATCTTCAATGAAGGTCGCGAAAAGCAGAAGGAACTCTGCGCCAACGTTGACTTCTACTCTGGCTTCGTCTACGATATGCTGAATATCCCAATGGATTTGTACACGCCCCTCTTCGCCATTTCGCGTGTGGTTGGCTGGTGTGCACACCGTTTGGAAGAACTCGTCAATGGCGGCCCCATTGTGCGTCCGGCATTCAAGGCGATTTCAGGTTCTACGGTGAAATACTCTGCGCTTGATGAGCGCAACGCTTAATCGGAGTGTCCCATGTCTGCATCGGTGACAGTTGATACTTCTGCTGCACCCTTGACATCTGCAAAGGATTCGCATATTCCCTTTGCGCTTCCTGAGCCCATCTTGGTAACAGGTGGCAGTGGATTTCTTGGCATCAATTTAATTCGTTGGTTACTGGCACATGGCGCGCGCGATGTTCGCTCCATTGACCTCCTGCCCTTTGATTATCCAGAAGCGACAGACCCACGCGTTCGTACCGTCATCGGCGACGTGCGCGATCCTAAAGCGGTAGCAACCATTTTAAAGGGGTGTCAATCGGTTGTCCACTGTGCAGCGGCCCTACCCCTTTGTAGCGAAGCAGAGATTCTCTCCACCGACATTGATGGCGCACGCATTGTGGCTGAAGCCTCGGTGGCTGCGGGCATTCAACGCTTTGTCTACATCTCCTCCACTGCAGTTTACGGCATTCCCGACCATCATCCGTTGGTTGAAACCGACCGCCTTGAGGGCGTTGGCCCCTACGGACGCAGCAAGATTGTCGCGGAAGGGATTGTGCGAAATTTGGACAGTGACACCTTTCCTGTGTGCATTCTGCGCCCCAAAAGTTTCGTTGGGCCAGAACGTTTAGGCGTTTTCGCACTTCTCTATGATTGGGCCTACACGGGACATGGTTTCCCCATGATTGGCAACGGGAAGAATCGTTACCAACTCTTAGATGTGGAAGACCTCTGCGAAGCCATTGGTTTAGCCTTAACGCATCCCGACCTCACCGTTGTTCGCGACACCTACAATGTAGGTGCGGCCGTATTTACGACGATGCGCGAAGAGTGGCAAGCCGTGTTAGATGCCGCAGGTCATGGTAAAAAGATTCGTACAACGCCAGCGAAACTGGTCATCGCAGGGTTGAAAGTCTTAGAAAAACTTCACTTATCCCCCTTGTATGCGTGGGTCTACGAGACGGCTGCACAGGATAGTTTCGTTAGCGTTGAGAAGATTCAGACCCGCTTAGGATGGCAACCGCGCTACTCCGATATTGATGCTCTGTTGCGAAACTATGCGTGGTATATCGCGAATTTAGACCAATTCCGTGGGAAAAGTGGGAAGACTCACCGTGTTCCTTGGAAACAAGGTATTTTGACTTTGATTAAGAGGTGTTTTTAATGCGAACACTCATTCTCGACCGCTCCTCTGCGTTTACTCACATTGCCTTCATGGGTCGCACCCTCTCCTTAGATGGACGCGATGATTCTTGGGTCGCAAAGATACGAGACTTTTTGGGCGAAGAGAAGCCTAACGCACTTGCCGTGGGCCTAGGCCCGGGTTCGTTTGCGGGGATTCGCGCAGCGATTGCCACCCTGCAAGGCATGGGAATCGCATGGGATTTGCAACCCCTTGGCTTTCCCTCTACGGCCGTCTTGGCGGCGGCCTCTGGGCTCCCCGAAGTGACCGTGGTTGGGGATGCCCGACGCAACACCCTCTGGACGGTCCGTTACCGAGTGACCGAGGAGAAGATTGAACAATTAGGCGGGTTTGAACTCCGCAAGCGAGAAACCTATACGCCCGACGCTACAGCCGTCTCCCCAGACGCCCATCGCTTGAGCACCTTTAACTTGCGCGCTGTAGAAATCGACCCCTCGCTTTTAGCATCCGTTGTGAAACGCTTGGGGGAAACGTTGACCACTGACCCCAAACCCTACTATCTCCATCCAGCCGTGGGAGTCGCAGATGCGAAATGAACAGTTGGAAGCATTTGAAAGCACCTTAACGCAACTGCTTCATGAGATTGACAATGCTTTAGAAGCACGTTACGGAAATGCGGTCACACGCCATCCTGCGCGCCCCGCACAAGGGGTTACGGCCAGCCCACAATACGATGGCCTCTTTGCGATTGTTCCCAACTTCTCTGCAGGCATTGGCTCAAAGTATGGCCCAGGCTATGCGCTCAATTTACGTATCGCAACGCTTTGCACCGTAGATCCAGACCTCCAGAAAGCCTGCGAAGCCTTTATGGTCGACACCCTTCGAAAACGCCTCCCCGAATGTTTCCCTGGACGCACCTTAAAGGTGGAGCAAGATGTCCATGGGTGGAAACTCTTTGGCGACCTTTCACTCAACTAACCTCTTCTGTAAGGAACTGCGTGACACACCCTTCTCCTACGCTGCAGATGCCTTCGGATTCCCGTACGAAACGAGAAGCCGTGTTCGCCTTTCTGCGTGTCCATGCAGTAACGATTGTCTCCTTCATCGCTGCGGCGCTCTCCTTCTGCTTCTCGCCTGCAAAACAATGGTGGAACGCCATTGATTGGTCAACGCTCAACCTCCTCTTCTGCCTAATGGTGGTCGTGGCTGGCATGCGCGAATGCGCGCTCTTTCGGATGCTGGCAGCGAAGTTGCTCAAGGGCCGTCAATCCTATCGTGCGTTGGCACATGCCCTTGTTCAGCTCACCTTCTTCCTCTCAATGCTCATCACCAATGATGTCGCCCTCATTGCATTGACACCTTTTGCCATCTACCTTTTGGACAGTCTTCACCTCCGCGATCGTATCCCCTACCTCATCCTCTTACAAACGATTGCCGCCAATTTGGGTTCGATGGCAACACCCGTCGGCAATCCGCAAAATCTCTTTCTTTACACCGCCTACGCACTCCAGCCCAGCGACTTCTTTATCGCGATGCTTCCGATTACCTTTGCGGGCGCATTCCTCCTGGCGGCAACCACACACTTTGTTAAAGATGCCCCATTAACAAACCTTCTACCGCCCCAATTCCCCAAAATGCCGCGCAAAATCTGGCTCTATGGTGCACTCTTTGCGCTCTGCCTCTGTGCTGTTTTTCGTGTCATTCCGGGTTGGCTCACCTTTGTTGTCGTTACGATTAGTTCGCTCATCTTTGGTAGAACGGCACTCAAGAAAGTCGACTTCGGACTCTTGCTCACCTTTGTCTGCTTCTTTGTCTTCTCGGGAAATCTTGCACAAATTGAATCCATCCGCACCCTTTTCGTAGCCCTTTTAGAGCACCACGCGCAAGCCACAACTGCACTCGTGAGCCAATTCCTCTCCAATGTACCTGCAGCGATTCTCTTAGAACCCTTCACGACCAATTGGAAGGCCCTCCTTTGGGGTGCGGACATCGGTGGTTTTGGCACACCGATTGCCTCTTTAGCCAGCTTAATTTCCTTTGGCTTCTACCTCAAAGAACCCGATGCAAAGCCCCTGCACTACCTCTTTAAATTCATCCTTTTGAATCTCGTTTTCTTTATTTTTCTCACCCTTTGTTCATTCTTTTTCTAATCGTGTATCTCCCCATTGCCTACACCAGCGCGCTCTGGTGAAACGAAAGGCGTCACGCTATGAAGACTATTCCGACCGATTTTCCATCTCCCTTTGAAAGATTGCGATGGGTACTCAAAGCCCTGCGCGCACCTGATGGTTGCCCATGGGACCGTGAACAAACCTTAAACTCCATCCAGCCCTGCCTGCAAGAAGAGTGTTACGAACTCCTTTCAGCCATGGTCGGCGATGATTTAGACAACCACAAGGAAGAACTCGGCGACGTTTTACTGCAGGTTCTCTTCCAAGCAGACATCCGCGAAGATCGTGGCGACTTCACCTTTGACGAAGTCGTCAACACCCTCGCCGACAAACTTATTCGTCGTCATCCGCACGTCTTCAGCACCATTGATGCCAAAGACACTGAAACCGTGCTGAAGAATTGGGAACAAATCAAGCAGACCGAACACAAGGCACCGAAGGCTTCTGCCTTAGACGGCGTACCTGAAGCATTGCCCGCACTGTTGAAAGCGCAGCGCACCCAACACAAGGCCGCAAAGGTTGGCTTTGATTGGAAAGATGCAGAAGGCCCCAATGCCAAGTTGGATGAAGAAATCGCCGAACTCCGCGCCGCCATTAAGAGTGGCGACCCTGAAGCCATCGCCGATGAATATGGCGACGTTCTCTTCTCGTTTGTCAACTTGGCCCGCTTCATTCATGTGGATGCCGAAAGCGCCCTACGCGCCGCCACAACGAAGTTCTCGCGTCGCTTCCGCGCAGTTGAAGCGCATGTGAAAGAAAGTGGCAAAGAGATGAAGTCGCTCACCTTAGAAGAACTCGACGCCATTTGGGATGCAGTCAAAGCGGAGCAATAACAATGGAACAGAATCAAACGCCCACCACCTTTGTCGCCCTCGACTCTGACGGGTGCATCGTTGATACCATGGCCGCAAAGCAACACGGCTTTTTGCAACCCCTCATGGTGAAGACCTTAGCCCTCTCACCTGAAGAAGCGCGCGTTTACCTCGCCTGTGCAGACTATGTCAACCTCTACTCTGTCACGCGTGGCATCTCGCGTTTCAAGGCGATTTTGTTGAACTTTGAAACCTACAATCAGCACCCGGAAGTCATTCAAGCCGACTGGCCACGCATCCCGACGGCCGATTTAAAGGCATTTGTTGAGAGTGGTTTACCCTTAGGCAATCCAGCCCTCACGCAGTGGCTCGCCGAACACCCCTCGCCCTTCTTGGAAAAGATCTTGGCATGGAGCCATGCGGTGAATAATGAGATTGTCACCTCTGGCGCGACCGTCCCCGCTTATGAAGGCGCACGTAAGGCATTGAAGCGCATGTACAAGCGGAGTGAGACGGGCATCGTCTCCCAATCTCCAGAGGCAGTTTTGCGCGAAGATTGGGGCCGTCAAGGCTTGCTTGACTATGTTCAGCATATCGCAGGACAAGAGGTCGGGTTGAAAGTGGCGCAGCTCACCGCCCTCACCGATGGGCGCTTTGAACGTAGCAACGTCTTAATGGTGGGCGATGCACCGGGCGACCTTGAGGCGGCACGAGGATTTGGGTGTCGCTTTTTCCCCATTCTCCCTGGCCGTGAAGAAGCCTCATGGGAGCACTTCAACACCTCCATCTATGACGCATTCGTCAGTGGCAACTATACAAAAGCGATGGAAGACGAACTCATCGCCACCTTCGAAAAGGTGCTCCCAGCCCAACCGCCATGGGCAACTCAAGCGTAAAAAGGAGAAATCACGATGGATCCTATTTACAATTTTTGCGCAGGTCCTGGCATGCTTCCCCCGGAAGTCCTGGCTGCTGCACGCGAAGATTTATGCACGTGGAGCGGACTCCCCTGTAGCGTCTTGGAAGTTTCTCACCGAAGCGCCGCCTATACCGAACTCAAGACTCGCGTCATTGAGAATTTGATGACGCTCTTTGGGTTGGACGATCGTTATACCATCCTCCTTCTGCAAGGAGGCGCCTCTGGGCAATTTGCAATGTTGCCCTACAACTTCCTTCGCGAAGGGGCGGCCGCCGACTATTTGGTGCGTGGTTACTGGGGAGAAAAAGCACACCAGCAAGCCTCCCGAGTTGCACGCGCACGCCGTCTTTCATCGTGGGAAGAAGGTTGGGATGAACGCGCCGTTTATGCCCATGTCACCACCAATGAAACCATTGCTGGCACCGCACTTCCGGAAGACTTCCCCTTACCTCCCGTGCCCCTATGCGCAGATATGAGTAGCGACATCCTCTCCTGTCCGCGCGATTACACCAAATACAACCTCTTCTATGCTGGCGCACAGAAGAATCTTGGCGTGGCAGGTTTGGCTGTTGTTGTCGCAGAAAAGGAATTTTTATCGCACGCACGGCGTAATCTTCCGGCGGCATTCTGTTACCTTGAACATGCGAAGGCAAATGGGCTCTACCACACTCCAAATACCTTTGCCGTCAATGTCCTCGGCCATGTGACCGACTACTTGCTGAAAACCGGCATCGAAAACATCTGGGCCCAAAATCAAAGGAAGGCTGAAAAGCTCTACGCAGAAATTGACCGTACCGCCTTCTGGAGACCCTTAGCACCCAAAAACGAGCGTTCCCTCACCAATGTCACCTTCCGCTTGCCGACAGCTACCCTGGAAACAGAATTCCTCCAAGCGGCCGAAAAGGAAGGACTCATTGCATTAAAGGGACACCGTGCGCTCGGCGGCATACGTGCGTCACTTTACAATGCAATGCCCGAAGAAGGGGTAGACAAACTGACCACTTTTATGAGAGAATTTGAACAAACCCACGGATAAAAGGAATACCATTATGGCTATCGAAACTGAAATCTATGCTGACGGCATCTACCAAATTCACATGTTGGAGCACACCATCCGCCTTGACTTGATGCGTCTGCAACCCAGCCCTGAAAACAACACCCCCATTCCGCGCCCCTTTGAACGCATCATCATGAATCCTCAGGGCTTCTTGCGTACTTATGAAGCCATGGGACAGATTGTCCAGAAGCTCGAAGAGCTCGGGGTCATTCGTCGTAACGATCCGAATGCACAACAGTAATGCTCGTGTTTCATGCGTGAATTAAAAGAGGGGGAGCAACAACTCCCCCTCTTTCTTTGTCTTCATTAAAAGCCTTCTTAGATGCAATCGCGCCTTACTTAATCGTCGTACGCGTTGCCTTCGTCAAAGCCTTCCAAAGTGCCTGCGGCGTCTCGGCTTCAATCAAAGCCTTACGATTAGCTTCCTTCAAGAAGGACTCCGTCAAACCAGAGATCAGGCGCATGTAAAATGCGCTCACTGCAGCTGGAATCGTAATCAAGAAGACGATATTGGTTTGCGTTCCTTCAGAATCCCAAGTAAAGGGTTCTTTACTGACACCGCAAGCAATGGTCAAAGACCCACCTTCCACACCACGCACGTGTGGGAACGCCAGACCGAAGTCCATGGCTGTACTCAACATTGATTCGCGTTCTAATGCAGAGCCAATCAACGTATCAGAGTTGGAAATAAAGCCAGCAGATTCCATCTTACTCGCCAGAATTTCAATCGCATCTGCTGCACAAGTCGCCACCATGTCAGGCACCATCAAAGACTCTGCAGAGAAACGAGAAATGCCATTCTTGCGCGGTTCACCACGTGCAGGTGCGGTTCCCACCCATTGAGGCGCATTCAAATCTTCATAAAGGATACGCGCACACCCAGGGCAATACTGAATCGCCTTTCCCTGACGAACGGACTGCACCTGGCTAATCGGCAAATGCATGCCACAAACCGAGCAATTCCCCTTGTGAATAGGAGAAATCACCACATGGTCACGTGTCATCAAACGATTGTAAAACGCACGCACATCAGCGGGCAGCGTCGAAGCCATCGATTCAATGGATTCGTTTAAACGTGCCAAATGAGCACCATCACCAGTCAGACGATGCTCGTCACGTGCAAGAATTAAATCTTGAAGTTGGCACAACTGATTAATCACGTTTTTCATTACAAAACTCCAGTAAAACAAAATCTAAAGAAAGAAAAATCTCCCAATGGGAGAAGCTAAGCAGAAATTAACAATCAATAGCACGCCCAATAGCCACCCAAATAGCCATGCTATTGCAAAAGAGTCCCGTGCAAGGAATTGCGCCGTACGATTTCACGTACGGCGCAATGTTATCAAACAATCAGTCTTAGAACAAACGTTCAAAGGGCAACGAGTGCAGTGTGTTTCCTGTAGGTTCAGAACCATCAGGCGATGCACCATGCTTCTGCAAAATGCCACAGAGCAGAATCGTAACAATAATTGCCACTGCTGCAGCAGCCACGGCAATAATCGTAAAGACCTTAGCACCCGTAGATTCCTCAGCAGGAGCGGTTGGCATGCTAGCCAAAGGCGTCATGTCCAAATCGTCCAAGGATTCCAGCTGTTCCAATTCAGGTTCAGCTGCAGCAGGCTTCGGTGCTTCCTTCTTCAACGTCGGTGCGCCAGGGCGCTTCAACTTCAAAGTCGGAGCTTCTGCCGCATCAGCAGGAGCTGCAGAGACAGCGCTCATCGGAGCGGAAGCGGTTGGCTTCGGTGCCGCAGTCGGCGTAGCACGCTTCAACTTAATCGTCTTCTGCGTGGTGTTTGCGAGCGGCGTATTCGTCTGAATACCACCGAGCACAGCATCCAATTCAATACGAGCCGTCTTGGACTTTGCGGCCTGAGGATTTTCAGGTGCTTCAGAAGCGGTTTCGCTGATAGGCTTCAACTTAATCGTCTGAGCTTCAGAGCTGTCGCTCATCGGAGCCTGAGTAATTTCAGCAGGCAATTCAATGCGCGAGGTCTGACGCTTAGCCAACTGAGCAGGTGCTTCTTCTGCAGGAGGCGCAGCGGGAGCAGCTTCAGGCGCAGGGGCTGCCGGAGCAACGCCCACCTTCAGCGGCTTCTTCAACGTAATTTTAGGAGCGGCGGGAGCAGGTGCAGGAGCAGCAGGTGCTTCTGCAGCAATTGGTTCCAGCTCTGTCAAAGGTTCAAGCGTCACCTCAGGCGTAGCCACTTCAGCTGCAGGTGCAGGAATAGGCTCCATCGGAGCTTCTGCTACAGGAGCGGGCACGGGCTCAACGGGTGCTTCAGGTGCGGGAGCAGGTGCAGGAGCAGCCGCCGCTGGTGCGGGTTTCGACACCACGGTAGCAGGCTTTGCGCCAACGGGTTTCAACTTAATGGTAATTTTACGAGGTGCTTCTGCCATAACTACCGCACTCCTTTGTCTGCTTTTACGACTGAA
>JAEIGA010020119.1_pt1 | contig 10169 bp, 10 predicted proteins | sample 9270691 | NCBI WGS metagenome assembly JAEIGA01 (sample SAMN17057246, study PRJNA624740) | gut metagenome | biome: biome; isolation source: fecal sample | host: Bos grunniens | place: China: Xizang | collected 2019
ATTGAGAGTTTAATTTGGTATATGTATGATGATGAATTTAATTCTCGTGAAAAAGAATATGAGTGGAAAAATATTACTGATTTAGATGAAATTAAAAATATATTAAATGTATATTTTGATAAATATTATGATGCAACTGATGATAAAGATACATGGTTCAACAAAGTTAAAGAATTATGTGATGAATTAGGTTATGCTTCAAATATTAAAGAATATAAAGCAAATCCAGATGCATTCAAAGGTAATGTATCAGATGTAAGTACAGTTATTAGAGTAGCTATTACATCAAAATCAAATACACCAGATTTATATCATATTATCAACTTACTTGGTAAAGATAGAATTATGGAAAGAATTAATAATTTAAAATAAAAAGAAGTCTAAGACTTCTTTTTAATTTTTTCAATTTTAATAGTATAACCAATTGGACCTAATATTTGAATAAGATTTTTAACAGTAGGAGAGTGCATACCAGACTCAATTCTAGCTACCTTAACACGACTAACTTTAGAATAAAGACCAAGCATCTCTTGTGTAAGATTATTCTCTTTTCTAAAAGCAGTAAAGTCACTAATAAAGTCTTTTTCAAGCTCTTCAAGAGACTTAATAGGTTCAATATAGTTAATATATTCATACATTTTCTTCATAATTTTATTGTATCACATTTGATACAATAAATGTACACTAAAATAAAAAAAACTTTAAGTGAAATAAAAGTGTGCTATAATATAAATATATATGATTGGAGAATAGGATATGAAAGATACAACAATATTAACAAACAATGGAATAAATGTACAAGCAAGTTTAGAACTATTCGGCGATATGGAAATGTATGATGAAACATTAGGCGATTTTCTTGATATGACTGATGAAAAAATATCATCACTAGAAAATTTTAAAAACGCTAATGATATGCCAAACTATGCTATAGCTGTACACGCTTTAAAAAGTGATGGAAGATATTTAGGATTTACAACATTAGCAGATCTATGCTATGAATCTGAAATGAAAAGTAAAGCAGGAGATTCTGTATTCGTACAAGAGAACCATCCTAAAATCCTAGCAGAAGCAAAAAGAGTAATTAATTTAGCACAACAATATATGGGAAGAGAAATAACTGCTGTTATACCTGAAGGTTCAGCACCTGCTCCAGCAGTTGAAGCTACACCTGCACCAGTAATGGAAGCAGCACCAGCGCCTGTAACAATGGAACAACAAGTGGTATATCAACAAAGTTCTCCAGTACCACAAGAAGTTCAAATGCAAGCAATGCCTGCACAACCACAAGTTATGGCTCAACCAGTACAAGTTCAACCAACTGAAATGGTTCAACCACAACCAGTTATGCAAACAGCTCCAGTTCAACCAGTGCAACAAGCCCCAGTAATGGAAGCAACACCAGCACCAGTTCCTGCTGCAGCTCCAATTACACCAAATACAACAGGTGTAACTATAAATTTTTCTAATGCTGTACAACAACCAGTTGCAACTCCAATGACACAAGAAGTTCAACAAGTAATGACACAACCAGTTGAACCAGTTGTACAGCCAGTAGTGGAGACTCAAGCAACAGTGTCGCAAGAACCAACAATTCAATTTTTTCCAGCAGATAATTTCCAACAAAATGATTTAATGTCACAAGCATTATATATGCAACAACAACCAATGGGTGAATCACCAGCTGCTGTGAAACAAGGAATTATATTAGTAGTAGACGATTCACCACTTGTATCAAATTTTGTTAAAAAAATATTTAGTAAAAATTACGATGTATTAATTGCAAGTGATGGACAAAAGGCAATAGATATTGTAAATGATGACAGTGTAAGAAGCAAAATAAAGACATGTTTATTAGATTTAAATATGCCAAATGTAAGTGGATTTGATGTTATGGATCATTTCAAAGAAAAAGGATTCTTTGTAAGAACTCCAGTAGCTATTATCAGTGGAGCAGAAGATGCTGAAACACTAGATAGAGCAAAGAGTTATCCAATTATTGATGTACTTGCAAAACCATTCAACGAAAGAGATGTACAAAGAGTAGTTGAAAAATGTTTAGCATGTTATTTCTAGGAGTTTAATAACTCCTTTTTTTGTGCATAAAAATTATATTCCTAAATACAATATATTGAGGAGGAAAAATGAATAAACAAAATTTATGGTTTTTATCATTATTTTCAATAATACTTATTTTAGGTGTGTATTATATAACACTTCCAAGTGAAATATTCAATAATATGAAATCAAACACAGTAAATAAAGAAGTAGATATAAAAGTAAGTGAAGAAGATAATCTAATAGCATTAAGAGTAGAAAGAGATGAAAAGATAGCAACAACAATGAGTGAATTACAAAATAAAATAACGTCATCCTCATCTACAAGTGAAGAAAAAAATATAGCATTTGAAGAACTCCAAGTATTAAATTTAGCAAAAGGAAAAGAAACATATTTAGAAGATAAAATAAAAAATAATTATAAAATAAATTCATATGTAGAAATAAATGCAGATAATATAAAAGTAACCGTATCATCAACTGAACATAATAAAAAAATTGCAAATGATATTATGCGAAGTATTCAAGAAGAATTTGAAGATAAAAAAAATATCATAATTAAATTTGAATAAAAAACTCCTACACTAAATAACCTCAAATGCATATATTATGATTGAAAGAAGAGGTGTATATGGGAGGAAATATATTAACAAATAGAGAAAAAGATGTTTTTTTATTATTGATTAAAAATAAATCCACAAAAGAAATAGCTGATATTTTAAATATAAGCGAAAAAACAGTACGAAATCATATATCTAATACAATGCAAAAATTAGGATGTAAAGGAAGAGCAAGCACAGTTATAGAATTATTAAAGTTAGGTGAAATTACTATATAAAATGACATGTTGTCATTTTATATTTTTATTAGAATAATATTTAATATGATAAAAAAATACATAATAAATAAAATAACAGTAACAACAATGTGTGTAATATTACTAGGTATGTTTTATTTAGTGCCGACTAATGAAATAAAACAAGAAGTAGAAGAACCAGATAAAATAAAAAATATAATATATTTATTAGATAAAGATAACATGCTTTCACAAGTGACATATTATTACACAAGTAAAACATTAAAAGATCAAATTAAACATAATTTAGAAACACTAATTAACGGAATTGAAACTAATGATATATTTTATCCATTAATACCTAAAAACACCAAAATAAACGATATAAATATTGATAAAAGTGATATATACATAGACTTCAGTAAAGAAATATTAAATATTCAAAAAAGCAAATCAGAAAAAATGATCGAAGCAATAATATATACTTTAAGCGAAATAAACGGAATAGAAAACATATATTTATCAGTAGATAAAGAAAAACTAACTACATTGCCAAATACAAATAAACACTTATCATATCCGTTAACGAGAGAATACGGAATAAATAAAAAATATGATTTAGATAATTTAAAAGATATAAATAAAACAACAATAGTATTTTCAAAAAACGAAGATAATTATAATTACTATGTTCCTGTTACATTAATAAATAATAGTGATGATGAAAAAATAAATATAATAATTGAAGAACTAAAAAGCGTTATTTATACAAAAAATAATTTAAACGGATATATAAATAATAACTTAGTATTAGAAGAATATGAACTTAACAAAGATACACTAGAACTTGTTTTTAATGAATATATTTATGATAATATAGAAGAAAAAATGATTTCAGAAGAAGTAAAATATATACTTTCAGAGTCAATTTTTGAAAATTATGATATAGAAAAAGTAATATTAAATACAAAAAATGAAGAAAATATTATCAAAATCGAAAAAAACTCTTGAAAAAGCCCAAAAAATATTGTATACTTTGAAATGTCAGTTGAAATGACTCCGTAGCTCAGCTGGATAGAGCAACGGCCTTCTAAGCCGTCGGTCGCACGTTCGAATCGTGTCGGGGTCACCACTTGATATTTAAAGCTCAACATAGTTGAGTTTTTTTCTTGGGCCAAAAATTGACAATTTAGTGTTTTTGTGGTATAATCTATCACGACTTTAAACAGGGGGTAAAATATGGAAAAAGGAAGAGTAATCGAAGTTATCGATTCAAATTGGAATATAACAATAGATAGAACAACTACAGAAGAAGAAATGCAAAAATTATTAGTACAAATTGAAAGAACTTTTGATCCAACTGATAATTCAACAATTCAATTAGAAAACTGTAGAAAACTATCAAATTATTTAGTAAGAAACGGAATTACAATAGGTGATTTAGAATCTGAAGAATTATTAGAAAAATCTGTACCATTAAATAATATGTTAAATAGATTAAGAATAGCTGGAATATTACCAAAAGCATATAGTTTTATTAAATTAACAAACTTATTAGAGGTATATAGTCAAAAAAAAGGATTTACATTAGAAAATGACTTTGATATAGAATTTTATGGTAAACGTTCTGATAATGATTTAGATTTATTTAAACTATATTTAAGTGAAATTGGTCAATATAAAATATTATCACGTGAAGAAGAATTAGAACTTGCTACAAAAGCACAAGCTGGAGATAATGAAGCAAGAAATAAATTAGTAGAGCATAATTTAAGATTAGTTATACCAGTAGCCAAAAGATATTTATCACAAGAAATATCATTGGTTGACTTAGTATTAGCTGGAAACGAAGGATTAATGACTGCAGCAAGAAAATTCGATCCATCATTAGGATATAAATTCTCAACATATGCAACTTGGTGGATAAGACAATCACTTCAAAAAGCTGTAATGGAATGCGGAAGAACTATTAGAATACCAGCACACATCCATGAATATATAATTAAATTCAGAAAAGAAATGGCAATTTATTATACAGAAAACGGTGAATATCCATCAAATGAATATCTTGAAGAAAAATTTGAGTTATCACCAGAAAGAGTATTAAATATTAGATTAGCTATGGAACCAATAATATCTCTATCAACACCAATAGGTAGCGAAGATAAAGATACAACACTAGGAGAAATGCTAGAAGATGAAAATAATCCATTTGATGATTCAATTGAAACAATGGATACAGAAGAATTAGCACATGAATTAATAAATTCAGAAAAACTAACAGAAAAAGAAAGAGATATATTAAAACATAGATTAGGATTCTATGGAAATACAAAGACATTAGAAGAAATAGGTCAACAATATGGATTATCAAGAGAAAGAATCAGACAAATAGAAAGAGTAGCTTTAAAAAAATTATTAAAAGCATATCATTCTAAAAAGTTTTATCAATATAGAAAAAGATTATCAAGATAATGAAAGGAGAAAATATGGCAAAAAAAGTTAATGAAGAAGCAGTAGAAGTAATACAAGAAGATTTATACCAAGTTGCTTCTCAAAATGAAATTAATACTGTAGTAGCATATATAGAAAAAACATTTCTAGAATCTCAAGCTACAGAACAATATGTAAGAAATATTCATAAATTATCAGATTTCTTAAAAAATAATAATATTGTTATTGCAGAAATTGGAGCAGAAAAAATACTACAAAAATCAGAAAAACTAAATCAAACATTAAAAAAATTATATATGGCTGACTCATTATTAAAAGCATACCAATATGCAAATATTATTCCTTTTATAGAAGTATATTGCGCAACAAACGGAGTAGATTTGTCAAAAGATTCGGATGAAGCAATTTACGGAAAAGTTGATAAAGATATAGATTTAATTAAATTATATTTAAGCGAAATAGTACAATATAAACTATTAACTGCTGAAGAAGAAAAAGAATTAGCAAGAAAAGGTACACAAGAAGCTAGAAATAAATTAGTAGAACATAATTTAAGATTAGTTGTTTCTATTGCTAAAAGATATAGAGGTTGTGGAGAATTACCATTCGGAGACTTAATTCAATTTGGTAATGAAGGAGTAATGAACGCAGCAAGAAAATTCGATGCTAAAAAAGGATGCAGATTTTCTACATATGCAACTTGGTGGATAAATCAAGCAATACAAAGAGGAATTGCAGATACAAGTAGAAATATAAGGGTTCCAGTAGCAGTACATGCAAATATTTTAAAAGTTAAAAAAGCAATGGCAGAATACGCTACAACTCATGATGGAGATCTTCCATCAATTGAAAAACTTACTGAAATGACAGGACTTACAGAAGAAAAAATATATAATGCTAAAATAAATATGGCAACAACAGTATCATTATCAACACCTTTATCAAAAGAAAAAGAAGATGATACAATCGGAGACATGATTGAAAGTCCAGAAAATGCAATAGAAAGTAAAATAACAGAAATGTTCAACAACGATCTATTAAATAGAGTGTTTAATTCAGGATTCTTATCATAAAGAGAAATTCAAATCTTAAAATATAGAAACGGATTCTATGGTAAGGTATATACACTATAAGAAATAAGTAAAATTTACAAAGTAACTAGAGAAAGAATTAGACAAATGGAATACGTTGCTTTAAGAAAAATAAGAAAAACTCTTCAACGTCAACACTTATGGAATTTAGATGGAGAAGACATAACTCCATCAATGAATAAATTCTTAGAAGAAAAAGAATACATGAGAAAATATCATTAAAATATATAAAAACCCCAAAATATTTGACTTTTTTGGGGTTTTGTGTTATAATGTACACGTTCTTAAAAAGGGGGAATTGAAAATGGAAAAGGATAATATTATTACAAATGATTACGAGTTTTTAAAACCTTGTGCAAGTGAAAGTGAAATTGGAAAAATTGTAGAATATATAGATAAGGAATTTAAAACAGATGGAACTTCACATGGACAATATGAAAATTGCGTAAGACTATCAAATTTTATAAAAAATAATGAAATTACAATCGGAGAAATAGAAGCAGAAAGATTATTAAATGAATCAACAAAATTAAATGAAATGTTTAAAGCTCTTTCATTAGAATCTGTTCTTGCTAGAATAAGTAATTTAACAAATATACAAACATTACTAGAAACATATTGTATTAGAAATAATGTTGAATTAACTAAAGATGCAGACTTATCATTATATGAAAGAAGAGAAGGAAACGATATCGATTTATTTAAGTTATATTTAACAGAAATAGGAAGATATAAAGTTTTAAGCGTTGAAGAAGAAAAAATGTTAGCTACAAAAGCAAAACAAGGTGATGAAGAAGCTAGAAATAAGTTAGTAGAACATAACCTTCGTTTAGTTGTTTCAATAGCTAAAATATATAATGGAATGGGATTATCGATGAGTGACTTAGTTCAATTAGGAAATGAAGGACTTATGAGAGCATCTCAAAGATATGATGTAGATAAAGGATTTAAATTCTCAACATATGCAACTTGGTGGATTAAACAATCTATGACAAGAGGAATTGCAGATCATAGTAGAACAATTAGAATACCAGTTCATATGCATGAAATGATGTTAAAAATCAAAAAAGCAACTGCAAATTATATTGCTGAACATTATGGAGAAACTCCAACTAATGCTCAATTATCTAAAATATTAAATATTCCAGAAGATAAAATTGAATTTGCAAGAAAAAATATGGAAGTAACAATTTCATTATCAACACCAGTAGGTACTGATGAAAGAGGAGATACATTAGGTGATCTAATCGAAGATGAAAGACAATCAATTGATAATGATTTAAATTATATATATATGAAAGAATTAGCTGAAGAATTATTAAATACTCCAGCATTAACTGATAAAGAAAGAGAAGTTGTTAAATATAGATTTGGCTTCTATGGAAAAGTATATACATTAGAAGAAATCGGTAAAATTTATGGAGTTACTAGAGAAAGAGTAAGACAAATCGAAGCAAGAGCTTTAAGAAAAGTTCGTGCTATGGCTGATAGAAAACATTCAGTAAGAATGTTATTAAGATAAGTTACCTCCAGTGATAGATTTATCTATCATGTTAATATAAGGATTATTTATATAATCCTTTTTAATTGCAAAAAAATAATATAATTAGTATAATAAAATAGAGGTAATATGATGAGAGCAGTATATATACACATTCCATTTTGTAATAGTATTTGTTCCTATTGTGATTTTTGTAAATTTCTTAATTATGAAAATTGGACAGAACCATATTTAAAAGCATTAAAAGAAGAAATTAATGAATATTATGAAGGAGACAAGGTAAAAACATTATACATTGGTGGAGGGACACCATCTGCATTAAAAGAAGAATATATTGATAAACTATTTAATATACTAAAAGTATTCAAACTAAAAGAGAATGCAGAAATAACTTTTGAATGCAATGTTAATGATATTACAGAAGAAAAACTAATAACACTAAAAAAACATAACGTAAATAGATTAAGTATTGGAGTAGAAAGTTTTAATAAATATAATTTAAAATTTCTAAATAGAAAACATGATAAAAAACAAATAATTGAAAAAATAAATCTATGTAAACAATATGGATTTGATAATATAAATGTAGACTTAATATATGCTCTTCCAACAGAAGATATGTTCATATTAATGAAAGACATATCTTGCTTATTAAAATTAGATGTAGAACACATAAGTACATATTCACTTATTATTGAAGAGAATACAGCTCTACATAATAAAAAGGTAAAAAATATAGATGAAGAATTAGATTCTAAAATGTATAAATATATTTGTAAAAAATTAAAAAAGAAAAATTATATTCATTATGAAGTTAGTAATTTTGCTAAAGAAGGAAAAGAGAGTAAACATAATTTAACTTATTGGGATAACGAAGAATATTATGGATTTGGATGCGGAGCTCATGGTTATATAAATAATATGAGATATGAAAACACAAGAAGCCTAAGTAAATATTTTGATAAACAATTTAGATTAGAAGAATTTCTTGTTTCAATTCAAGAAGAAATGGAAAATGAAGTAATACTAGGATTAAGAAAATTAAAAGGAATTTCAATAAGTAAATTTAAAGAAAAATATGATAAAGATATAAGAGAAGTATTTAATATAAATAAAGCAATTGAATTATCTTATTTAGAACAAAAAGGGGACTATTTGTTTATACCAGAAGATAAGATATATATTATGAATGAAATAATAAATATAATTATGTGAGGTTATAAAAATGAAAATGTTGAAGTTGATGAAAGGATTAAGAAGATATTTAGTACTAATGCTAATATTCTCTGTAGTGCAAGTAATTTGTGAATTATATTTGCCAACTATAATGAGTAATGTAGTAGATATTGGTATCGCTAATGCAGATAATACCTATATAATAAATGAATCAATAAAAATGGGTATAGTTGCTATAGTAGCATTAATATCAAATGTATTAGTAGTTTATGGTACATCAAAATTTTCTAATAAATATGGTTATAATATTAGAAAAAAACTTTATCATAAAATAAACTCTTTAAGCAAAAGAGAAATTGATAAATTTGGTGCATCTACACTAATAACAAGAAGTACTAATAATGTAAGTAATATAACATCAACTTTTTCTTTTGGTTTAAGATTAATAATGTTTGCACCACTAATGGGATTTGGAGCAGCAGCAATGGGATATAAAACGTCCCCATCACTAGCACCAATTGTATTATTTGCAGTAATAATATTAATGCTAGGTGTAATATTAATATTCTCATGTGTATACAAAAAGTTTGAAATATTACAAAAATTATTAGACAAATTAAATGCAACAGGAAGAGAAATACTATCTGGTTTAAGAGTAATAAAATCATTTAATAAAGAAAAATATTTCAAAAAGAGATTTGATAAAATAAATGATGAAAACAGAAGATTAAATATATTTGTAAATAAAATAATATACTTAGTTCAACCAATGATGATACTTATTATAAATATAGCAACTATAGTTATAGTTTATGTGTCACCAGGATATATAACAGCAGGTAAACTAGAAATAGGTTCAATGATGGCATTTATTCAGTATATGTCAACAGTACTAATGAGCTTTTTAATGTTATTAGTAATTATATTAAATATACCAAGAGTAATTGTTTCATTTAAAAGAATAAACGAAATATTAAATGTAGAAGTAAGTATTAGAAATAAAGGAACTATAAAATTAGAATCATTAGAAAGTATAGAATTTAAAAATGTATTTTTTAGATATGAAAAAGCTAAAAACGATATGTTAAAAGAA
>JAEIGA010020120.1_pt1 | contig 10168 bp, 9 predicted proteins | sample 9270691 | NCBI WGS metagenome assembly JAEIGA01 (sample SAMN17057246, study PRJNA624740) | gut metagenome | biome: biome; isolation source: fecal sample | host: Bos grunniens | place: China: Xizang | collected 2019
CAGGGGCGTATGCGCAATAAGTTCTCCGATCTGTATTCGCTTCATATGAGTGCAAAGGCTTCATATGATGATATCAGCTATTTGAGCACATGGGGTGACAGCCGCTATGAACAGACAGAGTTCCAGCTTAATTCCGCACATATCTTTCATCTGAATAAAGTACTGAATCTTTCTCTTGCGGCTGACCTACAGTGGGATGGTCTTATGTCTACCATATATGATGCATCACGTCTGTCTGCATTCACTGCGGCTACAGCATCACTAAGGCTTGACAGCTTCAGTGCAGATGCCTCGCTTGAATATTCAGGCGCTTTTGACAAGGACGAGATGTCAAGAAATGCAGTCTCTCCATCTTTGGATCTTAAATATACAGTTGCAGAAGGTCTGGTCATTTCAACATTTGGAAGAAGAGCATACAGGATTCCGACTTTCAATGAACTTTATTATGTCGGATATGGCAATCCTGAACTCCTTCCGGAGGATGCCTGGCTTACAGATTTCGGAGCAGACTACAATAAGAAAGTTTCATCTTCATGGCGCGTCAACGCACGTGCAGCTGCTTTCTTCAATTTTCTGAAGAACAAGATCACTTCTGCTCCAACTCCTGAGGATCCGAATATATGGCAACCTTATAATATCGGAAAGGTACGCTCGACAGGTTTGGATGCAGTCGCAGGAGCAGACTATTTCTCCAATGACTTCAATATGTCTTTTGAAGCGAGATATTCATATATGTCAGCTGTTGACCGTACTCCGGACAGCTATACATTCGGAAGTCAGATTCCTTACATAGCAAAGCATACTGTCATCATCAATACTTCATTAGAATATAAGGGATTTGAGCTGAATCCGCTATGGAACCTCAGAGCAGGACGCACGGACAGTACAGGCGCAATCGCTCCATGGAATACATTTGACCTTACCCTCTGCAAGGAATTCAAGCTTGCCGGAAGAATGAGCCTGGCCGCCAAACTTGCAGCACGTAATCTTTTTGACAAGCGATATGAACTGGTAAGCGGATATCCTATGCCGGGCAGAAACTTTATCGGAGGAATTGAATTCATGTTTTAGGCATGAATTGGCTGTTTTTCTGAGAGAAATATGTATCTTCGCATGATTTTGACTATCGCATTGAAATAATCAGTAAATACAATAGAATATCATGACACTTATCGAAAGCATCATTGCACGCGCAAAGTCTAATAAACAGCGCATTGTTCTTCCTGAATCATTGGAGGAGCGTACACTCACTGCAGCAGATATGGCTCTTGCAGATGAGATTGCAGAAATCATCCTTATCGGAAATCCTGATGAAATTTTCGCTCTTGCTGAAAAGCTTGGACTCAAGAACATTTCTAAGGCTACTATCATCGATCCTGCAACAAGTGAGAAGACTGCAGAATATGCTAACCTTCTTTATGAACTTCGCAAGAACAAGGGTATGACTCCTGAGAAGGCTGCTCAGCAGGTACTTGATCCTCTCTACTTCGGTTGCCTCATCATCAAGAACGGAGATGCTGACGGACAGATCAGCGGTGCTCTCTCTACAACAGGTGAGACTCTCAGACCAGCTCTTCAGATAATCAAGTGCGCTCCTGGCATTTCATGCGTCAGCGGTGCTATGCTTATGATCACTCAGACTCCTGAGTATGGTGAGAACGGTGTACTCGTAGTTGGCGACGTTGCTGTAACTCCTATGCCGGATGCTGCTCAGCTCGCTCAGATCGCTGTATGTACAGCTCAGACTGCAAAGAGTGTTGCTGGTTTTGCTGATCCTAAGGTTGCTATGCTTTCATTCTCTACAAAGGGTTCTGCTAAGCATGAGGTTGTTGACAAGGTTGTCGAGGCTACGAAGCTTGCTAAGGAACTTGATCCTTCAGTTAAGATCGAGGGTGAACTTCAGGCAGATGCAGCTCTCGTTCCTTCAGTAGGTCAGAAGAAGGCTCCTGGTTCAGAGATCGCTGGTCATGCAAATGTCCTCGTATTCCCTTGCCTCGAGGTTGGTAACATCGCTTACAAGCTTGTTCAGAGACTTGGTAATGCAGACGCTATCGGACCTATCCTCCAGGGTATCGCTCGTCCGGTAAATGACCTCAGCCGTGGCTGCTCAGTTGATGATATCTACAAGATGGTAGCTATCACAGCTTGTCAGGCTATGGATGCGAAGTAATCATCTGATGTAAATATATGATTAAGCCTCACTGATCATGATCGGTGAGGCTTAATTCTTTTTATTCTTCTTTGAAAAGACCTTCGCGGCTCAGAAGGTTATCCAGATTTGCAATTCCATAAAGGATTACGGCGTTGCATATTGATGCATGATTCTGGTATTCTGGAACGCTCTTGTTATAGAGGTCTCTCTCTGTGTGCCATATTTCCATATAACTGAAGTTAGTTCCGAGCGGATCCTTCAGGTTGAAGCTGAATGTAGGAACTCCGCTCATAAGGAAATGAGCATGATCGGATCCTCCTGCATTCTTCGGAACAGGACCAGGCTCTCCCTGGCGAAGTTCCACTGTAAATGGGAATTCAGGATGGTCCTGAAGAGGCTTGCTTACCTTTACGAAATCATCGTACATGGCCTGAGTGACAGTGATTCCCATAGGGACGAGCGGACCTGAGTCTCTGTTGAAGTAGTTGGAAATCTTTTCCATTGGCACAGTCTTGTTCTCTACGAAGAACTTGCTGCCGTTGAGTCCGAACTCTTCACCTGCCCACAGACAAAAAAGGATGGTTCTCTTTGGCTTTCCGCCTGCTTCTGCAATAAGTCTTGCTGCTTCCATTACAGCTGACACACCGTTTCCGCAATCAACTCCACCGGTAGCAACGTCATACGCATCAAGATGGCCTCCTGCAATTACATATTCATCAGGATACTTGCTTCCTCTCATCACACCGATCACATTATGATACTTGACCGGACCCATCCTGAAATGATTTCTGATGTCGAACTCGAGCTGGAAATATTCCCTTCTGTCCACCATCTTCTTTATGACAGCATACTGCTCTTCATCAAGCTTGATGTCAGGTACTGAAGGAAGATTGTCGAAAGTCATCTTGTCAAGGTTCTTTCTGTCATAAAGAGCTGTGATAGGAACTTTAGCTGACTGGATGATACCCAGAATACCGGCTTCCACCATTTCCTTGTAGAAGAGTGCAGGCTCATATTTATATGGAATCAGCTCCTGAGTCTCAAGACCCTGCTCCTTAAGTTTCCTGTTGTTTCGTGAGATTTCGCGGTTCTTCTTCTCGATTTCGATATTCTCGTTGATTGCAGCAAGCCTGATGCTGTCTCCCTGCTCTGACCAGTCGATAGGGAAGCCTCTGCTTTCGCCACCGATAAGTACCCATGCGCCCTTGAGTGCACCCTTCATACGCTCGAACTCAGAACGTGTAAGAGGCTCGTTCAATACATGACCTCTCTGCACACCTTTGGTACCTACTGTATATGAGGGTGTCGCAAAGTGAAGGCTCATGCCGTCTCCGCCGAGCATCTTTCCGAACCAAGGTCCTCTGTTGAATCCTACAGGTACCTCTCCGGCCTCCTGTACCCATACTTCCAGTCCCCATTTCTCGAACATGTGTGCGCACCACTGTACTGCATTGTCATATGCGTCAGAACCGATGAGGCGACCACCGATCTTATTTGACAGCACATCGAGATGCTCCATGGTACGGTTGTCATTCTCACCGATCTCCATAATGCGTTCAACAACCTTGGCATCGCTTTGAGCCGAAAGATTCACTGTAGAAAGTGAAGCGAGCAGAAGGCAGGATATGCAGCTTCTGCTGAATAGATTAAGTCCGTGTTTCATAGTTATGTTGTTTTATATACGCTTGTCATTTGACGCGAATCGAACAAAGTTAGAAAATTTTTCCACTTTTTGTGCTAAATTTGCATAGTTAATAGTAGTGTAAGAAATTCTCATATGAACGATAAGAAAACAAAGATAATCTGTACGGTGTCAGATCTGCGCTGTGATGTGGATTTTATACGTGCACTGTACGAAAACGGTATGAACGTCATCAGAATCAACTCTGCCCATGCTTCAATTGAGGGTGCGCAGAAGGTAGTGGATAACGTCAGAGCCGTATCGGATAAGATTGCCATACTCATAGATACAAAAGGACCGGAGGTTCGTCTTACAGGTATGACTCCTTCGGAAGGAATATCGGTAAAGCAGGGAGATCTTCTCTCTATATATGACGGAGAAGATAAGGAATGTAATGCAGAAGCTCTCTATACCAATTGTGGAACATTCGTAAATGATGTTCCGGTCGGAGCAAGAATCCTGATTGATGATGCCACAATAGAACTTATGGTAAAGTCCAAGGATGAAGAAAAGCTTGTATGTGAGGTTGGCAACAAGGGCGTGATAAAGGGAAAGAAGAGCATCAATGTTCCGGAAGTACCGATCAGCCTTCCTCCATTGACAGATAAGGACAGAAAGTTCATAAGGTGGGCTATTGAAGCGGATATCGATTTCATAGCACATTCATTTGTGAGATCTAAGGATGATCTTCTGGAAATTCAGCATATTCTTGATGAGGCTCGTAGCCATATAAAGATCATTTCAAAGATTGAAAATCAGCAGGGAATCGATAATCTGGAGGAGATCCTCCACTATAGCTACGGAGTGATGATTGCCCGTGGTGACCTTGGTGTGGAGATCCCAGCGGAAAGGATTCCTCTGATTCAGAGAGATATCGTGCAGAAATGCCGTGTTTTCAGAAAGCCGGTAATCATTGCAACTCAGATGCTTCACAGCATGATCGAGAATCCTCGTCCTACCCGTGCCGAGGTGACTGATATTGCCAATGCCATATTCCAGAGAACAGATGCGATAATGCTCAGTGGTGAAACCGCAAGCGGAAAATATCCGATTGAGGCTGTGTCCACTATGGCAAAGATTGCTTTGGAGGCAGAGAAATCTCTTGATGTATCTCTGGATCTGAAGTTGAACGAGGTCCTGAAACCTATTGCAGCGACCCTGGCACGCAATCTTGTGGAGGCTACCATCCAGTTGCCTGTGAAGGCTATCATTTTTGATACATGGACAGGCCGAACAGGCCGTTACCTTGCGGAATTCCGTCCTAAGGTGCCGATCTATGCTATGTGCTACCAGAGTTTCACAATGCGTGAACTCGCTCTGACTTTCGGAATATTCGGATATCCTTTCGATATACAGCAGAGCAAGGAAGGCATGGTTCTGAACGCTCTTAGGATACTCAAGAATGAGGGCAAGATCCAGTCAGGTGACCTTGTGGGCTTCATTGGAGGTAGTTTCAATGATGAGCTTGGAGCAAGTTATATGGAATTCAAATACGTACAATAACACTAAAATATAGATGAATAAGCCAATTATATATCAGATGCTTCCACGTCTGTGGGGCAACGGAAAGCTGAGACCGAAGAAGAACGGTACGCTTTCAGAAAACGGAACTGGAAAGTTCTCAGATATAGACAAGGATACACTTGACTATCTCAAGTGGCTCGGATGCAGCCATGTGTGGTATACAGGAGTCCTTAGACATTCTACACAGGCTTCGGAGCAGGGTTGTATGCCTTCACATCCGCAGTTCGTGAAAGGTAATGCCGGATCTCCGTATGCTATCTGCGACTACTATGATGTGAATCCATATCTTGCCGATGATCCGCAGGAGAGAATGGAGGAGTTCAAGCAGCTTATTGAAAGGACGCATGAGGCCGGACTTAAGATGATCATAGATTTTGTGCCAAACCATGTCTCTCGTGATTACGGTAAGGTGAATCCTGCTCCAGGACATCCTATGCTTGGATCCGATGATGATAAGAGCGTACACTGGAAGGAGGAAAATGATTTCTATTACTATCCTGGTCAGTCTCTTGTGCTTCCGACTCCGGTTCCTAAGGGAATGGAGGAATATAAGGAGTTCCCTGCCATGGCAACAGGCAACAACTGCTATAATGCCGCTCCTGGAATAAACGACTGGTATGAGACTGTAAAGATCAATTACTGTGATTCATATACCGGAACTTGGGAGAAGATGTATGACATCATCGCATTCTGGGCTTCTCTCGGAGTTGACGGATTCCGTTGTGATATGGTAGAGCTTGTTCCACCTCAGTTCTTCAGCTGGATGATTGCCAAAGCAAAGGCAAACTATCCGGAACTTATCTTTGTTGCAGAGGTATACAAGAAGGAACTTTATGGGGAGTATATCAGAAAGATAGGCTTTGACTACCTTTATGACAAATCGGGACTTTATGATACTCTCAGAACAATTGTAGAGAAAAATACTGCCGACAATGGCATGCCTGTGGAATTATGGCAGTCAACAGCCGGCATAACAAAAAACTGGCAGTTCCTCGGTGACCTCCAGCCATACATGCTTAATTTCCTTGAGAATCACGATGAGCAGCGCTTTGCATCTGATTTCTTCGGCAAGGATGCTCATAATACATTCGCTCCGCTCTATGTGTCTCTGTTTATTAACACGGCTCCTTTCATGATCTATTTCGGTGAGGAAGTAGGTGAAGCAGGAATGGAAGAGGAAGGATTCAGCGGTTGCGACGGACGTACTACCATCTTCGACTGGTGGAGTGTCGGTTCTGTCAGAAGACTTCGCAAGCTTATAGCTTCCGGTGAATATAAGAGCCTGAACAAGACTGCTTTAGTCAAGGCGGGGCTCAAGAAGGAAGAGGCTGAAATCTTCATCAGATTTGCTCAGGCAATGAGATTTGCAGCAGCAGACGAAGCTGTAAAGCAGGGAACAACCTATGATCTCTGCTATTGCAATTCAGGTGCGGACGGTTTTGACAAGAACAGACATTATATATTCCTGCGTGACCATGAGGAGCATACTCTCCTGATAGCTGCGAACTTCTCTAACAGAGAGGCACGCATGAAGATCCGTATTCCTGAACATGCATTCGAATGGATGGGTATCCCTGTTACAGATTCTCTTAATCCTGGAACAGTGATCGAGGTAACTGTTGCTCCAGCAGATGGAGCCATCATCCAGCTTGTATAATAATTCCGATATGGATAAATTTCAGCCATATAGTCTGGACTATGATGTACCGGCCGGGGGAGAGCTGCTTGGAGAAGTAAAGGCAGGTTTCCCCTCACCGGCCGAGGATATTCGTGAGAAGCTTGATCTGATCAAGCTTCTTGTACGTCATAAGGCTTCCACTTTCTTCTTCCGTGTCAGTGGCGTTTCTATGGTTGATGCAGATATGGACGAGGGGGATATAATCATTGTCGACAGGGCAGTGCAGCCTTATAACAATTGTAAGGCAGTCTGTTTCATCGATGGTGAATATACGGTAAAGCGTATGGAAATATTGGAAGATAGGATCCGCCTCATGCCTGCCAATGAAAACAATACCATCTATCAGCCTATAGAGATCACTCCTGAAAATAATTTCATGGTCTGGGGTGTGGTTACTTATGTAATCAAGAAGATGTAGTTATGTTTGCCCTTGCCGACTGCAATAACTTTTTTGCATCCTGTGAGAGGGTTTTCCGTCCCGATCTGCAGGGGAAGCCTGTCATTGTCCTGTCAAACAATGATGGCTGTGCAATTGCGAGGAGCAATGAGGCAAAGGCGTTAGGCATAAAGATGGGTGACCCGTATTTCAAGATCAGACACATCGTCGAGAAACATAATGTTGCAGTCTTTTCCGGCAATATGTCCCTGTACGGGGATATGTCCCAAAGGGTAAGATGGGTCTTGGAGGATTTCGCTCCGGCAGTGGAGATATATTCAATTGATGAAGCCTTTCTGGATCTTCGGGGAATGCCTGATATAGATTTTGATGCTTATGCTAAAAAGATTTCCAGTGAATGCTGGAGACTGACTTCCATTCCCGTATCAGTGGGCATCGCTCCAAGTAAGACACTTGCCAAGATCGCATCCAAGCTATGCAAGCAATACCCTAAACTGAGAGGGGGATGCTATATGCATCGTCCGCAGGATATAGAGAAGGTACTGCGTAAGTTCCCGATAGAAGATGTATGGGGCATTGGCAGAAAGTCTACAGCAAAACTACATTCCATTGGAGTCAAGACAGCATGGGATTTTACCCAACTTTCTGAAAATGCTGTCAGGAAGATGTTCGCATTGACAGGTGTGAGGACATGGCGTGAATTGAGAGGAATCCCGAGCATAGAGTTTGAAGATAGTTTTGAAGCAAAGCAGTCTATCTGCGTGTCACGTAGTTTTGCTACTGAAATAGTTGATGTTGAAGAACTTGCTGAGCAGATTGCAAATTTTGCCTCGTCCATGGCTGAAAAGCTTCGTCAGCAGAGGTCTGTAGCTGCAGAGATGACTGTGTTCGCATATACCAACCGCTTCAAGGACAATGAACCTCAGACTTATGGTAATTCCCTGATACATTTTGAACTTCCGACCAATGATCAGAGAACCATAGTTGCCAAAGCTGTAGCAGCGCTATATGAATTGTATAAGCGTGGTTATGGATATAAGAAAGCCGGAGTTGTCGCAACTCGTATAATGCAGGAAAGTGATGTCGTGCGCTCTTTATTTGAAGATACTGAGCAGATTGAACGTGAGCAGAAGATAACATCTGCTCTCGATGCCTTGAATGGCACCTTCGGTAGGGGTACTGTCAAGCTGGCAGTTCAGGGAAGCGGCCGTATAAAGTCTTCAAGTGAGAAACAATCTCCACATTATACTACATTGTGGTCAGATTTGCCATTGGTGTCAGTTAAATAGTAATAGAATATAAATTAAGGAGCTATGATTATCGATTTCAATAAGATGGATGTGACCGTCCTTCCGAATTTCAAAGGCGGCGAAAAGGAATTTGCTGCTAACATGTTCTTTGACGGCACAAACAGAGTATTTAAGGGAAGACTTGTGCCTGGCGCATCAATAGGTATGCACACACACGAGGATAGCTGTGAAGTAATCTTTATCCTTGAAGGTAATGGTACTATTGTGGAGAAAGCCCCTGATGCAGCAGAGGAAACTGTATCTGCCGTCAAGGTAGGGGATTGCCTTTATTGTCCGAAGGGATATTCGCACAGCTTAAGAAATACTGCGGAGCAGGGCGATCTAGTGTTTTATGCCGTTGTGCCTATGCAATAAGAAGGCGGACGATTCTTTCGAGCTGCACCCTGTCGGTCTCGTCGAATGTGCCTAAGTCCTTGCTGTCAATATCAAGTACGGCATATACTTCATCTTCCTTGAAGATAGGTACGACAATCTCGCTGCGGGAAAGGCTGCTGCATGCTATATGGCCAGGAAATTCTTCGACATCGGGAACGACGATACTTTCCTTCCTTTTCCATGCAGTACCGCATACTCCTTTGCCGTAAGGAATACGTGTGCATGCAACAGGGCCTTGGAATGGTCCTAAAACCAATTGTTCGTCCTTTACTATATAGAAGCCTGTCCACCAGAAGCCGAAGCTTTCGTGAATCAATGCCGCTGTGTTTGCCATGTTGGCAATCATATCGCTTTCGTCGCTTACGATCGCTTCTATCTGTTTATACAGATCCTGATATTTATCTGCCTTGTTCATGAAGCTTATGCTTTAGTGATTAGTCGGCCTTAGAGATATCATCTACGATATATTTCTTGTCGCCAATTTCGAAATACACCTTTTCTCCCTTTCCTGTGATGTAAAGTTTATACTTGGTTCCGGTCTTCGTGTTCTTGAAGTTACCGGAACGTTTCTTTCCGATACTTGTACCACCGACACGGATAAGGTTGTGGTTGAATCCTTCCGGAAGAGGGAGGAATTTAGCATTAGTCATGTCTATAGTATCCTTACCTAATATATATTTAATGGTAAGGGTATTGTTCTCAAGCTTGTTTTCCATCGGTACAGTACCAAGTACCAACAGTATGGCTCCTATTATAATAAGTGTAGCGGATATGCTATGAATGCTCATGTTATGTATGCTCATAATTTGTTTATTAATATGGTGTGTCTGGGCAAATCCTATGCAAGTTAAGCATTTTGTAAGAGATATCAAAATGTCTTAAAATTTTTCTCCGCGTTATCATAGTGGAAATCAGCGTCTTGTGCGTATTAGGAGGATTGGGGGTGTAAAATTTCGTAAAAATAATTGCAGAAAAGTTTGGAAGTTGAGAAAAAAGCGCTACCTTTGCACTCCCAAATGAAAAACGGGGCTCTCGAAAGAGGGTACATGAC
>JAEIGA010020121.1_pt1 | contig 10168 bp, 11 predicted proteins | sample 9270691 | NCBI WGS metagenome assembly JAEIGA01 (sample SAMN17057246, study PRJNA624740) | gut metagenome | biome: biome; isolation source: fecal sample | host: Bos grunniens | place: China: Xizang | collected 2019
CTACACTGATAATGTAGGGGTCAGCAGTTCAAGTCTGCTCGGGACTACAAGTTCTTAAAAATTCTGGGGGTATAGCTCAGTTGGCTAGAGCACCTGCTTTGCAAGCAGGGGGTCGTCGGTTCGACTCCGACTATCTCCACATCAAGACCTGATCAACTGATCAGGTCTTTTTCGTATAAACTGATTTGATATGAGACTTGATGGTAGAAGAGAAAGCCGCAATGTCAGAGATGTTCGCGGCAAGGGAGGCAGGACTGCCGGTCTGAGCTTCGGTGGACTTATTGTCGTAGGATTGATCACCTGGCTTCTTGGAGGCAATCCGCTTGATGTGATCGAGCAGGCTGGCGGCATCGGAGCTGTTGTCGGTACAGAGAATACTGAATATGTCCCTACTGCAGAAGAAGAGGCTCTGGCCGTCTTCTCAAAGAAGATCCTTGCAGGAACCGAGGATGTCTGGACTGCGGAATTCAGTCGTATGGGACTTACCTATGAACCTCCTACTCTTGTGCTTTTCTCAGGCAGTGTACAGTCAGGTTGCGGTGGTGCAACTTCCTCTACCGGTCCGTTCTATTGCTCTGCAGATCAGTCGGTTTACATCGACCTTTCATTCTTCTCTACAATGAAGAAGGAGTTCGGATCAGCCGGAGACTTTGCCTATGCCTATGTGATTGCCCATGAGGTCGGTCATCATGTCCAGTATCTCCTTGGAACCCTTTCTGAAGTCAATCAGGCAAAGAGGCAGGTAAGTGAGACCGAAGCCAACAAACTCAGCGTCCGACTCGAACTTCAGGCGGATTTCTATGCGGGATTCTGGGCTTACCATGACAATGCAATGTTCGGTTCGCTTGAGTCCGGGGACCTTGAGGAGGGTCTTGAGATCGCATCAAGAATCGGTGATGACTACCTCCAGAAGAGGGCTCGCGGATATGCCGTTCCTGAGACCTTCAACCATGGTACTTCTGCACAGCGTTCACGCTGGCTCAAGAAGGGATTCACCACAGGTGACATCCAGAAGGGAGACACCTTCTCACCACGATATAACTCGCTTTAAATGATAAGAATGTCCGGTCTGAAAGATCGGACTTTTTTTATTTGTGCCGCCGCCCATGGTATTGTAAAATTAACTATATTTGCAAAGAATGCGGTAATGTGGCAACGCGTCAAAAAATTATGGAAACAGAACTTTTTCTTGATATGCTGAACATTGATTCGACTTCCGGAAAGGAAGCCGGATTTGCCGACTTTCTGGCTGACAGGTTAGCTGGTCCGGGAAGGCGTGTCGAAACCTTCGAGGTAGGTGACGGAACAAGGAATCTCCTCGTGTCGTGGGGCACTCCGAAGGTGTTCTTCTGTTCCCATCTTGACACTGTTCCTCCGTATATTCCTCCGGTGGTTTCCGATTCCCAGGTCAATGGACGCGGCACATGTGATGCCAAGGGACAGATCTTTGCCATGTATGAGGCCTGCAAGGTGCTTGAGGCAAGGGGATATACCGATTTCGGCCTTCTTCTTCTCGCCGGAGAGGAAACCGGCTCATTCGGAGCAAAGGCCTTCGACAGGTCTCCGGATATCCTGATAGGAGAGGATGCAGTGGTGATCGTGGGTGAGCCTACAGACAACTGCATGGCATCGGCGGCAAAGGGAACAAAGTCGTTCATGGTCACATTTACCGGCAAGGCATGTCATTCCGGCTATCCTGAGAACGGATGCAGCGCCATCGAGTATTTCAACGACTTCATGAACGCCCTCAGAAGCATAGTCTTCCCTGAGGACGAGGTGCTTGGCAGGACGACATGGAATGTGGGAAAGCTCGTCAGCGACAATCCTCAGAACATCCTCAGCGACAGCCTTTCGTGCAGGGTATATTTCAGGACCACATTCGAGTCGGACGAGATGGTCTGCAACATAATGAAGAACATTGCAGGTCCTCAGGCAAAGCTCCGCTTCGGCAGGAGAAGGGTCCAGGACGGATCCGACATCGTGGCGAAGGAAGTGGCTCCATGGCAGAAGGCGATGAGCGTCGAGGCGTTCGGAGGCGATACTCCGAGCCGCTTCATGGTGCTGGACGGATTCCCGTCGAAGCCGGTGGCGTTCGGAAGCGATGCTCCGCAGCTTACTCGCTTCAAAAACAGGATCCTCTGCGGTCCGGGCTCGATACTTGTGGCTCATAAGGATGATGAACATGTTGCGTTCGGCGACCTTGAGACCGCAGTGGCAGGCTATGTGAAGATGTATGAAATTTTAAAAGAGAAACAGATATGATCGTAATGAAGTTTGGCGGTACCTCAGTTGCAAACTTTGAGGCTATCACAAGAACGATATTCATTGTCGGTGGAAAACTTGATCAGAAGCCGGTCGTTGTGGTTTCGGCTCTTTCAAAGGTGACTGACCTCCTTTACAGGATTTCGGATGCCGCGGCGTCAAAGGATTCCGCTCTTACGAAGGAACTCCTCGCGGAACTCCGTATGCGTCACGTGAACCTCGCATGCGAGCTTCTTGAGCAGAATCCTGTACAGAAGGAGAGCGCTGTAGGTCGTGTGAACGCAATCTGCGATGAACTCGATGCCCTTGCAAATGCGGTGTGCGCGGTAGGAGAACTTTCCGACCGCAACAAGGCCATCATCATTTCGAACGGTGAGCTTCTCTCTTCTACCGTCATCTGCTTTGCAATGAACGCAAAAGGCATCAGGACCAACTGGATCGATGCACGCAGGATGATGGTGACAAACGATGCATATCTCAAGGGAGAACCGATCGAGTCGGAGATCGTAAGCAGGGTTCCTGGAATGGTCGCAGAGGCCTACAACGGCATGGATGCGGTCATCACGCAGGGCTTCATCGCTTCTAACATGAAGGGTGAGCAGACAGTCCTCGGACGTGGAGGCTCGGACTATTCGGCTTCGCTCATCGGTATGGCTATCGATGCCGAAAGGATCGAGATATGGACAGATGTGGACGGAGTAAGGACTGCAGACCCTCGCAAGGTGCAGAATACAAAGTATCTTGAGAAGATTTCATTCGAAGAGGCTGCGGAGATGGCTCATTTCGGTGCAAAGGTGCTCCATCCGCTCACTATCGAGCCTGCGGTAAAGAAGAACATTCCGATCTATGTGCTCAATTCGATGAATCCGTCAGGAAAGGGAACGGCCATCCTGCGCAATGAGTTCATCGAGGACGGAGTGAAGTCAGTTTCATTCAAGGAGAACATCAAGGTGATCAACATCTTTTCAATGAGGATGATCAATACGTCTGGCTTCCTCAGGAGGGTGTTCGAGATCTTCAGTGAGAATAAGGTTTCAGTGGACCTCATCAGTACTTCGGAGGCCAATATTTCAGTGACCGTCGATGCTTCACAGAAGATCGACAGGGTTGTGGCTGAGCTCTCGGAGTTCGCAGAGGTCATCGTCGATGAGGACAAGGCTCAGGTATCGGTGATCGGAAAGAACATCGTACGTCTGAACGGCATGCTCAAGAGGACATTCGCTCCGTTGAAGAGATGCAATGTATATATGATTTCACAGGGTGCGTCATTCGTGAACATCAGTTTCGTCGTTGACCGTGAGGAACTTACCGAGGTCGTTCAGGACCTTCACGACCACCTTTTCGACAACCCTGAAGAACTGGAGACATTTTAATCATGAAACTTTACATAAGCGGATACGGAAAGATGGGCAAGATGATCGAGAAGATCATCATTTCCAAAGGAATTGAATATGCAGGATGGACGGAAGCCGTGACCGAGACGGATCCGGCTCTTGCAAAGGAGTGCGTCTGCATCGATTTCACGACTCCCGATGCATTCAGGGCAAACTACAGGTTCCTTGCCGAGAACTTCAAGGCCGTGGTGGTCGGCACTACCGGCTGGGCTGACATCAGGGAGGAGGTTGTCGCTTATTTCGAGAAATGCGGCACACCGATGATCTGGGCTACCAACTTCTCGGTGGGAGTGAACGTGTTCTTTGCAGTTACCGACTATGTGTCAAGGCTCCTCGGCAACTTCGGCGGATACAGCCCGTACATGGTCGAGATGCACCATTGCCACAAGCTTGATGCTCCAAGCGGAACAGCACGTTCATTGGCTGACATCGTCGATGCCAACATGGATGTGAAGACCGATATCCAGTCGGTGCGCTGCGGCGAGATATCAGGTATCCATACAGTCGGATACGAGGGATTGAACGACCGTATCACCATGACGCATGAGGCTTTCTCACGCGAAGGCTTTGCAGCCGGAGCAGTGGAGGCGGCACTCAGGACAGAAGACCTGACAGGCGTACACGAGTTCAGAGATCTGTTCTTTAATACAGAAAACAATTGATTATGACCAAGATAAATCTTACAGGCTGCGGAACAGCATTGATTACTCCGTTCAAGAACGGAGAGGTTGACTATGAGGCATTTGCGGCGCTTACAGACCGTCAGGTCGCTGCCGGAATGGACTTTCTCGTTCCACTCGGAACGACAGGTGAGACTCCATGTCTTGATGACGACGAGCGCATCAAGGTGCTTCAAACAGCGAAGGAACATTCAGCTGACCTTCCGATCCTCGTAGGCGGCGGTACCAACTCGCTCAAGCATACCATCAAGAGCATGCAGTTGCTTGACCCATATGGAGTGGATGCGTTCCTGATCGTGGTTCCATATTACAACAAGCCTACCCAGGAGGGACAGTACCAGTATTTCAAGGCTGTCGCTGAGTCTACTGACAAGCCTGTCGTGCTTTACAATGTGCCCGGACGTACCGGTGTCAACATGTCTGCAGAGACTGCTCTCCGCCTTGCGGAAATCGACAACATCGTAGCCATCAAGGAAGCATCAGGAAACCGTGGACAGATCGAGGAGATCCTCCGCAATGCACCGAAGGACTTCATGGTGCTCAGCGGAAACGATGACGATACGATCTGGATGATGCAGCAGGGTGGTGCCGGAATCATCAGCGTGGCTTCGAACGTGGCTCCTGACCATATGGTAAAGTTCGTCAGGGCGCTCCAGGGCGGCTACAGCGAGAAGGCATATAAGCTCAACGAGGAACTTACCCCTCTCTTCAACAACTGCTTTGTGGAGAGCAACCCGATTCCGGCGAAAGCGGCCCTTCATGCGATGGGACTGATTGAGAACGAGTTCCGCCTCCCGCTCGTACCTGCACAGCAGGCTACTTATGACCTCATGGTCAAGACTATTAAGGATTTAGGATTGATTTAACATGACAGACAGAGAAAAATTCCAGGATACAATAGCCGGTCTTGAGAACGGCAGCATCCGTGTCGCCGAGAAGGTGGACGGAGAGTGGAAGGTGAATTCATGGGTGAAGGAAGTCATCCTCAGCGGTTTCCGTCTGGGACAGCTTACCGACATGACCCAGGGACAGTTCTCCTTCTTTGACAAGGACACTATCCCTGCAAGGAAGTTCACTGCAGAGAACGGAGTCAGGATCGTTCCCGGCGGAAGCAGCGTGCGCACAGGTGCATACCTAGCGCCGTCAGTCATCATGATGCCGCCTGCATATGTGAACATCGGTGCATATGTGGATGAGGGAACTATGATCGATTCGCATGCGCTCGTAGGCTCATGTGCCCAGGTCGGAAAGCATGTGCATCTTTCGGCAGCATCGCAGCTCGGCGGTGTACTCGAGCCGGTCGGAGCACTTCCGGTCATCATCGAGGACAATGTGTTCATCGGCGGAAACTGCGGCATCTATGAAGGTACTATCGTGAAGGAGAACGCAGTGATCGGTACAGGTGTGATCATCAATGCTTCGACAGCGATCTTCGATGCGACTACAGGCGAGTACATCAGGGCGAATGAGAACGGCCAGATGGTGGTTCCTGCAGGTGCGGTCGTGGTGGCAGGAAGCCGTCCGATCAGCAAGGGTCCGGGAGCGGAGCAGGGCGTGCATCTTTACTGCCCTGTGATCGTGAAGTACCGTGATGAGAAGACTTCGGGTTCGATTACCCTTGAGGACATGCTTCGATAATGGATATCTATAGCGATAAGTTTTCAGAGGATGTAGGGTCGTTCTTCAGATCTCCTGTAAGGGATATCTTCAAGAAGGTCGACCTCAATTCCATATATTCCTTTGCCGGCGGATATCCGTCAGCAGAGACCTTCCCTCTCGAGGAGATAGAAAGGACCATGTCGGAGGTTATCGCAAGATATGCGGGCAAGGCCTTCCAATATGGTGCTACCCAGGGAGTTGCCGAACTTCGTGAGGCTGTTGCCGACAGGTACGGTGTCCCTGTGGAGAGAGTCCAGATCACATCTTCATCGCAGCAGGGAATCGACGTATGCACAAGGGTCCTTGTAAATCCGGGCGACGTCATCCTGACCTCGAATCCTTCATATCTTGGGGCCCTCCAGTCGTTCTGCTCATATCGTGCAGACATCAGGGGAATAGCCCATGACTCCGATATCGAGGCATTCAGGAAGTCCTACGAGGACGCAATAGCGCAGGTAAAGGCGGAAGGCAAGATGGTCAAGTTCCTCTACATGATTCCGGATTTCCAGAATCCGTCCGGAGAATCGCTGACCCTTGCAGAACGCGAGATGCTTGTGTCCCTTGCCGGAGAACATGACTTCCTCATCGTGGAGGACAGCCCGTACAGGGAACTCCGTTATGAGGGCGAGCACATACCGACAATGTATTCGCTTGACCCCGACAGGGTGATCCACCTCGGTTCATTCTCGAAGATATTTGCACCGGGTTTCCGTCTTGGCTGGGCGATTGCCCATCCTGAGATCCTGGACAAGATATATGTATGCAAGCAGTCGCTGGACCTCTGCCCGCCGATCTTCGACCAGTATGTGGCGGCTGAGTTCCTCTCAAGCGGAAGGCTGGATGCGAACCTTGCCAAGAGCATCGAACTTTACAAGGGAAAACGTGATCTTCTTCTTTCGCTCCTTGAGGAGCACATGCCGGAAGGAGTGTCATGGACTCATCCTGAGGGCGGTCTTTTCCTTTTCCTGACCATGCCGGAGGGATTCGATGCGGTCAAGTTCTATGACAGGGCCCTGGATGCCGGAGTTGCCTATGTGGCAGGTGAGTTCTTCCATCCGGACCGCAGCGGAAAGAACACCATGAGGCTGAACTTCTCGTTCATGTCCCATGAGCGTATAGCGGAAGGCATAAGGCTGTTGGCGGCACTTCTGTCGGAAGTTCTTTAAAATCAATGGATTGAAGATGAAATTCTATAAATATCAGGGTGCGGGAAATGATTTCCTTATTGCGGACAATCGCGACGGCTCCATCGTCCTTTCGACGGAGCAGATCGCTGCATTGTGCGACCGTCGCTACGGAGTGGGAGCCGATGGACTCATGCTCCTGGATAGCCCGCAGGGGGATGAGGACTTCCGCATGACATATTACAATTCTGACGGTTCGGGAGGAATGATGTGCGGCAACGGAGGCAGATGCATTGTGGCATTCGCGGCCGATATGGGCATCACGTCATTCAGATTCCAGGCGGCCGATGGTCCCCATGTGGCCCAGATCCTTGCTTCGGAAGGGATGTCGAAGGTGGTGCGACTTCAGATGAAGGATGTTGCTTCGTATGACCGCCATGAGGCCCTCACCGGGGTTTCAGTGCCTTCGGAGGGATGTTTCCTTGATACGGGTACACGTCATTATGTGCGTATGGTCGAGAATGTCGACGGATATGACGTAGTAGGCGAGGGCCGTGACATAAGATATAACGGCAGGGAACTTCAGCCCGTTGGAGCAAATGTCAATTTCATCGAACCGGCGGACGGCGTGCTCAAGGTACGTACTTATGAAAAGGGCGTGGAGGACGAGACATTCGCATGCGGAACAGGCATCGTCGCTTCATGCATAGCGGCATACAAGGCCGGCGTCGTGCCTTCGGAATCATTTGAGGACGGACGTGTCCGATATGATGTGAAGGCGAAAAGGGACTCTCTGAGCGTCGATTTCCGACCAGGGGAGTGTGGCAGAATAGCGGAAGATGTGTATTTGACTGGTCCGGCGACTTTTGTTGCGGAAATCTCGCTTTCTTTGTGACATTATTTTATAACTTTGTGAATATAGACAGGAATAATAATTATTGATTTTACTTTTATGAAACGTTTCTTATTTGTTATTTTGTCGCTGCTCATGATTTCATCATGTCTTGATGATGGAAGTGGAGGAAAGACAAACTACACTCTTACAGCAACCTTCCAGTTCCCGACTGATTTTGGAGCGGACAGTGTATACTACAGCACCACAACTCCTGAAGGTTTCGCATATGATGCCTTGGACTTCTACCATAAGTTCGATTCGGATCAGATATGGTTTGACGGAGGATTCATCCTTTCAAACTATCAGATGCCGGAGTCACAGAAGACTGCAGGACTCAACAACATCTACAGATTGTATCTGAATGAGAAGGCCAACAAGAATCAGGCTGGAAACATCTATACAGTATTTTTCCAGAATGAAGACAATGCGCTCATGCCTGCGCATGATGTCAAGTTCAACTGCATAACGATGCCTGGCTCAACATGTGAAATGCTTGGCTGCTTCGTGACAAACACTGTCCAGGTGGCTGACTCGATCAAGGCAAACTTCAAGTTGGGTGACAAGATGACCATCAAGGCGACAGGTTATCTTTACGGCACGAAGACAGGCGAGTCTGAATTCACATTGGCTGAGTACACTGCTGAAAAGGATTCGATTGTTTCAAGCTGGACATTGTTCGACCTTAAGAAGCTCGGAAGCATCGAGTACGTAGATTTTGAGGTTACATCTACAAATCCAGACGTTCCTGCAAACTTCTGCATGGACAGCATGGGTGCCAACATAACACTCGTATACTAATCTTACAGTCATGAAAACCAATCAGGATTACAAAAATGCTGCGCTTGCCGCACTTAAGGGCAAGTGGGCTCCTGCGGTGCTTTGCACCGTCGTACTTATGGTAATTGCCGGAGCATATTCAACTGCGACGACATTGTCCGGACCGGAACCTTCTGCATGGTCAATGGCCATTTCGATGCTCTTCACAATCGGTGTGATTTATCCTTTCGAGCTGGGATATTACTATGCGCACAAGTCTCTGCTTGTCGAGGGTGATGACCAGCTTACCAGGAACTCATTCAGGTTCGGCTTCAAGAACTGGGCTCACAATGCGCTCGGAATGTTCCTGATGATGGTTTTCATATGCCTTTGGTCGCTTCTCTTCATCATCCCGGGCATCATCAAGGCATTTGCCTATGCCCTTACCCCTTATATCCTCGTGGACAAGCCTGAACTTTCAGCTAATCAGGCCATCGACCTCAGCAAGGAGATGATGAAGGGTCATAAGTTTGACTTCTTCTGGCTTTCGCTCAGCTTCATAGGCTGGATCCTCCTCAGCATTCTGACTCTTGGAATCGGTCTGTTCTGGCTCATGCCGTACATGACTACAGCAATGGCTGCCTTCTATGAGGATGTAAAGGCGGAGTATGAAGCTAAAACTGCAACTGTTTAACTAATTAAAATAATTGAAATATGATCGGATTTATTATTTGGGTCCTTGGACTCTTCTGCTGCATCTGGTGCATCAGGGACGTGTGGAGCAAGAAGCAGGTTGATACAGTAATCAAGCTTGTCCTCACTGTAGCACTTCTTCTCTGCAGCTGGCTTGGATTTGCTGTTTACTATTTCCTTCTTAAGAATAGATTAAAGTAATCCTGCAGGAACCTGCATAACGATTTCGAGATTTTCCGGATCAACGGAAAGAATGAGATCTTCATGGAGCGGTATCATTACTGCTCCATTTTTTGTATCCACCTCGATGCATGGATTGTTAGGGATATTGATAAAGTCGGTGATCTCTCCGACCTCTTCCACCTCCATGTCGTCAGACAGGTCATCTCCTGTCGGAGCAAGGAGAATCCAACCGATAAGGGCAGCATAGCCGTCGTCCTCAAGCGACATCTCAGGAAGTGCGTCCTCCTCTACATAGACTGCCTTTCCGGCGATTTCTTCGACATCTTCCATGGAACGGATGTCGGTAAGGCGGACAAGGGCCTTGGTATTGCCCCTCTTTGTGAATGATTCAATAAAAAAAGGAACCGGCAGTCCATCGAATACGATGAACACCGGTTCGTTTAAGTTGATATCTTCAGGAGCGATTTCGCGGAAGCCCAGCACGAGCTCCCCATCGGTACCGTTAGATTTCAATACCTGGGC
>JAEIGA010020122.1_pt1 | contig 10168 bp, 8 predicted proteins | sample 9270691 | NCBI WGS metagenome assembly JAEIGA01 (sample SAMN17057246, study PRJNA624740) | gut metagenome | biome: biome; isolation source: fecal sample | host: Bos grunniens | place: China: Xizang | collected 2019
CCACCTGCCATTGTACAGCAGAAGGTTGTTCTTGTGAAAGCGTTGCACATAGGAGAAACCATAGGTAAAACCTTTGTGAGAAGACCCTTGAAGAGCCACATATTGCCAAGCACCATACGAAGAGGGAAGCCAAGGTAAGGAGCAGCTTCGTCAAGCATTGCGTAAACAGGGCCTGAAATTTCTGCTTTGAAAGGCTTATCTTTTTCAATGTCTGCAACAAACTTTGAAAGTCTTGCAAGAGGCGTATTGCTCTTTGGTGTTGAAGAATGTCCGCCCTTGCCTTTTGCAATAACCTTAAGGTCTATGTAACCTTTTTCAAGTATACCGATGGCAGCACACCAGCCATTCATTGTTGGAAGCTGATCTTTAAGAATAGCTCCACCTTCGTCCATAGCAACATCAAGGTGAACACCTTTTGATTTAAGATAGTTTACAAGCTTTGGTGCGCCGTCGCCTGAAATCTCTTCGTCAACAGCAGTAGCAAGGTAAACGTCGCAAGGTGGTACGAAGCCTTCTTCTAAAAGCTCTTCAATAGCCTGAAATTCTGAAAAGAAAGTAGACTTGCAGTCCATAGAGCCTCTGCCGTAAATGTTACCATCTGCAATTTCGCCTGAAAATGGGTCTCTTTCCCAGTTAGGCTCATCTGCAGTAACAACGTCCTGATGACCCATAAGAAGAAGACCGTTCCTTTTTGGGTCTTTACCGGGCCAACGGAAAAGGAGGTTGCCGTCAATTTCTGTACACTCAAGCTTCGAGAAAACAAGAGGGAAATTCTCTTTCATTACCTCGTGGAGCTTATAAAATTGAGTAAGGTCTTCGTTTCCTCTGAGAGAAATTGTAGGTACCTTAACCATTTCAGAAAGCTTTTTAGCATAAGTGTTTGCTTCTTCTTCTGTTGGGTTTATTGCAGGTGCACTTGTGTTAGGTTTTGCTTTGATTTTTACAGCTTTCATAGCTGCAAAAACAATCAGAACAACTAATACTGCTAAAACAGCAAGCAATGCAAATCCAATGTATTTCATTTTATCATTTCCTTTCGGATTATTTTACTTAATCTTTCAAAAGCTCTTTCATTTGTTCTATTTGCTCCTGGGTTGGAGAAAAATCAGGGTGTGAACAGCAAGGAATATTAGGTTCGGTGCCGTCTGTATATTGGAAAGGAGATTGTCTGTCGTTCTCGTATTCCTTTCTGCACTCTTCAAGGTGGAAATCAGGAATATCATAAGGAATACCACCATTCAAAATTGAGCGGTGGGCAAGAATTGCAACGCATGCCATATTTACTGCGGAATAAATATCGTATGGATGCTCAGGCTGTCTTTTTTCTTTTATACAGTCAAGGAACATTCTTGAAACAATATAATCTCCACCGCCGTGGCCTGCATTTTTAATGAATTCTTCGTCGCTGTCGTTCCACACAGGGTCGTAAAGATTTACTTCTTCCTTGCCCTCGGGGATTGCCCATTCGCTGTAGCGCAGCATTACTTTTTCGCCCATACCGCGAAGGTTTTCAATCTGACCGTTTTCGCCACATATTCTGTAGGCATTATGGTGAGCGCCAAATGCAGCACAGCCCGTAACTCTGAAAACAGATTCATCATCGTTAAGAGTTGTAATAATAGCGGCTCTGTCGCCAACGCACCTTGCGGTAACCTTTTCCTTGATTGGAGAAAAAACAGGCATTGCACTTACTTTTTTAGGTGTTGCGCCCGTTGACCACATAAGAGGGGCAAGGGAGTGGGTTATGTAATATGCGCGAGGAAGGAAATTTCTCCAATGTTCGGTAAAGTAAACAGCTGCTTTGTTGAATTCTATATCGTCCGGACGATATGGGTGGTTATATTCACCCTCTGCATAGAGAATTTTACCCAAAGATCCATCATCGCAAACTCTTTTCATTTCCTTGTTGAAAATCATCTGCGGATAATTTTCGGCAAGCATATAAATTGAGTTGCTTTTTTCGTGGGCTCTTATAAGCTCAACGCCCTCTGCTAAAGTGCCGTTTGCAATACATTCGCAGAGAACATGGAGACCTTTTTCGAAACACTTTATAGCATATGGTGTATGCTCATGGAAATAGTTTGCAAGAACAACTGCGTCCATTTCCTGCTCAATAAATTCGTCAAAGGCTTTGAATGTAGGAACATTAAAGCCTAAATTTTCAAGACCCTTAGCAAGGCGTTTTTCATTAAAATCGCAAAGGGCAACAATTTCTGCTCCTGCAAGGTTAAGGTTGCGGGCTAAATCTATACCTCTGCCTGCGCCTAAAATACCAATTTTGATCTTTTTCATAAACACACCTATTTATTATTTTCCTACACAGAAGTTTTTAAAAACCTCATTAACGATTGTTTCCGTTGCTTTTTCACCTGTAAGAACGGAGAGGTTTTCAACTGCACAATCTATGCACACATTTACTGCATCAGGGGTTATGCCCATCTCTATTCCCTCAAGAGCTTCTGCGATACTGTCAACAGCCTTTTTTACGCATACTCTCTGACGCTCTGTTGTAATAAGCGGAGCGGAAGGGTCAAAGCCTGCGGTGCCAACAACCTTTTCAATAGTCTTTGTAAGAAGCTCCATTCCAGTGGTTTCTTTAGCAGAAATTTCAACAATATCCTTGCTTGTAAAGTTTTTTAAATCATTTATATCAAGCTTCTTTTCTATGTCTGTTTTGTTTACAACAACAACGCAGTTTTTCCTCTCGCACATATTAAGAAGCTCTTTATCATCTTCTGATAATTCATTCTGACCGTCAAGCACCATTAAAACAAGGCTTGCTCTGTCAAATCGCTCTTTTGCTCTTGATACACCTATTTTTTCGATTTCATCATCAGTATCAGCTCTGATTCCTGCGGTATCTGCAAGGCGCAAAGAAATATTACCTACTCTTACAGTTTCTTCAAGCACGTCTCTTGTAGTACCTGCAACTGACGTTACAATTGCCCGTTCACTTCCTGAAAGGGCGTTAAGAAGAGTAGATTTACCAACATTCGGTCTGCCTACAATAGCAGTATCAACGCCATCAAGTATTGCTTTACCTGCATCAAAGCCTGAAAGGAGCTTTTCGAGAGAAGCTTTTATATCAGAAAGAGTTTCGGTCATTTGCTCGTCGGAGAGCTCGTCAATTTCGTCGTCAGGGTAATCTATCCAAGCCGCCATAAATGCAGCAGTGCGAGCCAGCTTTTCACGGCAAGAAAGAATCTCTCTGCTTAATGCACCATCTAGGGCGTTAAGTGTAGCAGCGCGTGCTTCTTCGCCCGATGCAGAAATAAGAGACATAACTGCTTCTGCTTCATTCAAATCCATTTTGCCGTTAAGGAAGGCTCTTTTTGTGAATTCGCCTGCTTCTGCAGGTACGGCACCTGCTTCAAAAACAGCACGAAGAACCTTTTGCATAATATAAAGTCCGCCATGGCAGGAAAACTCAACAACATCTTCACCTGTATAGCTTTTGGGTGCTCTGAAAACAAGAGCAACAGCATCGTCAATAGGTGTTTTACCATCATAAACCTTGCCGTAAAGTGCAGAGTAGCCCTGAAGGGAAGAAAGCTTCTTTCCTGACAAAGCAGAAAAAACGCTGTCCCCGATGGTCAGCGCATTTTCACCTGATATTCTTACTGTTCCTAAGCCTGCTGCCGCCTGAGCAGTAGCGATTGCTGCAATTGTTGACATATTATTTCTTCCCTGTTGAACCGAAGCCGCCTGCGCCACGGTCTGTTTCGTCTAATTCCTCAACCTCTTCTACCGGCATCATAGAAACCGGCATAATAACCATCTGGGCAATTCTTTCGCCCGGTTCAATAGTGTAGGCTTCTCTTTTCTGGTTGATAACACCTACCATAATTTCACCACGGTAGTCGCTATCAATAACGCCAACGGAATTGAGAAGACCAATGCCGTGCTTTACAGCAATACCGCTTCTCGGGAAAACAAAAGCGCCATAATCTGCAGAGGGGAGTGCGATTGCAATACCTGTTGGGATAAGAGCAGTATCGCCACAATTCAGGGTGATTGCTTCGTCAATGCAAGCGCAAAGGTCAAGGCCTGCACTTCCCTGAGTACCTCTTGAAGGCACTTTTGCGTTTTCTTTAACCTTTTTAATCTTTAAAATTTCCATAGTCTTACCAAAGTCTGCCTGTTGTATTTTTTTCTTCTGCTTCGGTTATTGCCTTCGCTCTTTCAAGCTCGCGCTTGTAGAAATCGCGCTCGCTCTTTGCCTGAGCTGCATCTTCAAGATACTCTTTGAGCTGAGACCTGAGGGTATCTGCGTTACCGCTGTTTTTAGCTGCATCGTCTGCATACTGAAGAGCAACAAGAACTGCTGCCTGAGTGGTGGAAATATGACTTCCTTTCATGATAGCAGTCATTTTCATACCAAGTTCATGAGCGAGAGCTTGCATATATTCTGCAGATTCGTCTGAAATAATTCTATATTCTTCACCTGCTATATTCAGCTTGTGAACCTTCTTTTCCATAAAGACCATCCTTTATTTTTATAAGAAATTGTACACAGAAATTATACATTGTTTTTGATTTTTTTACAACACTACATATTGTAAAAATTAATAGAACAGACACAATTTATCTGTTGCTATTTATTATAATAATTGATATAATCACTGTGAAATGGTATAGTACAAACTGAAAGGAAAGGTTATGGATAATATAAACAACAACTTCAATAACTTTAATGGCGGACAAGAAAATGTATCCGATGAATCTGTAAATCAGCCGGGTTTCCAACCAACACCGGTGCCACCTGTTTATTCAAATCAATATCCGCCTCAATACTCCCCATATGTGCACACCGCGCCTCATTACACCGTGCCAAGTGAACCGTATAATCAGGGGTATGTTCCGAATCGACCTCAGAATATTCAATCTCCGGTTGATATATACAATAATTCTCAGCAAGGATCCGCGCCTCAGTATCATTATGGCGCACCCATGAATAATTCAGGTTTTAATCAGGCTTATTATCAGGAGCAGCTTGAAAAGAGCCTTGTAAGAAAAAAAGCGGAGAAAAAGATTCGCAATATAGGCAATATTTGCGGCGCTACCCTTATAGGCTGCCTGATAGTTGCGTTTATGTTTTCTGTAGTTTTGCTTATTCCGTCTGTATATGATTTTTATGAATCAGGCCTTAGTGGTCAATCCTTTATAAATATGATATACACTTTGGTTGTTGTCGGCGGAACCTTTTTCTTGTTCGGTAAGATGTTCAAACAACATGGGAAACAGCAAGCGCTCGAAAACAGCGGAATTGATGTATACGAATTCAGAACAAAGCTTTCTGCCCCCAAATCACCATTAAAAGCTTTTTTACTTATAATGATAAGCTTTGGCGGATGTATGCTGGCAAACTTCATATCTTCAATCTTGCTTACTTTTCTTGAGGGGATAGGCTTGCAATCTACATATTCTTCTATTGAAGACCCCAAATCTGTAACTGACCTTATTCTGATGTGTATTGCAACCGCAATTATTCCTGCTCTTGTAGAGGAGTTTGCTTTGCGCGGTGTTGTTTTATCGTCTCTCAGGCGCTATGGTAACGCTTTTGCCATTGTAACATCAGCGTTTATGTTCGGTATTTTCCATGGCGATGTAGCTCAGATACCTTTTGCGTTTATCTGCGGTCTTTTCTTTGCGTATGCAGTTATTGCTACCGATAGCCTTTGGACAGGTATAATTATCCATGCCTTGAATAACTCTCTTTCCTGTATATCCTCAGTGCTTATGCAGGTAGCAGACGAAGAAACTGCAAATATGTTTTTCTACGTAGTTTCTTTAGGCGGTATTGTTGTTGCGTTTGTTTGCTTATTTATTTATGTTGCGGTTTACAAGAGAAATATTCTTACGCAGCCTGTTACACCATACGCAAAAGCTCCTGCACCTGTTTATGTAGATGATGTGCTTAATTATAAAGGGGATGCGAATCAGCTCACATTACAGCAGAAGCTTGTAAAATTCTTTACAAGCCCGCTTATGATTGTTGCAATTGTTTTGTTTTTCCTTCAGGCACTTACAACGCTTATACCTACAAAATAAGTTATGAATAAAGATTTTATGTACGAGGCTCTGCGCCTTGCAAAAGAGGCTGCCGAAAATGGCGAAGTGCCTGTTGGCGCAGTGGTTACTATAGGAAATAAGATAGTAGGCAGAGGTAGAAACCGCAGAGAAAAGGAGCGCAACGCTCTTTGCCACGCGGAAATTGAAGCAATTAACGAAGCCTGTAAACGCCTTGGTGGTTGGCGCTTGTGGGAATGCGATATGTATGTTACCCTTGAGCCATGCCCTATGTGCGCAGGCGCAATTATAAATGCAAGGCTCCGTAATGTTTATTTCGGAGCATATGATGTTAAAAATGGTGCTTGCGGGTCTGTAACAAACTTATTCGAAAGTAAATTCAGCTACACGCCAAAGCACATAGGTGGATTTATGGAAGAAGAGTGCGCCAAGCCTCTTTCAGATTTTTTTGAAGGCCTGCGAGAGAAAAGAACGCAGAAGGAAAAGAAAAAGGAGAAAACTGAAATGGAAAAAATTGCAAGCTTTACAGTTGACCATACAAAGCTTATGAGAGGTATGTATATTTCAAGAATAGATGGCGATGTTGTAACATACGATATAAGAACACGCCGTCCAAATGTGGAAGAGGTTATGGAGAATGGCGCAATCCACACTCTTGAGCATCTTTTCGCAACATTTGTAAGAAACAGCGAATTTAAAGATAATATAATTTACTTTGGTCCTATGGGCTGCCGCACAGGCTTCTATTTCCTGACAACAGGAATGACTCACGGTGAAGCGCTGAAGCTCACTCAGGAAGCCCTCGCTTTTATCGAAACCTTTGAAGGCGATGTACCTGGTGTAAGCGCAGTTGAATGCGGAAACTACCGAGACCACGATTTAGAGGGCGCAAAAAAAGAAGCCGCAGACCAGAAGGAAGTTCTTAAAAACTGGACTACAGCGGATATGATTTATTGAGCTGATAGTGGATAGATGCCAGATACAAGATGCCAGTGCTTTCGCGAGATAGAGGATAGCTTGTTTCATTCAATTTTCATACATGCATTGTGGCGTAAGATAAAATAAAAATCACCTGAGAAGAGTGCCTTCTCAGGTGATAATTTTTTAGAACAATTTTATTTTTTGAAAAGCTTTAATCAATGTAAAACCAAATACAATTCCTGCTACGCCTTGAATTGCGTTTGCGGGGATATTGGCAAGAGATGGTCCGAATCCATATAAGAAGCCTTCAAATATGAAATACCCAAGCACCATAACTATTTCTGCAATAATGCTAGGTAGTATTTTGAGAACAGTTTTATAACCTTTTTTATCAAAATACTTGAATAATGTAACGATTATCAGCGCCATACCGCCTTTTATTGCAAAGGTAGCAGGTGCGTAAACGAGGTATCCTGACAGAATATCTGCAAGACACGAGCCGATACCTGCTGCTAAAAAGGCATAGGCAGGTGAGAGAAGACTACCGCAAAGCAAAACTACACAATCGCCCAAATTTATGTAGCCCTTTAAGGGTGTGGGTATTTTTATTATCATTGTTGCAACGCAAGCCAAAGCGGCAAGCATAGCGGCTACAGCAATTTTCTGTGCTCTTGTTTTCATAGCTTATACGCACTCCTTCTTGTTTCGGATATAAAATTTTCAAATTCCGCATCTGACAGTAATTCGGGATAACTGAGTATTTTTAATGGTACGCCTTCGCCACCGTGGTAAGAAGGTTGCTCATATTGAAAATCGTTGATTTTAAAACCAAGGCGGTCGTAAAACCGGATTCTTTTTATCTGTTGCTCTGTTTTGGGTGCTTCTGCTTCAAGAATAACAGGCTTATTGAATGTGCATTTTATAAGCTCAATTGCTTTTGAGCCATATCCGCCTGAGCGTTTATCAGGGTCTATTGCAATATGCTCAATAAACAAGAAACCTTCTAAATCCCATAAAGCAGTAAAGCCTACCGCCTGTGCATCGTTAAAAATTTCAAGAAACTTGAACCTTTCATCATTCATACATTCCTGCTGGTCTATGTAATCGCGGCGCTCCTCATAAGGGAACGCCGCTTTCATTTTTTCAAAGACCTGTGGGAATGTTTTTTCTGTTACATTCTCAAATCTTATCATAATTATTTAATCTGTGTACCTGCAGGAACGCAGTCGGGAAGGAATACTACCTGACAACCGCAAGCACCGTTTGTTGCTGCAAGGAGCATACCCTGGCTTTCAACACCTGTAAGTCTTGCAGGCTCAAGGTTAGCAATAACAATAATCTTTTTGCCAACAAGCTGTTCACAGGTGTACTCACTCTTGATTGAAGAAACGATTGTTCTTGGCTTATCGCTACCGTCGTTAAGAGTAAGCTTTAAGCAGCTGTGAGATTTTCTGATTTCCTGAGCCTTAACGATTTCGCAAACACGAAGGTCAAGCTTTTCAAAGTAATCAATAGAAACAAGCTCTTCCTTGAATGGAACGAAAGCGTCTGCTTCGCCATAAACGTGCTTGTCTTCATTCTCTTCTACAATTTCTGCCTTTGCAGCTTCCTCAGCCTTTGCTTCATCCTCGGTTTTCTCATATGAGAAATCAAGAAGACCAACATATTTCTGTGGGTCAATAGCGTAAAGGAAGAGATAAAGACGTGGGCCCTTTTCTTTATCTATAAGGAGCTTATAGATGTTTTTGAAGAATGTACCCTGTAAAGCCTTAAGAGCTTTTTCGTCCATATCCTCGCCATGGATTTCCTTAGGAATAGCGTAAAGCTTCTTGTTAAGGTCATCAAGGCTATAGCCACCCTCTTTGATATAGTTGAAGAGTAATTTAACCTCTTCTTTTTCTGTATCAGAAAGAGTGTTGTAAATTTCCCAGTTGCGGTACTCTCTGAGGCGGTTAACCTGGTCAGGAGCACAGTTCTCAAGCCAATATTTAGCTCTGTCAAGACGCTCTGCAAATTCAGCCTCTTTATATGGTGTGCCGATTTTCTCGAAAACAGTTTCAAGCATTGGGATATTAAAGTCAACAACGCTACCAAGCTGAACAAGGAGGCTCATAGGAACTGTGTCGAGCTCTCTGTCGCCAACTGTTGTGTTGTACATAATATCCTTCTGAGCTTCGTTTGCAGTGCCATCTTTAATTGCATTATACATCTTGTCGAACTCAAAGTACTGACGAAGAATACCATCATCGAAGCAGAAATCAAACGCCTTAAGAGGCTCTGTTTTTGAGTAAAGCCAGAGAATTACTTCAGGCTCATAGATTTTAAGAAGGGTTTCAGGAGTAAGGTTAAGACCTGATGAGCCTGACATCTTACCTGTTGTGCCCTTGATACCAATAAACTCATAGCCTTGGAAGAGAGGTGGCTCGTAGCCGTAAATCTTCTTTGCAATGTCTTTACTTGTATCATAGCTACCGTGAGGAGAAGCGTGGTCTTTTCCGCCTGGCTCAAAGTCTACGCCCTCGTACATCCAACGCATTGGCCAGTCAATTTTCCATGCAAGCTTGCAGTTGAAATCAGTTGTGAAATCAAAGCTGCCCTTATGACCGCAAGCGCAGGTGTACTCTGCCTTTGTGCAGTCATCGGAAAGAGAAACAATTTTTGTTGTATCCTTGCCACACTCTGAGCAGTAGATGCTTACAGGATAGTAGTTTTCTCTTTCGCCCTCCTGAACAGGCTGTGTACGGTGAGAAGCGAGAATATCAAAAATCTCGCCACGCTTTTCGAGAGCTTCAAGAATATATTTTGTGTACTTACCGCTTCTGTACATTTCTGCCTGATGGCGGTAATCCATATCAATACCGAATTTAACAATTGAACGCTCAAACTCATGCTCAAAATATTCAGCATATGTTTTTTCTTCTGTGTCAAATGGGTTTTTAACGTCAACGTATGGGCAACCGATATATTTTTCCATATCATCGTCAATAGCTGCAACGTTAACAGGAACCTTTCTCATACGGTCGAACTCGTCCCATGAGAAAAGGAGCTTTGCTTTTTTACCTTTCTTGCGAAGTGCGCGAACAACAAAGTAGCTTGTTGCAATATCGCGGAAGTTACCGATATGGATAGAGCCTGAGGGGCTTATACCGGCGGCACATACGTATTCTTCCTTATTGGGATTACGTCTTATGATGCGGTCTGCAATCATTTCTGACCA
>JAEIGA010020123.1_pt1 | contig 10168 bp, 7 predicted proteins | sample 9270691 | NCBI WGS metagenome assembly JAEIGA01 (sample SAMN17057246, study PRJNA624740) | gut metagenome | biome: biome; isolation source: fecal sample | host: Bos grunniens | place: China: Xizang | collected 2019
AGAGCGACTGCGCCGCGAGGGCTTGATTTCGGACAGGGCCGCAAGGAATCGCACTCTGCTGCTGGAGATTATGGACAAGGTGGGTTTGCGCCCCTATGTGAAGGAGTGGTGGCACTACCAGGAAAAAATTTCGATGTCTGCAACACGTGAACGATACAAGCTGCTGGACTTTTAACCCGCAACGGTAAAACATATTTCATAGCCGGCTCAAGTTTTTAGATGAAATTATAAACAATTTCTAAATTCTTTTTTATATTTGCACTCGTGAATGTGAGAGTGCATTCCACGTTTTGCGATAACTGCAAGATGATTAGAAATTTATTAAACTCACACATATGTCAGGCTTTTTCGGTTGCGTCAGTCGCAATGAATGTGTAAATGAGGTGTTCTACGGCACCGACTACCACTCACACCTCGGAACAAAGAGAGCTGGTATGGCTTTCGTAAATGAAGGACGATTCGTGCGTTCTATCCACTCGCTTGAGGATGGATATTTCCGTAACAAGTTTGAAAGCGAGCTGCCACGATTTGGGAATGCCACGATGGGTATAGGTGTTATCTCGGATTGCGAATCACAGCCCATCACCATCACCTCGCATCTGGGCCGCTATGCTGTGGCTACCGTAGCACGCATTGACAATATTGAGGAACTCACCAAGGAGCTGCTTGACGAGCGTCACCATTTCGCCGAGCTTTCAGACTCAAAGATAAACGCCTCGGAGCTTGTTGCGGTGCTTATCGGTCTTGGCAAGAACATCCAGGACGGTATCAACATCGTTCACCAGAAGATTAAAGGCTCATGCTCGATGCTGATTCTCACCGACCACGCCATATATGCAGCACGCGACAAGTTTGGCCGCACACCCATCATCATCGGCAAGAACGACAAGGGTTATGTGTGTGCCAGCGAAAGCTCAAGTTTCGACAACCTGGGATATGAGTATATGCGCGACCTGGGTCCGGGTGAGGTCGTACAGATTACAGCCGACGGAGTACGCCAGATTACTCCACCTCAGAAGCGCATGCAGATATGTTCATTCCTGTGGGTTTACTACGGCTATCCATCAGCCTGGTATGAGGGTATAAACGTAGAGGAGAGCCGCTACCGCTGCGGAGCTGCCATGGCTCGCCGCGACAAGGATACCGACGCCGACTTCGCTGCCGGCATCCCCGACTCGGGAGTTGGTCACGCTGTGGGCTACGCCAACGAGAGGGGTATCCCCTACAAGCGTCCTTTTGTGAAGTACACGCCCACATGGCCACGCAGCTTCATGCCACAGAACCAGAAGATGCGCGACCTGGTGGCAAAGATGAAGTTGCTACCAAACCGTCAGTTCACCCACGACCAGAAGATTGTCTTCATGGACGACAGCATTGTGCGAGGCACACAGCTCAAGGACAACGTGGTGAAGCTGCTTGACGAGGGCGTTAAGGAGATACACATGCGCATTGCGTGTCCTCCGCTCATCTTCCCATGCCGTTTCCTAAACTTCTCAACATCACGCAGTACATACGACCTCTACGCACGCCGCGTCATCCGCGACATGGAAGGTACAGACAATATCTCGGATGCAGTATTCGAGGAGTACGCCAATCCCGATAGTCAGAAACATAAGGAGATGGTGGATATCATGTGCCGTCACCTGCAACTTACATCGCTCAAGTTCCAACGCCTTGACGATTTGGTAGAGGCTATAGGTCTGCCTAAAGAATCACTCTGCACCCATTGCTGGGATAATAGTAGTTACGACGAATAAGTCTAACTCTCATAATCTTAGAGCTGCTTCCTTCGGGGCAGCTTTTTTTATTTACAAATGTCATTATTTCAATGCAGCCCATATCGTCTGCGAGGATATTTTTATGCACAACAACCGAGCATTTCATCACAAAAGAGTGTTTTTTATCACCGAAATAACTTTTTTTGCAACAAAATAGGAATATTTATCAAATATTTATTCAGATTCCTCGGAGGCAAAAAAAAGAGCCCCAGATAAAAAAAACAACGAGATGAAGCAGCCCCATTTAGAATAAAATTTCAAATTCTATTCTGAATTGAAATTTCAAATTATTACAATATGACTGTATCACCATTAATTTGCTATAAAATCATTATCAAAAAAGTCATTTTTTATATCTATTATAAAAAATGGCTACCCGTCGTAAATAATAGTGTTTTAGAGCATTTTTGTTCTCTTTAAGAAATAATATCATATGCGTAACATATTCATTTTATCGTTGTATTGTATTGTATTTCGGCGCTTTGCAGGTATGCATATGTTATTGCTAAATTTATTTTGATTTTACAATTTGTATATTATTTTTGTGGTGGAATACTTTATTACTTTTGAATACTTGCATTTCACAACAAGGAATATGAAAAATCAAACATTTTTCGCTTGTGAAGGCCAAAAACAAGTAACCCAAGAATAAAACGCGAAAACTTAAATACGATGAAGAAACTCTTATTTATTTTATTCGGATTGTGGGCATTGGGCTACTCCCAAGAGTCGAGCGCTCAGGAGTGGGCGTTGAAGAGCAATCTGTTTTACGACGCCACAACAACCATGAACCTCGGCGTGGAGGTTGCCATGGCCGAGAAGTGGACATTTGATTTATCTGGCAACTGGAACCCTTTTCAGTTCTCGGAAAATAAAAAATGGAAGCATTGGCTTGTACAACCCGAATTTCGTTACTGGACATGCCGCAAATTTGGAGGACACTTCCTCGCAATGCATCTGTTAGGCGGGCAGTACAACATCGGAAACATAAACCTTCCCAGCTTCCTGGGTTCTGACCTCGAAAAGTTAGACGACCACCGCTATGAGGGTTGGTTTGTAGGAGCAGGATTAGGCTATGGTTACGCATGGATGCTCGGCAAGCACTGGAACCTTGAACTTGAACTTTGTGTGGGAGCTGCCTACACCGAGTTCACCAAGTATTACTGTCCAAAATGTGGCGAGAAAATCGGCAGCGATGACCACATCTATTATGGGCCAACGAAGGCTGCTTTCAATTTGGTTTACCTCTTCTAAAATGTTTGTGATATGAGAAGATTTATACTTATATATATTATAGCACTATTGTTTACTGCTCCTGCTATGGCGCAGCAGATAATGGAAGGTACGGGCGAAGTGACAAACCTCAGCTCTACACGCAAAGGGAACAAGGTGGAGATGACGATGGATATCGACATCTCGAATCTCGAAATCGGCGCCGACGAGACTGTGATATTAACACCAACCATTGAGAAGGGTGACAAATCGTTGGAGCTGCCCTCTGTGGAGGTTATGGGACGACGCCAATACCTCTACCACAAGCGTAATGATGACATCACAGCAACCGAGGATCCATTCTACGCCGAGCGTAAGGCAAAGCGCGCCGAGCGCAAGGCCGGGCAAAAGCAGTCGGTGGCATACTCTACCGAGGTAGAGTTCCAGGAGTGGATGCGAGGTGCGACAGTAAAGATTAAAGAGAGTAGCTGCGGATGTAATCCCGAACTGGTTGCGTTGGGAGAGAGCCCTGTAGGTCGCTTCTTGCATGAGATATACAATCCCAATTACATATGGTCGTTCATTGAGCCCGAGCCTGAGCCTATCAAGGTACGCGACGAGTCACTCACAGCCTATATCAACTTTAAGGTCGATAGATATGAGATTCTGGAGAAGTATAAAAACAACGAGAGCGAACTTGCTGCGATGATTAACTCAATCGAGAAGGTAGATGATGATACCGACCTTACAATCACTTCAATCGCCATTGAGGGTTGGGCGTCGCCCGAGGCTACCCAGCAGCACAACCAGCGTTTGTCGGAGAATCGTGCTAAGTCACTTGCCGACTATGTTTCTGCGCACACAGGCATTGAGCGTTCACACATCGAAGCAATAGGTCGAGGTGAGGATTGGGCAGGCCTTAAGGCCGAGGTTGATAAGACACCAGGCTTGTTGGATAGAGATAAGGTATATGCAATCATCGCGAGAGAGGACTTAACACTCGACCAGAAAGACCAGAAGCTGAAGGACTTAACACCTCCTACAATCTATCAGCGCCTGTTGAATGAGATGTACCCTCGCTTGCGCCGTAACGACTACCGCATTGTATATAATGTACGCAACTTCAACCTCGAGGAGGCTCGCGCATTGGTTGATAGCAATCCTCGCAAGTTGTCGCTGAGCGAACTGTATAAGGTAGCCGGCTCTTACGAGAAGGGTTCCAAGGAGTACAATCACGTAATGGAGGTTGCAGCCAACACATATCCTACGGTTGTTGCCGCGGCGGTGAATGCTGCAGCTGTGAAGATGGCGGCTAAAGACTACAATGGAGCATTGGCAATCCTTGCAAAGAGTGACCAAAACGATGCCCGCATTATCTCGGCTAAGGGCAACGCCTATGTGGCCAAGGGAGAATCTCAGGCTGCTCTTGAGGCATGGACAAAGGCTGCAGAGATGGGTAATGCTGATGCAAAGCACAACTTAGCCGAACTGAACAAACATATTGAAAGTTTATAAACAATTAATACATTAATTAATAATCCATTAAACCTAATTTTATTATGAAGAAATTATTTATTGCAGCTCTTGCCATCTCTGCTATGGTGGCTTGTAGCAAGGATGATGCTCCCACATTGGACTCTAACCACAAGAGTATCACTATCAGCATCACTAACATGGCTTCTACCACTAAGGCTGTGACTTCACCCTCGCCAGAGAGTAGCTATCAATGTGCAAGCATTGATGATTTGATGATTGTATTCTGCGACAATCAGGGTAACCAGGTTGATGGCGGCGCATTTGAATTGAAGAAGGGTACCGAGGTTGATGGCACATACACTTTCCACGGTTTGCCCGAGACTGTAACCCAGTTCTTTGTAATCGGCTCCGACAATGGATATCTATCCGCTACACCTACATCGGTAGCAGCTGCACAGAAGCTGTGGGACGACTCTCCAACAACACAGATTGATGCAGAGGTTGGCGATATCATCGTATTTGGCGTATCAAGCGCATTTGAATATAAGGGCGACTGTACAGACCCCGTGGATTCTGACGTGAAGTACCCTCTCTTTTCAGCCTCTACAACAGTTAAGCCTAACGTAGCCCGAGTTGAGATTAGCTCAATCAGCTGCATTGATTTGGGCGCACGTGAGTATGACGGCAATCCTAGCACTGTAGGTTTCGACAAGCTCACTTTCAAGAAGATTATGTTGGGTACAATGGAGCAGGCTTTGTCCAACGTACTTAACGCTACAAACCCTGTTTCTACCGTTACAACCACTCCAGAGGCTGACAACAATAAAGTGTGGTCTTGGAACTTTGCCGGCGGTGCAGTGACAACATATCCTTTGTCAATTACAATGGATGCTACCTCAACAACAACGGCATATCCTAATCCTGAGCACACTATTACAACAACAACCTACAACGAGGGCACAACGCCTCTCAAGAACTTTGAGAAGGGTCACATCTACAAGATGGCTGTTGAGTTCAGCGAGGAGGACTTGCTTAACGAGGACAACCTTATCTGTATAAATGTAACAGTGACTATTGCCGATTGGATTATTCACAACATCAAGCCAGAGTTCGGCAAATAAATTTTAATCTATCCAACTTCCCCTCTTGCGGGAGGGGGAGTTTTTAACCAAACCAATCAGGCGCGTATGTGCGCCGCAAAAGAGATATAAAATGAAGAGATTTTTATACTTATGCTTGCCGCTCGTCTCGTTCGTTCTGCTCACGAGCTGCATCATGGAGAATTACGACGACTGTGAGAGATGCAAGCTCACCTTCAGCTACACAGGCGACGAGACTTACGACATATTCCCACAACAAATCACATGCGTAAGCCTGTATGTTTTCGATAAAGATAACAATTTGGTACAAACCAAACGTATCGAGCAGAACGATTTGAAAGCATTTCAGGGCACAAAATTAAACCTTTCACCAGGTACATACCAAGTGGTGGGTGTGGGTAATGATTTGAACCTTACTGAAATATATAATGCATCCAACAAGAACCTTAGCGAAACCTATTTCCGCCATCCAAATGTTCCCAATGGATTGGTTGAGGGAAACGACTCGCTATACCTAGGCAAGAAGAGTATTACCATCCCTTCAGATTATTGGTATGAGGACGATGTTCCATTCCGCTCTTCGCACCTCAAGGTTTCCTACACTGTAAAGGGATATCCCCCTATCAAGACCCAAGCAACACGCGCCGAGGGCATACTTGAGTTACGTGTAAAGAACCTCATGCCACAGACCGATTTCAACAATCGCGCTCATGGTGATAAAATGACATATGACCCCACTATTGTATATCAACCCAAAACGGGTGAGCATATAGGCTATTTCAACATCATGCGTCACAGCGCAGATTGTGACGTGGAGTTTGAACTGGTAAACAAAGTAACAGGTGAGGTCATCCACACACTTTTGTTAAAGGATTTCCTTGCGAGATTTCCACAGATTGATGTTACAAAGCAGGAAGTACTTATTCCTATCGTTGTGGAATTCAAGAATATAGGCATTTTTGTGACTATTCCCGAATGGATGATTCACAATGTCAATCCCGATTATGATATAAACAAATAAAGGATTACGACGATGAAGACGTTGAAATACATATCACTCGCTATTTACCTCGCCGCACTCCTTACATCATGCATTAACGAGGAGCACATCCCTACACAAGAGGCAATGTTGCAGGTAACGCTGACACGCAGCAGCAACACCTCTTTAATGCAAGGTGACAAGATTCAGGATATCATGTTGTGGGCGTTCGACGTGAATAATGGCTATCAATTGGTAGGCTGGAGAGAATACACTCCCACAACTGCAACATACTCCTCTATATCGATACATCTACCCGTGAAGATGTGCGGCAGCAATGGAGGCTTGTATCGCGTTGTGGCTGTGGTCAACAAGACATTATTCACCGATGCTCAGGGTGAGCAGATTGCTCTCAGTTCCAGCACTACGCATGACCAACTCATAAGCGGTCGTTTCGTAAGTCAGGCAGTAATGGAGAGTAACATAAACGACGATACAACCACTGCCACACCCGAGGCTATGCCCGTAACACATTGGTGTGACGTTGCGGTAACACCCAGCAACCTTCACTCAACCAACAACTGCGTACCAGCCGCACTGAAAGTATTCCGCACAGTTGCGAAGACCAAGTTCTCGATAGCTCGAGCAAGTGATTTCAATCTTGAGATACAGTCACTAAAACTTATAAGCCGTGCTATCCCAACAGAGGGTATGATACTCTCTAAAGCTTTGGCCGGCGACCTGGAGTCTGAAGCAGCCTCAACCTCGTGGTTTGGCACAAACAAGCCCGCAACCAAGAGCGAAGCAACAAGCATCGACCTTATTTCGGCACCCGTAACAGTAAGTGCCGCAGCCAACACACAGCAACTCCTTGGTTCGCGTTTCATATATGAGAACTCAGAATCATGCAGCTATGCGCAAGATGGATTGGGCGTTCCTTCAGGCAATGGTTACTACTACGAGATTAGCTACTCTGTTGACGGAGGCACTCCTATAACCCGATATGTAGGTATCAATCAGGCTGTTGTACGCAACCACAACTACCACGTGCAGGCCAAGGTGCAAGCCAATGGACAGATTCAACTCTCGTATATCGTTGCAGAGTGGGACGAAGTGGAGTGGAACATTGACTTCGCAAACCCCGTACACTCGGAGCTTATGACTGCGCCAAATAGCTCGGCCGCAGCCCCCACTATCACTCCTACGCTGTATTACGACAACGCAAACCCCGAAGCAGGTGCATTTGTGGGTTACTTCAAGATGGACAGCCCAATAGGTATCACCTGGAAGCCTACACTCTCAAACGCATCGGCCGACGATTATCAGATTAAGGTATATTCAAACCTCGACTCTTCGGGCAATGTAATGGCCGAGGGCTATACCCGCGAAATTACAGATGCCGAAATCACAGCCATGGCCGATGCATGGTACAAGATTGTGGTCATCGCCAAGGGCGACAACGAAGGTCAATATCCAAAATTGGGTATCACCCACCGCCCGGAATGGAATCCCGAGGCCAACCCTTTGCTTATCATCAACAAGGGTTCTCAGCACAATGGCCTATACTATCCTTTCGGCGACTGGGACACCACCACAGAGGATAACCACCCCGACATGTTCTGGATTACAATCAAGCAAGTGGCTCACCCATAGTCTAAAAACTATTAGAAAATGAAAAAATATATCTCATACATAGCATTTTGCCTGCTCGTGACATTCGTAGCATGCACCAAGAGCGACTCAATCGACAACGAGGTCGTAGGTGAGAATAAAATCACCATCACAACCTCTATGGGCCGAAGCGTTCAGATGCGTGCCGCAGTGGAGGACACCGACTCAGAGTCGAGAGTTGAGTGGATTGACCTCTTTATCTTCGATGCCGCAGAGAATAAGGTACACAGCGAGCGTATTGACAGAACAGCAAACCCAGACATCGGAGGTGGCTCATTATCGATATCGAGGGCGCGTAACACCTTTGCGGCCAATGCTACATATTGGGTATTCCTTGTAGCAAACTGCAAAGCCGACCTTCAAAATGAGGCTATTGACAACCTTGATGACCTTAAGCACCATGTTCAGGAAGATGAGAATCTTCATCTGTCGGGTTTCCGTGCAGATGACGGAAGTATTATCAACGAGGATGCTCCTGCGCTCTTTTTGATGGATGGCGTGGCATACTCGGGCAACACCGAACCACAGGAGGCAAGGGCGGTAGTCCTCAACAATGGTAATGCAAGCGAGAACACCAATCTCAATGCGACCTTGTATCGTGCTGCAGCCAAGATTGTCATAAACATCAAACCGGGCAAAAACGTAGAGCTTCACAATTACCTGGAGGCAAAGGATGGCTCAGGCACCGTAACTGACGTCGGCACAGCCGAATACACATTCTATCAGTTGCCAATTACAACAAGTTTGCTTGCATCTGCCACTCAGGTGGTAAATCCTACAGTACAATCAACCTCCGAAGAACATAGCAATAACTACTCGTTCATCTTCACACAAGATGCCACACACACTGAAGCATTGCCCAACCACAATATACAACTCGTAGGTTACAGCTATGCTTACAGTTGGAATTCCGCCGAGGATGCCACCAACCTGGTTGTAAACATCCCTATTCGTTGGAACGAGGCTGCATCAACGGATTATACCACACATGACGGCTGGAGCATACGCACTCATAACTGGTATCGCTTACCTATGACCAAGGAGCGTAAGTTTGAGCGTAACAAACTCTATGAGGTTAATGTTACGATTGACGCCGTCGGAGCAACAAGCAAGAGTTCGGCTATCGTATTGGAAAACATTGAGTTCAACACCTACAATTGGGTTGCCCAAAACATAAATATTGGCGAATCAGGTAACGACCCAGAGTATCTGATGCTCAACCGCGATACGGTACATATCTACAACACCAATATTGATACCAACCAGCTTACCTTCTCTTCATCTTCTTTCATCCCCGCTACGGGCGTCAAGATTAAAGAGGTGGAGGTGGATGGTACTACACTAAAAGCCATATACTACTACAATAAATTTGGCCAAAAGACATACCTTGAAACCATCAATGAAGATGCTGCAAATAGTGTAAATGCTGTGGCCGAGCAGAATGTTCTGAATGGAGGCATTACCATCAACTCGCCAATCATTCCTGCTACACAGGAGCAGATTGACCAGGCTATTGCCACACTCACAAAGCCCGAGCTCCCCGACGTACAGATGCCATCAGAGCCCGTCGAGCCCGATGGCAAGCCACAGAAGCCGCTCGAGGTGATTGATCCGGGTGCACGCCCTGCTGAGCCCAACCCTGCTGATTATGTTAAGGAGACGGAGATAACTTCTGAGTCGGTTACAACCGGAGGTAAGAATAATCGTACGGAAACACAAACTCAGACTCAAACAGAGTATCAATATATCACCAACGCCGATGGTTCGGTAACATTCTATAAGCGCACACGTACACGCGAGAGAACTCGTACATATTCTAAAAACAGCGGGTGGAGTGATTGGGATCGTGATTTTGAGACTGACCCCGACAGCTGGTGGGAGGATTGGACCGCATGGACAAGCGATTCTGCACCCCAGTATGAGTACGACGCAGCACTCAACGAGTACAACGA
>JAEIGA010020124.1_pt1 | contig 10168 bp, 5 predicted proteins | sample 9270691 | NCBI WGS metagenome assembly JAEIGA01 (sample SAMN17057246, study PRJNA624740) | gut metagenome | biome: biome; isolation source: fecal sample | host: Bos grunniens | place: China: Xizang | collected 2019
AGAGACGCTTGCGAGCAATCAGGTTACGGATACGCTCCAGACCGATGAATGCAGCGTGACCCTCGTTGCAGTGATATACCTCCTGCTTGATACCCATCTTCACCAGAGCACGGATACCACCGACACCCAACAGAAGCTCCTGCTTCAAACGATTCTCCCAGTCGCCACCATAGAGGTAGTATGTTATCTGACGATCCTCCTCGCGGTTTGCCTCGTAGTCAGCATCCAGCAGGAAGAGGTCGGTACGACCTACCTGGCACTTCCATACGCGTGCCGAGAGTGTACGACCAGGCAGAGCCACCTGTACTGTTACCCAGTTACCTGACTCATCACGTACAGGCGAGATAGGCAGCTTGTAGAAGTTCTGTGCCTCGTATGTTGCTACCTGTGAGCCCTGTGCTGAGAGCTGCTGAGTGAAATATCCGTAGCGGTAGAGCAGACCTACTGCCACCATTGGGGTGTTCTTGTCTGATGCCTCCTTGAGGTAGTCACCAGCGAGGATACCCAGACCACCCGAGTAAATCTTCAGTGATGAGTGCAGACCGTACTCCATTGAGAAGTATGCAATCTCTGGAGCCTTCTCATCTGGCTTCTCCGACATATAGTCGTCGAGCTGCTTTGCCACCTCGTCAAGACGAGCGAGGAACTCCTTATCCTTCTCGAGCTCATTCACGCGAGCCAATGGCAACTTGTCGAGCAATGCGATTGGGTTGCACTCCACCTCACGCCACAGCTGTGGGTCGATAGACTCAAACAGGTCGCGTGCCGACTGAGTCCAGCACCACCACAAGTTACGTGAGATGGTCTCCAGAGCACTCAGACGCTCAGGCAGACGCTTCTCAACCATCATACGATGCCAAGAAGGCTTATTTGATGTGAGCTGCTGACGCACGAAGTTAATCTGCTCGCTGTGGCTACCGCCATCACCATATACCTCCTTTGATGTACGAGCCTCAGCACCCTCCAGAGCGTCACGGTATGCACGCTTGTAGTACTTGAAGAAGTTCTCCCACAATGCCATCTGCGAAATCTCGCTTGCATTCTGGCGGAGCTTCTCTACCTCCTCGGCGTTGAAACGCATAAAACGCAACATAGCATCTACCATCTGCTGAACGGCATATGCATCGTTGTTCTCGTCGCGACGGATAACCTCTACCGCCTGATGATTCTCGAGTGTCATAGCCCACAGACCGAAGCCTGAGAGGTTCGATGTGATTGAAGGTACAGAGAATGCGACTGACTCCAGTGGAGTGTAACCCCAAGGCTCATAGTATGATGGGAATGCTGTGAAGTCCATACCTACCAACAGCTCATAGTAGTTCTTGTTGAATACGCCGTCGGCTGAGTTCAGATACGATGGAACGAAGATAACCTTCACCTTGCAATCCTCCTTCTCGAGTACACTGCCACGGATAGCCTGTGAGATAGGATCCCACTGCTTGTTGTCGATATAGTGAGTCGAGAACTTCCACTGTGAAGCATCGATAGGCTGTGAAGCATCAGCGAGGTGGCGAACAACGTCGGCACGTGGACCATTGTTAGCTGCTGGAACTGTGATGTAAGCCAGCACCTCACGATCCAATGGACAGTTAGCCAGGCTCTTGAGTGACTCCATAAAGATGTCGAGACCCTTGTTGCGGAACTCGTAACGACCACTTGTACCGATGATTACAGGCTCCTTCTCGAACTTGTGGCTCAGACAAGCCTCTGCCACTGAGATGAGCGATTGGCGGGCCTCTTTACGTTTGAGCTCGAGCTCCTCGCCCTGCCATACGAAGTCGTTCTCGAAGCCGTTAGGGGTAATCTGTGTTACCTCTCTGCCTAACAGATACTTACACTCGTTAGCAGTAATTTCGCTCACGGTCAGGAATGCATCGTGATACTGTGCTGCCATCTTCTCGATAGAGTGCTTGGCAGTAACATTGAAACGGCGTGCAACCTCATCGGCGTTGTATTTGTGCATATCTGAGTACAGCGACAAACCGTTACCTGCGATGCAGCGACCTGCTACAGTTGCGTGAGTGGTAAAAAGTGTTGCTACATAAGGAGAATTCTTACGTAGATACAAGCCACCAGAGGCTGTCATCCACTCGTGGAAGTGGGCAGCTACCTTCTGCGATGAATTGCAGAAATTGTCAACGTATGACTTGATAACCATACCTGATGCTACACCGAACAACACTGGCTCGATGTAGTCCCACTGACCCGAAATAGAGTCAACGTGATACTCATCCCAGAGCTGCTTCAACACATCATCCTTCTGCGATATAAGAGACTTGAAGTCGATGAGGACAGCAATAGGATTGCCTGCTACATTCCAACGACCAATTCTCACTCTAACTCCCTGAGCATAAAGCTCTTCACGCCACTCGGCAAGTAGATTCTCGTCTGCCGAGAACTCAGGATTTGTAACCTCCTGCATCAAATCGGGACCGATAACGATGTAGTTATCGCCCATCATCTTCGTCACGGTCAAGGCCTTGGTAGATATCACTGTATGGATACCTCCAACCTTGTTACACACCTCCCAACTAACCTCAAAAAGGTGGTCGGGCATCTGATTCAAATTACTCATAAACTCTATCTAAAAATTGTTATTGCCAAAATTAACTACCCGAAATCGTTCCTTATGAATGCGAAATCGTTAAATAAAAAGGCTGTTTCGTTCTCTAAACCCACCAAATCGTTGCCAATTTTGTAGGGTTGCGAAAAACCGCCGCAAATATAATACATATATTTATATTAACGAAGAGATTTTCCTCAAAAATGGGGATTTTTGAAGAAAATTTAACAATTAATTAATAATTTTTAGAAATTACAATTCAAAGAGGGAAGAGATGATGGAATCGGAGAGCAAAAACTCCGAGGTTGGGATTCGTAACGTGTCGCCCTCACGAACGAGTTTTCCCGAGCCAATCCACGGCTCAGCCAACGATAGAAGTTGCGTGGTAGCAGAGTCGCCAAATTGGGATGCTATGCGTTGCAAATCGACTCCCTCGGCACAGCGGAGAGAGGTCATCAGATACTCGTTGTAACGGTCTGTAGACGAGAGAGTTTCACTCTCATATTTACGCCCTGTAATATATTGTGGCAGAGGCTGTTGGCACCAGCGTCGCACATCGCCATTGAAGGAGTGAGCACCCGAGCCTATACCGAGATATTCTACACCTCGCCAATAGGAAGAATTGTGGCGAGAACGGAAGCCCTCAAGGGCATAATTGGAGACCTCATAATGCTCATAACCGGAGGCTGTAAGCAGCTCCTCGACCAAGCGATACTCACGCTCGCTCTGCCCCTCGGCGACCTCGCTCAGCTCGCCGCGACGGAGGCGGCGACCGAAAGTTGTGTCGGGCTCGATGGTGAGATGATATGCCGAAATATGTTGCACGCCAAGTGAAAGAGCCGTCAAAATGGAGCGTCGCAAAACAGCGTCACCGAAGCCCGCAACGCCGAAGATAAGGTCGATGGTAATGTTCTCAATGCCGCTATCCTGCAGTCGCTTCACAGCGTCGTGAGCCTGCATAGCCGAATGGCGACGATTCATAAACCTAAGTTCTTCATCATCAAACGACTGCACGCCGAGGCTGACACGATTAACAGGCGTATGACGCAGTGCTTCGACGTACTTTCGGTCGATATCATCGGGGTTAGCTTCAATGGTGATTTCCGAGAGAGAATTATAGTCGAAAAGAGCGTCAGCGTGGTCGATAAAACGTGTGAACTCATCGGGGTGTAACAGCGAAGGTGTACCGCCACCGAAGTAGATGGTTTGCGGGGATTTATCGCGTAGAAAATCTCGCTCCTCATCCATCTCGCTATGCATAGCACGCACCACATCGGGCAGGTATTTCAACTCCGCCGAACGGAAGAAATCGCAGTAAGCACAGATGCGTTTGCAAAACGGAATATGTAGATAGAGACCAGCCATAGTGCAAAGGTAGCTTTGCAGTTTGAAAATTCAAAATTGAGAAAAGCCTTTTGGTAGTGTGGGTAGTAAAAAGTTACCCGCGTTACTGTGGAGAGTGGGAGGATAGGGAGTAAGTAAAGGAAACTAAAGTCGCAATAAAAAATAGTTTTTACCTTGCAGTTCGTATAAGGTAGATTCCCATCGCCTAACCTTTGGTTAGTCGGGGAATGACGTTAATATAATGAGTAATTAGTAGAGATAATGGGGGTTTAGGGTGTTTGGGGATGATAGCGAAACTGAAGGTTATTTATGGTTATTTAAGACCAGGGTGGGTAAATATATATATAATATAAGGTAGATTCCCGTCGTCTTGCTGAGAGTAAGTCGGGGAATGACGGATTGTTAGATAGCGGGTACCTAATTAGTTACCCGTGTTATGGGGAGATGGGAGTTTAGGAAGGATAAAGGAAATTAAAGGTCGTTAAGGGATACTAAAGTCGCAATAGAAGAGTGGAGGGAGGAAAAAATTCAAAAAAAATGTGGGAATTTATTGGTGTATAAAGAAAAATTAATACCTTTGTATTGGAAACATAGTTCCGCAAAGGAATAGAAATATACTAAAACTGATATTTTTGCCCTCCCCTATAAGGATTGCCTATAGGGGGGGGTAAAATCGTTTTAGGAAGTTGGTGAAACAGAACAAGTTATACACATATAAACAAATTTTTATAACCTTTTAATTAAATTTTAAACCTATGAAAAAGTTTCTTTTGATTGCTGTTGCAGCATTTGGTATGCTGATGACAGCTTGTTCGAAGGACGAGGTTGCTCAGCCTGTAGCAGAGAAGTCAGTTGTGACTTTCACTGTTGAAGCTCCTGTAATGCAAACTCGTGCTACTGAGCACGGAGATGGTAAGACCGCTACTGAGCTCAACTGGGCTGCTTATGACCGTTATGCAGCTGCTGGTTCTAAGCCGCTGATCACAGGCAGCACGAGGTTTCAGCCGGGTGAGTTGACTACTACCGTTGAGATTCCTTTCGTAAACGGTATGACTTACGACATTCTCTTCTGGGCTGAGGCTCCAGCTTCGCCTTACACAGTGAATTGGACAACAAAGACCGTAGCATACACTAAAGCTGCTGAGTTGGATTCTAACTCTCAGGCTTACGATGCATTCTATTGCTACTTCACTGAGCTTGGCGAGATTGCAGGTCCTGTAACAAAGACTGTTGAGTTGAAGCGTCCTTTCGCTCAGTTGAACATCATCACTAACGATGCTGACAAGGCTGAACAGTCAGGCGTTTTTGTTGAGAATGTTGCTGTTACTGTAAAGAAGGGTTATCAGGCATTTGATTTCGTTTCTGGCAATGGTATCAATCAGGGTGCAGTTACATTCCGTGCTGATGCGGCACAGGCTGCTGCTGACGCAGAAGGCGTACAGCTCCTGGCTGTAAACTACCTCTTCACAGGTAGTGAGAAGTCATTGGTTGACGTAGAGTTCACTTACACTGATGTAAACAAGAAGCTCGGTCAAAACGGTTTGACTCAGAAGTATGCTACTGTTCCTGTACAGCGTAACTACCGTACAAATATCGTAGGTAGCCTTTTGACAAGCGAGGGTAACTTCAATATTGTGACTTTGCCAGGCTTCGATGGTGAGCCAGGACACAAATATGAGGTTGTTTCTGTAGCCACTGCAGCTGAGTTGCAGACTGCTTTGAACAATCCTGCTGTTGGTGAGATTACTTTGGAGGATAATATTGAGTTGAACGACATTCTTGAAATTGGTGTTCCTACACGTGCTGAGACAGAGGCTGTTGTTCGTAACCTCACTATCGATGGTAATGGCAAGACTTTGACGTCTTCGGCTGCTCGTGCTATCAATGTATCGGGTGTTGATGGTGTAACTATCAAGAATCTTAATATAGAGTGCACTGGTGAGCGTGCAATCAACATTATTCAGAAAGCTACTAACGTAACTATTGAGAATGTTACTGCAACTGCAGCTAACTATACAGTAAACGTTGCTGGTTCAGCTCCTAAGGCAGTTGTTGATATCAAGGGCTCAACTCTTAACGGTCTTTGCACTGTTAATGTAGCTGCAGCTGGTGCAAATGTTACTGTTGATGACTGTACTGTAAACTGCAACGATAACAACACAACTGAAGGCGAGAGCTATGCTGCTCTCAGCCTTAACAAGGATGCAGTAGGTGCTACAATTACAGTAACAAACTCTGAAATCAATAAACCAGAGGACTCAGACTCAATGATTGCTCGTAATGGTGCAGAGGATGGTAAAATAACTATTGATGGTTCAACAGACGACGTAACTATAATGGTTGCTGCTATTACCTATGAGGGCTCTGATTACTATCACGCATTCGAGACAATCGAGGCAGCTGTTGAGTTTGCGAAGGAGGGTAATACAGTTACTTTGATTCGTGATGTAGAGTCTTCTGAGATTATCGTTCTCAATAAATCAATCGTATTTGATGGTAATGACAAGACTTTGAAGTCTACAGCTGGTCGTGCTATCAATGTATCGGGTGCTGATGGCGTAACTATCGAGAACCTTACTATTAATTGCTCTGGCGAGCGTGCAATCAACATTATTCAGAATGCTACCAATGTAACTATTGAGAATGTTACTGCAACTGCAGCTAACTATACTGTTAATGTAGCATCTTCAGCTCCTAACGCAGTTGTTGCTATCAATAACTCGACTCTTACAGGTCTTTGCACTGTTAATGTATCTGCAGCTGGTGCAAATGTTACTGTTGACGGTTGTACTGTAAACTGCAATGATAACAACGAGAAAGAGAATTATTCAGCTCTGGTACTTACTAAGGATGCAGCGGGTGCAAGCATTATTGTGACAGAATCTACAATCAATGTATCTGGTGACTCTAACAAGGCAAGTAATGCTGCTGCCGGTGGTACAATCACTATTGATAATTCAACTGAGGGAGTTATTGTAAATGTTGCTGCTATTACCTATGAGGGCTCTAGTTACTATTACGTATTCGAGACACTTGAGGATGCAATTAAGAATGCTAAGGAGGGTGATGTAATTACATTGCTTAGAGATATCAAATTGAGTGAGAATATCACAGTTGCTAATAGTTTGGTTGTTGCTGAGGGTGTTGAAGTAACACTTGACCTCAATGGTAAAACTTTGAAGGGTACAATGCACAAGAGCGTAGGTGCTGTTTTGAAGAACGAGGGTACATTGACAGTTAAGAATGGTACTATCTCTTCAACAGCAGACAATGGTGGCTCTGCAATTCAGAACTATGGTACTTTGACTGTTGAGAATGCTACTTTGAATGGTGCTCCTAATGCTAACGGAAGTTGGCCTTCATACACAGTAAACAACACCGGAGTAATGACGGTGAATAACGTAACGATTACTTCACACCACGGTGCAGTTGCATCGTATAATGATGGTGCAGTTGTAACTTTGAATAACTCGGTGATTGATATGGCAGGTATCCCTGGTTTTACAAGTCACGGTATGTATACCTACAGTAACGGTAAAATCATCGTAAATGGTGGTACTTATGCTAATAAGGCAACAGACCAGGCTGCATCGGGTGCTTCTGTTATCAATGGTGCAGTAGAGGTTAATGATGGTACTTTCACTGGTCGTATTGAGAATTACTATGGTACTCCTGTTTTCAAGGGTGGTACATACTCTGTTAAGCCTAATAACAGCTTTGTAGCAGTTGGTTACAAGGCTGTTGACAATGGCAACGGTACTTGGTCAGTAGTTGCTGAGTAAGCAATGAGGTTATAGGATTGCACCTCTTGGGTGGGGTGCAGTCCACGAGGGAAGAAGATCCTTCAAATGAAGGGAAAAACAGCCTTCAAATGTTAAATTAATTAAGTGGGTGGACCGATCGGGAAGGGATTTTCCGATCGGTCCTGTTTTTCAAGAAGGGTATTAAAGGAGACTAAAGGGGACTAAGGGATAATAAAGTCTACTGCCGGGGTGTTTCAAGATTTTTGATGTGCAGCTACTGACAAAAAAAGCAGAGATTGCTCTCTGCTTGTGGAAAGGATTGCGGGAGGGTTACTCGGCTGCTTGCTCGGTAGCCTGCAATGTAGCCTGGAGCTTACCATTGCTAAGGAGCATCAACACATCTCCGTCAATCTCGTAGTGAGTGGTAGAACGCAGAGCCTCGAAGAACTTAATCTCCAACTCCAACTCGGGGCACGCCATACGTGTAGCACCCAACTGACCAACAGCGAGAGAGCCCTTATCGCCAACGGTGAACTTGCCACCGATGATGTGGTTGCAGCCGCCAACACCCTGGATAGTGCCCTCAGAGGGTGTCTCACCCTCGATGAAACGGATATCGAACTTACCCTCGGCAAAGGTGGCGTCGGTCTCCATAAGCTTGACCAAATGCCACTCGGTGCCAACCAACGGCTTAGCCTGCTTGGCATTCTTGCGACAAGCACAACAGCCAAAACCTACGGCAGCAACAACAACCGCCATAACAAAAAATGACAACAACTTCTTCATAGTTTATAATGTTTTCGTAAATAGTTTTCTCGCGTAGTGCCACAAAGATAAATAAATTTTCTATCTTTGCTCAAAATACTTAAACATATAACGGATTATGAAAAAGATTATTGCTTCGCCTTTGGCTCCAAAGGCTGTAGGACCCTACTCACAAGCAGTAGAGGCTAACGGAACACTATACCTCTCGGGACAGCTGCCAATAGATGGTGCAACAGGAACGATGCCCGAGGGAATAGAGGCACAGACACGTCAGTCGCTGACAAACATCGGTCATATACTCGCAGAGGCAGGCTATGAGTTCAAAGATGTGGTGAAGGTGTGCGTGATGTTGGACGACATAGCGGACTTCGCAGCAATGAATGCTGTCTATGCGACATTCTTCACCGAGCAGATGCCGGCACGTTTCTGCTACGAGGTGTCGAAGCTGCCAATGGGTGCAAAGGTGGAGATAGACGCGGTGGCTTGCAAAGAGTAGCGGCAGAGAAAAAAGATTTTGGGCAAAAGTGCATCGTAGATATCTACGGTGCATCTTTTTTGTTTTTGTAAATAACTTGTCGAAAACTACTGCCGATTAGTATGGGAATGGCTCTAAAAATTCGGAAATTTGTAGTGGGAAATCATCCCTATCTTCGTTCGAGAATACGAGAATAATAATATAAATATAAAGTATACAACTTATGGCAAAAGCCCAAAACAAGCTCGCAGAAGTGAGCTACGGAGATGCTGTCGCAGCATCCAAAGAGTATTTCGGTGGCGACGAACTGGCTGCTACCGTGTGGGTTAGCAAGTATGCCCTCAAAGATTCATTCGGTCATATCTACGAAAAAACTCCCGTGGATATGCACAACCGAATAGCTGCCGAGTTGGAGCGTATAGAGGGCAAATATCCTAACCCGATGAGCCGCGAGGAGATATTCTCGCTGCTCGACCACTTCCGTTACATAATACCACAGGGTGGTCCGATGACAGGTATAGGTAACAACCTGCAGGTGGCATCGCTCTCGAACTGCTTCGTGATAGGTAACCGTAAGCAGGCGGACTCGTACGGCGGTATATTCCGTATGGACGAGGAGCAGGTGCAGCTGATGAAGCGTCGCGGTGGAGTAGGTCACGACCTCTCGGAGCTGCGTACTGCCGGAACACCTGTATTGAACTCGGCACTCACATCGACAGGTATCGTACCTTTTATGGAGCGTTACTCGAACTCAACACGCGAGGTGGCACAGGATGGCCGTCGCGGTGCGTTGATGCTCTCGCTCTCGATAAAGCACCCCGATGCAGAGCGTTTCATCGATGCGAAGACGCAGTCGGGAAAGGTGACAGGTGCTAACGTGTCGATAAAGATTGATGACGAGTTTATGCGTGCGGCGATAGAGGGTCGCCCATATCAGCAGCAGTTCCCTATAAATGCCGCAGAGCCAAAGATTACACAGGAGATAGATGCCAAGAAGCTGTGGGAGAAGATTATCCACAACGCTTGGCAGTCAGCAGAGCCAGGTGTGTTGTTCTGGGATACCATCATCCGCGAGAGTGTGCCTGACTGCTACGCAGACAAGGGCTTCACAACAGTGTCGACAAACCCTTGTGGCGAGATTCCTCTCTGCCCATACGATAGCTGCCGTCTGCTGGCGGTGAACCTGCTGAGCTACGTGAAGAACCCATTCACAAAGGATGCGGAGTTTGACTTCGACCTCTTCAAGCAGCACGTGGAGAAGGCTATGCGTATGATGGA
>JAEIGA010020125.1_pt1 | contig 10168 bp, 9 predicted proteins | sample 9270691 | NCBI WGS metagenome assembly JAEIGA01 (sample SAMN17057246, study PRJNA624740) | gut metagenome | biome: biome; isolation source: fecal sample | host: Bos grunniens | place: China: Xizang | collected 2019
ACACCACCAAAGAGCTGCACGTCGTAGTGAACCATGTCCCACTTGATGACGTTGCCACCAGCGGTCCACTGGCTGCTATATATAGCCTTGTCGCCATCGATGGTCACCAAGTCCTGGCGCTGTGCAGCGAGGTTACGGTCGAAGTCGTTAGCCGTAACCACCACTGTGTCGTTCTCGGCAAAGCGGCGTGCTGTATCCTTCATGATGGCAAAAGCCTCGGGCAATATCTCCTCGAGCTTCTGCTCAATCTTGTCGTCGATGCGCTTTGTTGTGTCGTCGATATCCTTCGATATGCGCTCCTTGTCTGAGAGCGAAATCTCGGGGAGGTCGAGCTTAGCCTTCTGCTCTACGATGTGCTGCTCGTCGCTGGCGATAAAGTCGGCGATAGCCTTGCTCAATGCTGCTGAGCGGGCACGAAGCTCATCGTTAGAAAGTGCTGAAATCGATGGGAAGATCGCCTTGATCTTCTCGACATAGGGGTTAATCTCCTTACGATCCTTGTCGGCCTTTGAGCCGAAGAAAAGTTTAATAATTTTCGATGCTATATCCATGATTTGTAATATTTATTTCTGCAAATATTGTTGCAATGTGCATAATTCGTGCAAAGATAATAATTTTTATGGAATACGCAAACACGTGCGCGCATGTTTTTGCGCGCACGTGTACGTGTAGCTACTATTCGGGGCTTAGAGGATGAGCATCTTGGCTAAGGGACACTCCTTGCAACGATGGCGTAGGCAATACTCCTTAGTGAGCTGTATTATCGCTTGGCTCTCAAACGAGTTGTGCAGCTCGAAGCCCGCCATCGACCAAGGGCGTGTATATCTGTTGTACTCCACCTCGATGCTCTCTTGAAGGCGTACTGCGTTGTTTAACTTTCTGTCGCAGCGAGTGTAGATGTAGTAGGCATACATTATTGGCGCAATGAGGTTGATACCCAGGATGTTGCTCTTGAGATGCCCCATGCGGTAGTTGGTCACAGAGTTGTTGTGCGAGGGCATGAAATTCGATAGCCAGTAGTCCGACGTCTCGCCATTGAAGAGGTCGTAGACTGCCTCATTTGTTGTGCACATGAGGGCGCTCTGTATCGAGAAATCGTGGTTGTGGAAGCAGGCGGCAAGCTGCGTAAGACGTATGGTTGGGTGGTTGTGGGGATAGATGCCCATGAGTTGCCACTCGCCACTTGTCATAGGCTTGATGTGATACTTTGCGGCAAGATGCTTGAACTCCTGGCGTAGAAGCCTCAGGTAGCCATCGTCGCCATACACGTCGAGGAGTCCCGAGCCACCCATGAGCAGCGCCTCGAGCTTCACTATCGAGCTGTTTTCACGCATGATCATGTAGTTGGTGACACGCCCAGCAAGCTTGATCATGGCGCTACGATTCTCCATGCCGCCGAGCACGCTGAGAAGCATGGCGTGGAATGTCTCGTTCCAGTTGTCGTTGCACGCCCTGAACATGGTCATTATGTCACGTGCCTTGCGCTCCAAGCGCTCGAAAGCGAGGCCTGTGATGAGCATGTTTCGGCTTAGCTCATTGAGCAATGATATGTGGCGGCAACACTCCATAGAGCGTGCCCCATCTCGTAGACTTTCAAGCGTATGTCGCCCACTCGCCATCGCTCATAAGCCTTAGAATAGGTTAAGCTCGATGAGTGCCTCCTCCGACATCATCGACTTATCCCACTGGGGATCGAACGTCAGGGTGATGTTCACCTTCTGCACACCCTCTACCTTGCCCACCTCACGGTTGATGTCGGCGAGGAGCATGTCGGCCATAGGGCAGTTGGGCGCTGTGAGCGTCATGATTATGTCGGCAGTGCCCGAGGGATCGTAGTTGATCTCGTAGATAAGGCCGAGGTCGTAGATGTTAACAGGAATCTCGGGATCGTATATGTTTTTGAGTGTGAGAACGATGTTTTTCTCAACAGCTAATATCTCTTCTGGCGTCATTGCTAATTGTTTTGTTTCGAAAATACCAATGCATAGAGCTTCATCTGTGCTATCATGGCACGTAGTCCGTTGCTACGTGTGGGCGACAGGTTTTCGCCAAGGCCTATGGCGTCGATGAAGTAAAGGTCGAGGTTGGCAGCCTCCTCGGCCGAGCGACCATTCATAACACGTATGAGCAGCGCTATGATGCCCTTGGTGATTATGGCGTCGCTGTCGGCGGTGTAATATACCTTGCCGTCACGCATCTCGGCAGCAACCCACACACGTGACTGGCAGCCCTCGATGAGGTAGGTGTCGTTGCGCTTAGCCGAGTCGATGGCAGGCAGCTCCTCGCTCAGGCTTATAAGATAGTCGTACTTGTCGAGCCAGTCGTCGAACACCGAAAACTCGTCGATGATGCTCTCTTGTATAGCGTCTTGTGTCATATATAGTTTATTGTTTTAGTCTGCGTAATAGTGTGGCATATAGTTGGTTAGTAAAACTCTGATAGAGCTTTTTGGTCTGATGCCCAAGGATACGATACACCCATTATGTGGCATAGTGTTGGGGCAAGCTCGGTCATCTCCACCACTCGCTCAACGCTCTGCTTCTGCATGCCTATCTGAGCTATGATGAGGGGTACATGGCGGTCGTAGACATATCCCGATGTGGGTAGCGAGCGATAGTCGTCATCCTCGATTATGCAGCCCGGCACAAGGTCGATGAGTATGTCGCCCGAGCGTGCTCCGAAGAAGCTGTGTTGCATGAGCTTGCAGCGGCCATCCATAAACGAGGCGTTGCGCAGCGATGTTGCCGATATTGCTGTTGACACACCTTGGAGTTTAAGCAAAAATGTGGCCACCTCGTCGCATATAGTGGCATAGTCGAGCTTCTTGTCGGCCAATATCGTGTGGTTGAGATATAGGCTGTTGTTGGCATATCCCACAACATAGTCGTCGGTGCCGTAACGTCCTCCGAGATAGGCGTTTACGATGACCTCCATCTGTCGGTGGTTGAAGCGGTGGCGAGGCTCGCTGCCATGCTGGTTATACGATGGCGATGTGCCATGATCGGAGCTTATGACAAAGAGTGCTCGGCCGTTGATGCCTATGTGTCGGTGTATGGCGCCGATGAACCATATAAGGTCGTTGTCGAGGCGATATATCATGTCCTCATACTCGATAGACTCGGGGCCATAGGTCTGGGCTATGTTGCGTGCGGTGTCGAGATAGATGTTGAGCACGTCGGTGTCGCCATCTTTGCCGAGCGACTCTTTGAGCACCAGCTGCTCGGCAAAGCGCAGAAGCATGGTGTTGCCTGCTGGGGTGTACGACATGTTGCCGTATAACGACTTAAAGATGTTGCGGCCGATGCCTCGAATAAGGTGTGTCGACTTGTCGCTGATGCCCTCGACAACGGCAACCTCCCAGTTGTGGTATTTCGATGCCGAGTAGAGTGTCGACCAGCGCTGCATGCGATATGTCTCGTTCTTGTCGCTCTTGTTGTACTCCTCGATCCACTCTGGTAGCTTGTCGGCGTAGGCCGACGATGTGGTCCAGTCTGTTTGGTTGCGCTCAACCCATAGGGCCATGCCTCGGCGACCATTGAGGACGATGGATGATAGGTCGTCGATGGCTATTGTAAACTGCTTGCTATAAGGGTTTTCGCTCGTTAGCATGTCGCCGTATGTTGGTGCTGTGAGCCTCTGTGGCGACACGTTGCGAGCTCCTGTGCTGAATGGCACAGGCGAGGATTTGCTGTCGAAGATTAGCGATATGGGCTGAGCATCTGTTGGGTTCCACCACTTCTCGCCCACGACGCCATGTACCGAGGGGTAGGCTCCTGTTGCGAGTGTTGCGAGTCCCGATGCTGTCGATGCTGTCGAATAGTTGTAGTATGCCTCCTTGTATGTCACGCCATGCTCCATGAGTAGGCGTAGTCCGCTGGCCGCAAAGTTGTGGGCAAAGCGTTCGAGGTCGTCGGCACGCATCGAGCCAATAACGATGTTGACCACGATGGTGGGGCGCTCTTCGGCTACGGCTTTTGTCATGGGTGCCAGCAGAAGAACCGTGAGGAGTATTGCGGTAAGTCTATGCATAATCGAAACCAAATATTCGGCAAATTTACAAATTTATTTGTAACATCCGCTCAAAATGCTCCCTTTCTTTGCTTAGGTCTATGCCGTGAAGCTCGTCGATGGCCTCCATCTGGCGACGACAGAAGCTCTTATGTTGCTCACTATGTGGGTTTTGTGTTCGGTGGTTGGCGGCAACAACTATTTTGCTCACACGCTCCATTTTTTGTTTTGTGGCCGTGTTTAATGCCGCACCAAAAAACTTGTCGACGATGTAGTCCACAGCCATTGGCGATGGGTGCACAAGGTCGTCGCCATAGAAGCGATAGTCGCGCAGGTCGTCCATGAGTATCTCGTACGATGGGAAGTATGTCACACGCTCGGGGTGGCGGCGTCGACACTCTTCGATGGCCACTCTCAGCAGTGCCTTGCTTAGCGAGTTATCCTCCACTCCTTCGCCAATATGGCGTATAGGACTGAGGGTGAGTATCACATGTGTCGAGCAGCTATTGACGATGCTCTCCAACGAATCGACAATCTCGGCTACGCTGAGCAGCTCACGACGAAACAGCGAGTGGGGTTGCTTATGGCAGTTTGCCACTGTCTTGCCTGTTGCGCAAAGACGATACACCCATGCTGTGCCAAGTGTGATAATCAGGTGGTTAGCATGTTGCAACGCTTGGTGTCCCAGCTCTATTTTTGCGTTCATCACCTCTGCTGCCAAGGTGGCTGTTGCGCCGCTTAGCGACGAGTGGAAGTCGTAGGATAGCCACCTGCCATCAGCCTCGAATAGGTCGTTGCTTGTGACCATGCGTCGTGAGGCCATCTGCTCCACACTTTGGGCGATAGACTGTGGGTTGAAGAGTATGCCTGTGGGGTTGGCCGTAACGCGAAATTTTAGCTCGCCAAGGCGCTCTGCTATGTTTGTGGCAAAGCATGAGCCAAGGCACAATATGGTGTCGCCATACTCAATCTTCTGGCGCCATGGGGCAACCTCTATCTCGGTACGAAATTTCATTCTATCCAATAAAATATTTGCTCTTGGGAAGGAGCGATAATAGTTGCACAAAGAGTGCTGAAATTATGAATGTTAGGGTGGCTGTGAGCAGCATCACTACGGGTGTTGCCAAGCCCCATGCCGACACGTAGCCGAACACCGCCACAAGCACAAACATGTGGACAAGATATATGCCGTAGCTGAGCTTCGACAGACGCTCGAAAAATGGGTATATGCGGCAAGGCTTTGTGATGAGCTTAAAGAGTAGGAACAACGCTATTGTCGTTAGCGCCACGCCTGTTGTTGTGAAGCACCAGCTAAGCTCCCACCTTACGGCAAGGTCGATGCTGTCGTTTACTGGGTAGGCGTCGGGAAGTTGTAGGTAGAAGGGTAGTGCCACAATGATATATCCTATCATCAGCGTGGGCAGAGCCACGCATAGTGTCTTTACAGTGCTCCAATTAACGTATGTGCGAATGTAGTGAGCCACAACGATATAGCCTATAAAACCACTTGTGTAGTATAACGCTCCGAACTCGTTCCAGCTCGCCTCGCCCCATACCTCGGCAAAGCCTGTTGCTGACGCTGCAACACGCAAGAAAGGCACAGCCGTAGAGAGCAACCATACCATGATGAACATACGCTCGCCACGCTGCGACACACGCTCCAACCAGGGTGATATGATAGGCATGATGATATATACGCCGAGAATCATATACACAAACCATAGATGCCCAGCGTGAGGCATAAAGTTAAAGACAAGGCGTGAAAGATTCTCCGATATGCTCACATCCTCAGTGCCCCAGTAGGGAATAAAGGCATAGAGAAGAGTCCACACCGCAAAGGGGAGTCCTACACGCACGAACCTACGACACAGAAATGTCATACCATCGCCCTTAACAGGGAGCAGCAAGTAGCTCGAGGTCATGACAAAGAGGGGCACGGCGCAGCGTAGTGCCGAGTTGAGGAACGTAACCCACAGAGCATCGCCCCATGAGGCGACGTATGTTCCCTCGCCACCGAGGTAGAATGGCTCGATGGAGTGCACCAAGAGCACCATAAATATAGCCACGACACGTAGGTAGTCTAAGAATACTATGCGCTCGCCACGAAGAGATGTTTCCATAATGCTATATAAATTTTAGACAAAGATAGCCAAATAGTAGAAAAATTCCTATCTTTGCAACATATAAATATTAGAAAGCTATGAAGAAAAATATTGTTTCGTCGTTCGATGTCGACCATCGTACGCTTGACGCAGGACTATACCTACGTTCTGTATATACCATCAACGATGACTATCAGGTGCGCTCATGGGACTTGCGCTTCCGTGCTCCTATGGCCCACGCACCGCTCGGCTCTGGCGAGGTGCACACCATCGAGCACCTTATGGCCTACTACCTACGCCTCGACGAGAAGATAGGCTCAGCTATCGTGTCGTTCTGCCCTATGGGCTGCAAAACAGGCTTCTATCTCTCGACAATGCAAAATGTTGAGGCTGAGGATGTTCGCATGGCATTGGCTAAGGTGTATAAGGAGGTGTTCCCACTAAAGTCGGCTAACGATATCGTTGGCCTTAACGAGATCCAGTGTGGCAACCCAGGCTTGTATGCTATCGACTCGACAAATGCAGCTATGGCCGACTATATGCGCACATTGTTTACTGCCGACGAGGCCGAGAAGCTTGGCATAGGCTCAGTTTACGAAAAGTGGTGGTAGTATGCGAGTGTTGATCTGTGCGCCTACGTCACGTGAGTATCGTGCCATGCGCTATGCCTTGGATAAGGCTGAGAATCTGAAACATAGCTACGACCTCGTGGAGGTGGGTATCGGCAAGGCACTATCGTCAGCTGGCGTGGCTCGTGCCCTTACGTTGGCCACCGAGAAGTATGATGTGTTGGCTGTTGTGGGCTTTGCTGCGTCGGCGCTTGGCCGCAAGCAGGGCGACATTGTCATGCCATCACGTGCCATTCACCACGACGCCATAATCCCCGAGGGCTTCTGTCCCGAGATCACCGATCCTCGTAAGTTGTTGGGTGGCGATGCCGAGACGGTGTTTACTGGCGACTCGTTTGTTAATGCCGACATCATTCGTGAGATTAAGAGCCGCTTTGGTATCGACTGTGGCTTGTTCGACATGGAGATTGCTGCGATATGTCAGGTTGCTGAGCTCTACGACAACATCCCTGTTGTTGCTGTCAAGTATGTATCTGATGTTCCCGAGGAGGGACACTCCGAGCATTCGTATGACGAGTTTGCCGATGCGCACTCGGACTTCACGCCATTACTTTCCCGCTTAGAGGATTTGTTGTGATAAGGGCGCATCTGTGACCTCTCAATCATTGGGCTGAATAGGACGTACGTCAAGTACTACCTATCCAGCCCAATTTCATGTCGAGGCCACATCTGCAACCCTTCTGACAACAAATTTATTTCCTGTGATAAGGGCGCTGATTGAGGGAGAAAGATAGTGAAAAGGGAAATCTGAAAAGGGAAAAGTAAGGTGTCTGCGACGCATGTTTACAAAGTGAAAAGGGAAAACTGAAAGGGGAAAAGTAAAGTGTCTGCGACGCTATATTTAATAATCTCGTGCGAAGCACACCACACTTTTCAGTTGTCACCTCTCACTTTTCACTTCGTGCAAAGCACACCTCACCTCTCACCTCTCACCTTTCCCCACCCCACATACAACAATAATGGCTGCCCCTGGTGGAGCAGCCATCATCTATGAGCTTAGGCAACAGATTAAAGTGCCTTCTTCATTGCGTTGTACTTCTCGTACTTAGCCATCATGCCATCCATGTCACGAAGACGGAAGCACAATGAGCTAAGGCTCTCGATGCTTGCTGGATCGTTTGGCTTGATCTCGAGTGCACGCTCCATCCAAGGAATAGCCTCGGCATATACAAGGTTAATCTTCTCAACCTCAGTGTTGTAGTCGATGTTAGGATCGTATGACGAGTTGAGCTGGTTGATAAGAGCATCAGCCTTAACGATGTAGAAGTAACCAAGGTAGTAGTTTGCCTCGTACTGTGCAGGACGCAACTCAACACACTTCTTGAACGAGTTGATACACTCGTCGTAGTTCATCAATGCGTTGAAGATGATACCACGACCATACCACAAGTCATAGTTGTCTGGAGTTGATGCCAACGATCTGTCGAGCATGTCGATAAGGTCGGCTGGATCACCAACACCCTCCTCGCCTGCGTAGAGTGCGATAAGGCCCTCGAGGATAAGGTTGTTGCTTGGGTAGAGTTTGATACCCTCCAACAATACCTCCTTAGCCTTTGCAAGCATCTCGTCACGGTTTACCTCACGCTGACCATAGAATGTATGGTAGAGGAAGTAGTAGATGTCGCCCTGATCCTTGTAGCCACCCTCGATAGCCTCAGCAAAGAGCTTCTCAGCCTTTGCGAAGAGCTCTACAGCCTTCTCGCCGCTAAGTGTTGAAGCAAGACGTGTGTTCAACACACCAGCATTGTAGATCAAGCCAGCGTTGAGCTCGGTGCCAGGAACAACCTGCTGTGCACGGTAAGCAAGCTCGAATGACTTAGCTGCCTCCTCAGTAAGACCTACCTCGTTGAGAGCGTTACCCTGCTGTGCAAGAGCGTTAGAGAGGAACAATGCGTTAACAGCAATCTTTGAGCCCATCTTGTTGTCCAACTCGTAAGCCTTCTTGTATGACTCGATAGCTGTCTCTGCCAAGTTCTCCTTGAGAGCCTTAGTCTGCTTCCAGCCTACGATGAGGTATGACTGGTTGATGTAAACGTCGACATACTCGTAGCGAGCAACGAGTGCTGGCTGACCATTGAATGTGTCCTCGAACACCTCGAGAGGCTCACCCACGCTCATCTGGAGAGTCTGAACAGGGATGTTTGATACGAGATACTTGGTAGGAAGAACATAGGCGTCGGTGTAAGCCTTACCATGTGCATTCCATGTAGCTGCCTTAACATTCTTCTTTGCATCGAGAATTGCAGCATCTACCTTCTCGAGCTTCTTGAGCTCCGATGCGGTGTTAACACGCTGTGCATTTGCGGCAGGCGCTGCAAACATAAGGAGCGCTGCTGCCAAAAACAAAAACTTCTTCATAATAATAGTTTAAATTATATGTAATTATTCATTTGCATTCTCTGCGGGAGTTGACTCAATGGTAGTTGCCTCAGCAGGTGTTGCCTCTGTTGCCACGCCCTCGGCCATAATCTCCTCCTCGTCGGTCTTTGGCACAGCCGTAACCGAAGCTATGGCGTCGCCCTCACGAAGGTTGATCACACGTACACCCTGTGTTGCACGGCCCGAGATGCTGATCTGGCTGACCAAAGTACGGATAGTAAGACCTGAACGGTTAATAATCATTAGATCGTTGTCGTCGGTAACAGCCTGGATAGAGATGAGCTTACCTGTCTTCTCAGTAACGTTGATGGTCTTGACACCCTTACCACCTCGGTTGGTGATGCGATACTCATCCAAGTCGGTACGCTTACCATAGCCATTCTCCGAGAGCACCAACACATCCTGCTTAGAGCCTGGCTCGATAGATATCATGCCGATAACCTCGTCGTTGTCCTCAATAGAGATGGCACGCACACCCGAGCTAACACGGCCCATAGGACGTACCGTAGCCTCGTTGAAGCGGATGGCCTTACCCTCACGTGCTGCGATCATAATCTCTGCCTCGCCGCTGGTGAGCTTAACCTCCAATAGCTGGTCGCCCTCACGGATGACGATGGCGTTAACACCGTTGGTACGTGGACGTGAGTATGCCTCCAACGTAGTCTTCTTGATGATACCACGCTTAGTACACATCACTATGTAGTTGTTCTCGACGAACTCCTTGTCGTTGAGGTTCTTAACATTGATGTATGCACGCACCTTGTCGCCTGGCTCAATCTGGATAACATTCTGAATTGCACGACCCTTCGATGAGCGTGTGCCCTCAGGAATCTGGTAAACCTTCAACCAGTAGCAGCGACCCATCTCGGTGAAGAACATCATTGTGTTGTGCATTGAGGCAACATAGATATGCTCGATGAAGTCCTCGTCGCGTGTTGCGCTACCCTTAGCACCTACGCCGCCACGATTCTGTGTGCGGTACTCGGCAAGTGGCGTACGCTTGATATATCCCATGTGCGAGATGGTGATAACCATGTCGTCATCGGCATA
>JAEIGA010020126.1_pt1 | contig 10168 bp, 13 predicted proteins | sample 9270691 | NCBI WGS metagenome assembly JAEIGA01 (sample SAMN17057246, study PRJNA624740) | gut metagenome | biome: biome; isolation source: fecal sample | host: Bos grunniens | place: China: Xizang | collected 2019
ATAAAATTACTCTTTCATAGTTGCAAATAAGTTGCAAATAAGTTGCAAATAAGTTGCATTACACATAAGCACAATAGGTATTGAAAAACCTATTAAGCCATCTAGCTACAAAATCAGTATCGTAAAGCTCCACTGTCTCTTTTATCATCGCTCCGGTTGTTAACGTGCCGATATTCCCGTAAATATCAACTACTTTACCGTACGCTGTTTCATCTTCAAAGGTACCGGCCTGCTCAGTTGTAACGCTTCTGCTTCCGCTTTCTGCTCTTTCAGTAGTATAAGTACCTGCTTGCTGCTCTGTAAAAGTCTCTAAACCGGTTTTTGTCTTATCTCTTTCATAAGTACCGGTTTGCTCTTCGGAAGTAACATAAGTACCCGCCTGCTCTTCGGTAGTCTGATAAGTACCCGTCTGCTCGCTGGTATGTGTTTTAGATCCCGTTATCGTCTTCTCATTCTGCATAGTACCCTTCTGCTCTTCAATCTCGTTTATCATTTTCTGCGTCGCACTAACTGCAGTAAGTGTATCACTGTCAAAAGGTACTACTTTATTTACATCGATACTAGGGTTAAGAAAATCAGCGCTTTTAGTCTCTTTTTTCCAGCCCGTCGGCGTCTGTGTATCTGTCTCAGCATAATTATCAAAACTGTCCGTATCGGTCGTCTCCCAAGCCGTCGGCGTCTGCGTAGTAGTTTTCTCCCAATTTGTGGGCGTCTGAGTGGTTGACTTCTCCCAGTTGGTAGGCGTTTCCGTTTCGGTCTCGTGATAGTTGGTATAGCTTCTTTCGTCCGTCTTTATCCAGTTGTTAGGCGTCTGAGTGGTTGTCTCTTTCCAGTTGTTAGGCGTTTCTGTTTTAGTTTCCTTCCAGTTAGTAGGCGTTTTAGTTACTGTATCTGTACCGGTATACTCCTCATGTCTGTCGTAGTTATGTATCGGGTTATACTTCATATATAAAGTATATGCTTCATTTGCTATAAGCACTCCATTACGTGCTATCCACTGATTATATTTATTTAAGAAGCTGCCCCAAGGATCATCTGTCTCTTTTAATAATATCGACTTTTCGCTCTGCATTTCGAATATATCTTTAAAATCAGAAGTATCCCATAACTCCACTTCTGCAGCATTTTCTACTAAAGATGGAGCAAAAGAAGCGTCAAAGTAATGCGATCCGGTATGGTCAAAGTCTTCTATATCTTCTAATTTATACCATGTTTTCTTCATTTTCTAACCCTCCCTCCTGATCTTCTGCCTGAGTATCTTCCGGAGCTTCTGCAGCTGCTTCCGCTTCTGCTTCCAGCTTCTCCGCTTCCGCTTCTGTTTTATCTGCTTCACTGATATATTTTACTTCTTCGGTCTTCCATGCCTTGCTAAAGTCAACGCTTGCATTATACCCGGAAAGTTTGTTAAATGTCTCTAATGCTTTACGGCGCTGGTTAAGCATATTGTTAGGAATTATAAACGATAAAGAAGTATCGCCGTTAACCTCGTCAACGGTCTGCTGTGCAAGCTTTCCATTGCCTTGTATAGTCTGTCCGAAAACTCCATAGATCCAGCGTAAAACATCATCGACACATTTTACAAGATACTGCATTTTTGTAGCATTTTCCGGATCCGTAATGTTAAGCACGTTTACATCTTCCCAGCTCTGCCCTTCAACGAGCTTGTTTAGCAAGTTGTCAGAAGTAACGATAATTGGATCATTGTCAGTTACTTTTTTGAATGCTTCTTCTATCGCTCTTTTAATCGTATCATTGTCAGCTCTGAAAATGGGTTTTAATCTAGAGTAAATGATATTACTTTTTAAGCTGCAAAAGAGCTCTGTTAAAATGTCTACCGCTATATTTATAATAGGTAGGTCGCTTGTTAAGCTGCTATTGTTCCAAACAACAACACAATCTTTATCCGGTAAAAGTCCAAGCGTAGCTATACCGTTTAAAGTGGTGGCTATTACATTAGTACCCAAGCCGTACACGTCCGGTTCTTCTGCATAGTCTCCCATCGCTGCGATCCAGTCTCCGTCCTGCTGGTAAAGTACTGCAGTACCTTCATGATGCAGATAACTTTCTAAAAACTCAGGTCTTATAGTTTCCGGAAGTCCGGTATATTCAAACATGCCATTCAAAGACGTAAGTATATTAGTTTTTAATGTCTCTCTAAGGTTATACTTTTGGATCTCCCCGGCATACTTTGAATATTTGCAAATTAATTCAAAAGTATTCAAGTTTATACCTCCTTTATGCAGAAAATGCGACGGAGTAAATACCGTCGCACGTTCTGCGGATTATTGAGTTAAGTATAGGGGATTAATCTACAACAAATACAATAGCGTTCTGTGTAAGATTATTCATGTACTGATCTCTGAACTGATAAGCGTAGTGGTCAACTGCGTCAATATCAAACGACTGTGCACCAACACGAGTGCTACGAATTGTATGCAAAATTGCATATTTATCAGCGATAAAACCAACTACACCGGTAATATTTACCGTACGTCCGTTCTGCGAGCCATCGTCAACTTTGACGTTGATACGTGATACGTCAGAAAATGCGATATTCTGCACGCCGTTATTTTCTCCGTCTCCAAGTCCTTCCCACGCACTCACGGTATAGTGGTTAGGAAGCTTAGTGTACATATCATGGAAAGTATCAGACTGCAGTATGCTGTTAGCTGCCTGCTCTGCATAACCTAAGATCTCGACTACTAAACGCTTACGAGGCACAAATTTAACTTTCTGCTCAGTATTAAATAGTACGCTCTGCTCAAGCATATAGCCGGCATACTCTGCCATCTTACGAGACATATAACGCAAACACTCTTTATCAGCCATAAATGCAGCGGCACTTGCTACGCTGCTGGCGGGTGACATTTCAGCGTTATACATGCTTCTGAGATTAAGCACGTGTACGCCCTGAGGGTTAACGATCTCTTTACTTTCAGTAACAGCAGATATAACCATTGTTTCGCCAGCGTCAACAACTGCGGTAACCGGTACTGCATGTACTGCGTCAGCGTCCTGCTTAGCGATAACTCTGTTTGTATGAGTGGTGGTACCCTGCGACCATGTAAAGGCGCTGATCTTGCTATCGGTACTTGCGTTAAGGAAAGCAACAAGCGCTGCAGCTTCATTAGCTGCGTTATTTGTACCGGGCAAGTTGATCTGATCCCCGGTTGCTTCGGAAGCCACCCAAGTAATATCTTTACCGCAAATAGTGATAACATCGGTAGCAGCTGCTGCAGTTGAAATATCAAAATAATACTCTCCCTGCTGTATAACTGTATTCTGATACAGATACTTTTCAGCGATAAAGTTATTACGGTTTGCGTTGTTCATGTTCTTACGATGCTGCGTGATTGCATTCTCAAGCACTGTAAAGATATACGCTCTAAACTCATTAAAGCCATCTGCACTCTTGAAAGCGTCAGCATACTGCTCGTAAGATATTGTAATTGGAAGCTCCCAGCTGATAGACTTACCGTAATACTTAGCAGATACAATAGGTAAGTAAACGGTATAGGTGCCGACTGTTGAAGTACCTGAAACGAATTGACGCCAAGCGTGACTCTCCTGAACTGCCGGAGCCTGCGCACTGATCATCTGTACAATAGCGCCCCACTGTCTGCTATCAACATAGTACGGATCATCTTCATTGTCTTCTTTTCTCGTATCGGTGTAGAAGTTGCGAGCCCACATAGATATAAGAGCCTTTGTAAACTGCTCTTTCTTTCCTGCAAGCGCTCCACCGTCTGAGCTTCCGGCGTCAATAATGTCTTTCAGCGTTAGAGCTTTTCCGTCTTCATTAAATGCACTTTTACCGGTTGCAATTTCATAAGCGGAGTTAATCACTTCATCGACGTCGTTGTTGTTGAGATAGTTAGGATCATAGCTCATAAATAAATTACCTCCTTTTCTATAAGTGTAGTCTATGCCTATAATTGATATATACCATATTTCTGTATAAAAGTCAAGAGCATGCAAAACAATTGTTCTGTTTCGCATGCTCTTAACGAGGCTATGAAGTAAAAGAAGTAACCAAGGCCTTAAAACGGAAGCTCATCAAAGTCCATATCGTTGTAAAACTCTGTTAAACTCTTCTGCTTTAATTCGACGATGCAGCAGCCTACCGGGTAAAAAGCCCCATCTTTAAGCTTAACTGTCATAACTACCTTAGATCCGTTTATATTACCATACTTTTCTAAGACAGTGTTGAAGTCTCCCAGCTCTTCAAACTCTCCCGTTTCTGTACGCTGCACAAAATTCCAAGAATAAGAGCTCTTAAAATTCAAGTACTCTAAGTCTTCATCTTCTGCGTCTTCCTTCAGAAACTTAGGAATATAAGTTTCATCAGCATTAGCATAATACGGTGCTGCAATATCTGCAAATTTCTCCATCTGTCCATCGGCAAGCTTTAAAGATAATCGGAACTTATCTTCCTTATCTTTCCTGCCGTTGTTGTACGTTCTCTTGCCGTACATCATGTCGGAAATAACTCCACATACATTAACTGTCCTGCTCTCCGGGATCTCTGCCGTCTTTCCGGCTGCCTTCTTTGCGTTACTCATAATAGTAACCTCCTTTTAATAAAATTATATTATATAAATACATAAGCCGGTTTTTCCCGGAGCTTCGCACTCCCCTGCCTACAGTCCTATTTTAATTTTGGAAAGCCGGCAAAAATTACTTACATTGTCTGAGCTTGATTTACGTAGTTTTCTACTATGTCTCCGATCTCGTTATCGGAGTAGTACCACTTGTGGGCGTCGTAAAGCTTCCATATAACTTTACTGAAACGCCCGGCACCAAAACCGAACTGCTCCCTACGTTCTTTTATATCATCTATAGTATAAATTGTCAATGCCTTTTCAGAAATTTTGTTAGCTCTATGCGCTATGATATGCAGTCCTAGCTCCGCACTGGTAACTAGATCCAGCTGCAGCAGCACGTCGGTATATTTCATATAAATACCCTGAGTTATCATAGTGCGCTCTTGTCTTTCCGGGTGAGGGTAATTAGCTACAGCCCAGTCTCCGCCGGTAATAGTACCGAGTTTAGGATTATCAAAACCAAAATATAAGTAATTTAATCGCTCTCGCTCCGGGCTTATACCGTTTATAAGCTCGATATAAATTGACGTACCTTTTTTAGTTTTTATAATTGCATTGTCGCCGGGTTTAAGCTTCTTTACTTCCTTAGATATACATAACTCAAAGAAATATTGATTATAAGTACTTATACTATTAGCAAGCATAAATATCATCACGTTAAGCTTATCTCTTATAACAGTACTTAAAATCTGTGAGAAGTCCACAAACTCATTATAACGGTACTTACTGCTAACAAACTCATCGAATATAATAATATTGCAGTTAGGTAAGTTAAGATTTGATTTATACTCTTCCAACTTAGTAATAGCCATGAAATATACTACCGGATCCGAGTACTTATCTATCTTCATATTTTCATCATAATGCACAAAATAAGCATAGTCACCTTTTATCTTTACTCCGGTAAACTCTCCGCCGGTAATGATGGAAATATAGTTATTTCTTGTTTGTACTTCAAAAAAGCTTTTTATATTCCTATACTCTATCATTTCTTCGGTCTGTCTTAATACTGCCGTTATCGTGCCGTATTTCCAGCTTGATATAAGAGCCATCGTAAGCAGCGTATTAGTTTTCCCGGTTTTTCTGATACTCATTAGAATAGCATAACGGATATGATCAAACGGTATAAGCGTAGGATCATAAATATTTTTAGCTTTTACTATCTTCTTATAGTCTTTTATGATCTCTTTCCAACTAAAATCTATACCGTTATCCGGATTATTATTGAGATATTTAATCTCAGCTTTTTCTACCATTACTCGTACTCTCCTTCTGTAATATAAGTCATCATAAGCTCATGATATGCTTTATCAATCTTCATATTAAAAGCCATATCAAAGAGCGCTATACTGCTTTTCTCGTGCATTTCTACACCGTCTATTATGTCACTGGTTGCTTCATCTTTATAAGAGTAGCCGATTTTACCGGATAGAGCTGCTTCTATCTCCATGCCATGATTAGTAAACTTTTTAAATGGATCTCCTTCATATTTTAGTATAGCGTCTTTTGGAAGCCCCGCTATAGTGGCATGCACTGAGCCGTCAGCATATTGCACTAAATACCTTTTAGCGCCGTTAAACTTAGCTTTTACATAGTCCGGTTCACTGTCAAAACAGCCAAGATCGTAAAATATCGGATCTGTTATACTTCTTTTTTTCTGCAGTCTGTGTATATCAGCGTTAACGTCATCTATAACACTTTGTAAAAGCGGGTGATACCGATTTTTCAAACTGTCCGTATCTCCGTACTCTGTTATATTACCGCATGTATCATATATCTTTTTAAGAGTGGTCAATAACTGAAATCTTCCCCAGCAAGTAACATATATACCCCATTGCGGTAATAATATCTGATTTTTGCGCTCTCTTTCATAGTCTATCGTGTCTTTTACTTCGCTCCACTCTCCATCAAATTTTATAGTATTTTCGGATAGCCAAGTTATTAACATTCCAAAGAAGCTGTTTACACCGCTTTTCTCGATAGCGTAAGCGCTTGCATGCTCAGGATCTCCGTCCTTATCCCACTTAGCTTTTTTCATTTCTGCTTTTTTAACATAGTGGCGGTTAAGCACGTTAAGTATATACGGTGGCAAGTACCCACGCTCAGCGGTATATATATCGTATATGTACGGATCACCCTCCCACTTGTAAAAGAGCGTATAGATATAGAAATCTATTTCTGTGAGTGCTACCGTTATCTTTCCTTTAACGCTCCTGATCCTGCCGTTATCCAGCTCGTAAGTGCCGGATATAGATATTACCTTTGATAAGCTCTCGATGGAGTGTGTAGTTGTCTGCTCTAAGTTTGTAAAAGTAGCTATAAATATAACGCACTTCTTCCGGCATAACTGCTTGAAAGCTTCCATCGTCGTAAATTCTACCGGCACAAACTTAGACATAGGAAAGTAGCGTAAATTCATCTGAGCCGGGTAACTGCTGGTAATGTCGTAGTTTTTATGCAGCCATTTATCCAAAGTCTGTCCGGCATAAAGTACGTTTGCATGGACGTAACCACCTCTAAATAGGTATTCTTTCCAAAAATCATACTGTATCTTATCAGGGAAAGCCCATGTTATAAGCTGTTTGTATTCTCTCCAGTCAGGAAGCTTTTTAAATTCTTCTTTTACTTCTGCTCTCAGTAGCCCCGTTTTGGTTAATGGTACTTTTTTCATACCTCGTATGTAGCGGGTGTAGATCTGTTCTGAAAACTCGCTGAGTATTATTACATCGTTGTAGCAGTACTGCAGCTCTTTTGGTGATAACGGAGTAGTATTATTTCTAGGCCTGCCGGTTATCTCGCTTTTAGCATAATCTAAGTCGCCTTTAAGCTTCTGAGTAGTACAATAGTCTTTTGCTAAGCTTGCCAAGCTTCCGCCGGTTATTGATAAAGCTTCTCTAAACTCGATACCGTATGCAGTTGCTAATAGTGGCTTACGGATCTCTTTAGCGAAAAAATCAAATTTTTCTGTCTGCCATTGTAAGCGCTTGCGCATAAATTGCAGCTCAAACCCAGCGTTAGCGATCCAGCAGATTATACGGCGCTTTTCTCCTAAAGATAAATAAGCCTGCAGCTTTTGAAAAAATGTTATAACTGCTTCCCACGTGCGAAAGATATATAAATAAGCGCCCTTATGGGTAGCAATGCAGCATTGTGCTATATACATATATGCAGCTTTATAGTCTCCGTTTATTACGTTTGTCGTTTCGATGTCAAAGCCCATATACAAAGGTATATAATCTTTACTTACCTTTTCTCCGTTTTCATCTTTACCGCAAAATATCGGCACTATACGCCCGCCGGTAGGTATTTTAATCTGCTGGTTAACGTACTCTATTACTTGTGCTTCTACCGTTCCGGATCTGAGATAAACCTTTTGCATGGTTGCTGTCATAATCTGCTACCACCTTCTTTGGACGATGATCCACTGATTTATTTTCATTTTCTTTAGCTTCATAAGCACGCACTACTTCCGCCAGCTCTTTATAAGTTTTAGAGCCTTTAGCCTGCATTATAGAGCTGTATTCTTCGGAGTAGTGTATCTTGCCTTTTGCATCTTCTGCATCTTCTACTGTCTTTTTATCATCTAGATACTCTTGCATTTCTTCTATAGTTACGTCTTCCACTGTCTGCCCGGTTTCGGAAGCAGTAGCCTTTAATATATCACTTTCAAAGCTTCCGGGTGACTCCAAACCTTCTATTCTGTCTAGCATGTCTTGCGTTATTGTTGTCTGAGCAAGCTTAGATTTTGATATGATCAAAATATCTTTTTTATTTCTGCTCAAAAACTCTTTAGGTATTGCAGCCCGCATTACATTTTCATACTTATTAACGAGCTCTTGCGTCTGCAGCTTATCGGCCTGCTTTATTGCATTTTCCATACGCTTGTTTAAGCGGTCTATCTGCTTGTAAATATCGCTGTTTACTACGGTTGCCATGCCTTAAACCTCCGTTTCTTTATATTTTATATTTTTTACAACTACTAGATCAAAATCAACCCCTAAATCTTCACTTATTATATGTCGTAATGCTTCTACTATACCATCTTTTCTTAATGGTTGCTCAAGCTCTGCTCTAAGTTTTAAATTACAACTTACGTCTAATATATTCATTATATTACCTCTTTTCTAACGATAATACTATCGTCTTATAATAACCGTCCATCACATAAGCTAAGCAAGTGTCTCTGATCTCCGGCTGTAAAAAGTATTTTGTCTTACATTCGTTTCTATAAATACATGTACTGCACTGTAGCGGTTTAAACAGATTGTAATGCTTCCATAGCTCTGTTAACCGTTCAAATAAATCAAGCTCCATTAAATAACCTCCACTGCTCTTTAAATATATAAAGTTGATCTCTTCTACTTCCCATCTTCTTAACAAGCGCTGGATCTGCATGCTCTTCTATTAGATCATCTATCATTTTATCAATTTGAGTGAGTAAAAACTCCAGCTCAAAGTTTAAGTTTGTTATGCCTGCATAATCTTCCATCATAATAAGCAGCTGAGTAAACTTCTTTTTAGTAGATGGTAACCAAAGTTGTGTTTTGATCTGAAGCTTTAAGCGCTTACTTTCTATTATTATTTCTTTATCAGTTATCTTTACCATCTTCTACATCTTCTCCCCTCTTCATTATACAATCTGTACATACATTTATTATACTGCCATCTACCAAGCGAAAACCTACACCGTTTGGAAGCCCATCAGGACGGTTACCCGGATAGATATATTTTCCGCAATCGTAACATTTAAACTTTTTCATTTTCTTTAGTCTAATAATCATTATTCGCCCTCTTTTCTTTCAATTTTTCAACTACGTAATAGAATGTACTTTCTACTCTATCAGCAATATGATCTACTTCATCAGGTATCAATTCATCGTTTATCAATAATTCAAATGTTAATATCTCAATCTCTGATAAATATTCATGTAATGTCATTTAATCACCTGCCTTTACTTATTAAATATAGTGCTAATAGCCAGCCTTTTACAGTTTCGCTTTTAATACCTTTAAACTTATCAAGCCCTATTACTAGGCCGGTACTAAAAGCAGCATAACGCTTATTATTGTTTTCAAACACACAAGCATAGCAATCAATACTTTTGCAGATCCGGCGTAAACGGCCGTATTCTATCCAACTGTTAAAAGCTTCTTGATCTGCTGGTTGATCTGCCTGATCTGCTGGTTTTTGTACCTGATCTGAAACACTATCAGTATCAAAGTAATGAAATGGTAAATATTTGCTCATGTATCGCCTTTCCGGGCTGTCATACCGGATCTGTCCGGGCTTAGCCCTGAGTGATCTACACTCTAAGTCAAGTATAGCATAAGATGGGCTATACAATGTGTACAAACTTTACTATAAATATATCATGTTTTTTGTGTACTTTTCAATACTAAATACAGCCCCTTTACTATTTTTGTGCAACTTGCACAAAGGGCTTATGATCCGAGAGCGTTGGTGGAGTTTTGTGCAGTTTGCACAAATCGAACAAATGTTTTGTGCAAGTTGCACAAAAAAAGGTGTGCAGTTTTTGTGCAATGTGCTACCTTTTCTACAAGCC
>JAEIGA010020127.1_pt1 | contig 10167 bp, 5 predicted proteins | sample 9270691 | NCBI WGS metagenome assembly JAEIGA01 (sample SAMN17057246, study PRJNA624740) | gut metagenome | biome: biome; isolation source: fecal sample | host: Bos grunniens | place: China: Xizang | collected 2019
GCAAACACCGCCACAGGCTTATCCGCCTGAATGCGAGTACCCGAAAAGTCGTTGCCACTGTCGTTCGACATCAACATATAGCTCTCGCCTCGCTGGAGCGTGATAGTGAATGGCATGTCCTTTACTTGCCCCGAAGTGGTACGAGCGTGAGGGGTAATCGTAACTTGCGTATTATCAGCCGTTGCCACCACCGAAATCTCTTTCGACGACATATCAGCCTCATACATCTGCACCACATAGTCAGTTCCCAAAGCCGTAATTGGCATCACAATAGTTGCATCATAGGTATGCTCCTTGAAGTTAGCAGCATACAACGACACAGGAGCGGTAGACGTAACCACCACGCCTTTCTTCTCCACTTGCCCTGCCGAATAGGTATATACTTCGCTATTAGGCAACACATATTCCGCCACCTGATTAGCCCCTACCGAGAGCGACGCTCTCCACCCAGTTTGAGGATTGCGCATCGTAACCGTAGCACTCTCGCGCGACGACACAATCAACTTCAATTGCAATTCATCACTCGAAGCCTGGGTATTAAAATTGTTCATAAACGTAACCCAAAACTCAGTTCCTTCGGTCGATGGTGTAGCGGCATGGGTAATGCTACATAGCATCAACAAAAATAAAAAGCATAAATATTTTTTCATAATCGTTATATTATCTTTTTTAGACCTATACGCCTTTTTTTAGACAAAAAGACATAAAGTTATATCTTCTTTTCTTGACAGAATGGTCTTGCTTTTGCTACGCAAAATCTCGACTACAAAGACAGACCTTCGGAATTTGATTTTTCTCACGGAATTATCATTTTATCTCTCACGGAAGACACGGAATTATTTATTGTTGCACAATAAATGCCATTCGGATTAGATTTTCTCCCACAGATGACACAGATTTTCCAGATTTTTTCTTCTCCTCTTTCGATTCGCTATTTTTCAGCTTCGCTAAAAAATATGCTCTCTAGATTTACACAGATTACCATTCGGACTATTTTTTCGCCCACAGATGACTCTAATACAATATGGCTTTTATATTGAATTGACGTTATTTATGAACATAAATTGCCATTAATTATACGTAAATGCTCTGTCACCTCTACGAGGTTATGTTGGTGAAATGTTACTCTATCAGGGGTTTGCACCCCTGCCTGTGATATGCCACGCCTACGGCGTTAGAAGTTTCTCACAGAATTATCATTTATCTCTCACGGAACGCACGGAACTCACGGAATTATTTATTGCTGTGCAATAAATGCCATTCGGACTATTTTTATCCCTACCATTCAAGATAGTGAACCGAACCCACAAGCAACTATCCCCTTCAAAAAACACCATCCCTCCCTATTCCCCATTCCATATTCCTTATTCCATATACCTTACTCCCTAATCTACGGGCACACAGGGCGGACAGACCGCCCGCCGTTCCGATTGCTGCCGCGCCTGAGCACGTCGCCCGAATAGAAGTACACGCCGAAGGCTAAGTCCGGATACCTCGTATGGAGCGAACTCGACCAGTAGTCGCCGTTAGAACCAGCATCGTAGAGACTACTATAGCTCATGCAACCCGCAGCAGGCAAAAAGATTGAGTTACCATTCTTACCTACCACTTTATAGCCATTCACGCCATTCTGCGTAATCCATGTCCATGTACATTGTTCTCGCAATTCAGTCATTTCTGCATCAGTTGGCATTCTCCAATTTCCACCCCAATTAACTGTTGCGGCATCATCTTCTGGGTCAAGCTCTGTTTTGTTATCAGTAAAACCATTATTACCATAACTGCTATTATTGCAGTATTTGGTCATAGTTTTATTCGTACCTTTACAATATTTATACGTCGTCCAATCATAGTTTTCTTTCGGAGTTGTTTCGCCCCAAGCGAAGTAGTCGCCATAATCTTCTGGAAATGCAGCACCTACGTTGCATGTTGCCCATTTCACAGAGAGACCAAGGTCTACATACTCATGTTCAGGTTGTTTTGGGCAAACAGGGCGGACAGATTGCCCACAAGTACGAAGAATTATAGATTGATTAACTAAATTTGAAGAAAAATTCATAGCATATGCACATACTGCACCTCCTCCTAACTCAAGCGAACTTGACCAATATCGAGCACTAATTCCAGAATCATTAAAACGATCATTCATAATATAACCTACTGCTGGTAAAAAAATTGAATTACCATTCAACCCTACTATTTTATAACCATTTACTCCATTCTGAACAGTCCAAATCCATGTACATTTTTCTCTCAACTCAGTCATTTCTGAATCGGTCGGCATACGCCATAAACCACCCCAATTAACTGTTGCTGCATCATCTACTGAGTCCAGTACATTTTTATTGTCAACAAATCCATTATATCCTGATAAACTAAAATCACAATATTTAGTAACATTAGGCGACATAGTACTTGTACCTTTGAAATACTTATATGTAGCAAAATCATACATAGCTTTTGTTTTTACTTCTCCCCAAGCAAAATAGTCACCATAATCTTCTGGTTTTTCAGCACCTACGTTACATGTTGCCCACAAAACAGAAAGACCTAAATCTACTGGTTCCATACAATCGATAATTTGATTACATTTGATTTCTGGCATTTGAGAGGCAAGCATAAGAGGATATGCCAAATAGTCGGGATTAGAATTTTTCTGCTCTTCGGTCAAAGTAGTAGCATTGAACGGCAAAATCAACGAATCGACTTGAGCCACCACACCAAGTGCAAAAAAGATAAACAACAGAGAGAGAATAGAATATCGTTTCATAGTATATAACATTTTTTTTGATTTATTTTAATTTACAAAGTTAATAAAAATTAGATTTACCCCCCCCGTTTTTTAACTATAATTAACATATTTTTTACGTTTTCTAAAACAGAGGGTGTATAACTATCCCACCACAAAAAAACTTTATTTTAGAATATTTCACAAATAGAGTTATAGTATGTTTATAGTATATTTATCCTATATTTATAGTATATTTATTGTATATTTATAGTATGTTGAAGGTAAGGTTCTTCGTGGGTTCTTCGTAGAGAATAAAAAAAAGCCTCGAGATGTTGATATTCTCGAGGCTTTATTTTGGAGCGGGATTTTATGTAATTTTGCAGTGACACTGCAAAATTACATAAAATACTTTCGACTCGCAATCTTTTTAGATGTTTTTTTTGTTTAGTTATGTTTTTTTTGTATCTTTGCAGATTAAAATAAAATGCGATAGGAAGATGAACGAAGAAAAATATTCGCTACTTAATAAAATTGATAGTCCGGCTGACTTAAAGAATTTAGGTTCAGAAAGTTTACCTCAGGTGTGCGATGAGTTGCGCCAATATATTATTGAACAGTTGGCAACAAATCCGGGACACTTGGGGTCGTCGCTCGGTGTGGTGGAGTTGACCGTTGCGCTACATTATGTGTTCAACACGCCATACGACCGCATCGTGTGGGACGTGGGACATCAGGCATATGGGCACAAAATATTGACCGGACGACGCGAGGCATTCAAAACAAACCGAATGTTCAAGGGGTTGTGTGGTTTCCCGAATCCGAAAGAGAGCGAATATGACTCGTTCGGCACAGGACACTCGTCGACCTCGATATCGGCTGCATTAGGCATGTCGATTGCAGCAAAATTGAAGGGCGAGAACAGAGAAGTGGTAGCTGTAATTGGCGATGGTTCGATGACAGGAGGATTGGCTTTCGAGGGATTGAATAATGCATCGACTAATCCGAACAATCTGCTTATCGTATTGAACGACAACAATATGGCTATCGACCCAATAAAAGGTGGATTGAGCCACTATTTGACTTCGATACACTATTCGAAAACATACAACGACATAAGACATGGAGTGTATAAAGGATTGAAAAAGGTGGGGTTGATGTCGGAGGCGAATAGGAATAGATTATTGAGATTGGGCAATTCGTTGAAGAGTCTGCAAGCGAACGCTACACAAAACAATATTTTCGAAGGATTGAATATCAGATACTTTGGTCCGGTGGATGGGCACGATGTGTTGGAATTGACGCATGTGTTGTCGCAACTGAAAAAATATAGTGGTCCGAAGGTGTTGCACATCATAACCAAGAAGGGCAAAGGATATAAACCTGCAGAAGAGGAGGTTACGACATGGCACGCACCTGGGGTGTTTGACGTCAAGACCGGAGAACGCATAAAAAAACGCGCAGAGGGCGAACCTCCACTATTTCAAGAGGTGTTTGGACACACACTATTGGAATTGGCTCGCATGAACGAGAAGATAGTGGGCATTACGCCTGCGATGCCATCGGGATGCTCGATGAATATAATGATGAATGCAATGCCAGAGAGAACATTCGATGTGGGAATTGCTGAAGGTCACGCAGTTACATTCTCGGCTGGATTGGCAAAAGAGGGCATGATGCCGTTCTGCAACATATATTCGAGCTTTATGCAAAGGGCATACGACAACGTGATACACGATGTGGCATTGCAAAACTTGAATGTAGTGTTCTGCTTGGATAGAGCAGGTGTTGTGGGCAACGATGGAGCTACGCATCAAGGACAATTCGACTTGACTATGTTCCGCTGCATACCGAATATGACAATCGGTGTGCCACGTAACGAGCATGAATTGAGAAACTTGATGTACACAGCACAACAGAAAGATATGGGTCCGTTCATGATACGATACCCTCGTGGCAAAGGCATTCTTGCTGATTGGAAAAACGAGATGAAAGAGGTGGAAATAGGCAAAGGAGAAGAGATGCGCAAGGGCAAAAAAATTGCGATTGTGGGCGTGGGACCTATACTCTACACTGCTCAGAAAGCCATCGAACAGATTGAGGAAGAAAACGAGAAATTGAAAGTGGGGCTTTACGACTTAAGATTCTTGAAACCAATGGATAATGAATTGCTCCATGAGATAGGCAAACAATATGACTTGATATATACAATCGAAGATGGCACAATTATTGGTGGTGTAGGTTCGGCTGTTGAGGAATGGATGATGGACAATGGTTATCAGCCTAAGATTGTGAGACTTGGATTGCCTGATGAATTCGTTGAACATGGGTCGCAAGCGGAATTGTTCAGAATGCTTGAATTGGATGCTGAAGGAATCTATAACAAATTGAGAATTGAGAATTATTGCGGTAAGCGAGAGCAGAAGGAGCCTGCTCATTATGCCGAGCATAGCAATAATCACGAACGAAGTGAGTAATTAATCTCGTTACTTGCTACTAAATATCTAAAAAAATGAAAATAATTATTGTTGGAGCTGGTGAAGTGGGCCGTTATGTGGCTAAGATGCTATCGAACGAAAGCCATGATATCACGATAATGGATGAATCGGAAGAGCAACTACAAGACCTTGCCTCGAACTATGATGTTATGTCGCGCGTTGGGTCGCCAACCTCGATAAACGACCTACAAATGTGTGGGGTGAGAAATTGTGATTTGTTCATAGCTGTGACTCCATCGGAGAGCGTGAACTCGTCAGCTTGCATGATTGCCCACAACCTCGGAGCGCGAAAAACTGTTGCCAGAATAGACAACTACGAATACCTACAAATAAAGAACAAAGAGTTATTCAAGAGAATGGGTATCAACAAGTTGATATACCCAGAAGTGCTTGCTGCTACGGAGATTGTGCAATCGTTGCAAAGAAGTTGGATACGCGAATATCGCACATTCAGCAACGAGGCATTGGTGCTTGTGTGTGTGAAGGTTAGAGAAAACTCGGAGATTATCAACAAGGTGTTCAATACTGGGTATTTCAACCACAGCATGTTCAGAATTGTGGCAGTAAAACGCCACACAACGACTATTATACCTAGTGGTAATGACCAAATATTGGCAAACGACTTGGTATATTTTATCTGCACAAAAGAGAATTTGGAATATGTGAGAAATGCAGCAGGTAAGACAAATTTTGACATCAAGAATATAATCATTATGGGCGGATCGAAAATTGCACTAAAAACAGTGCAATACCTACCAAATGACATCAATGTGAAAATAATAGAGAGCGATAGAGATAAATGCTATAAGCTTGCAGATAAAACAGATACGCTCATCATTCATGGCGACGGTAGAAATATAGATTTATTGAAAGATGAGGGAATTGAAGATGCCGACGCTTTTATCGCATTAACTGATAACTCGGAAACAAATGTGTTGGCTTGTCTTGCCGCCAAACGATTTGGTATTAGAAAAACTATTGCCGAAGTAGAAAACATTGACTACATCGACTTGGCTGATAATCTTGATATAGGCACACTTATTAACAAAAAATTGATTGCTGCTTCATACATATATCAAGAGACATTGGACGAAGATGCATACGATGTACAATGCTTGACATACTCGGATGCCGAGGTAGTGGAATTTGTAGTGAAAGCTGGCGATAGAATTACTCGCGATAGGGTTAGAAACTTAAACTTGCCTGAAGATGTGAATATTGGAGGCGTTGTACGCAATGGCAAAGGATATATTGTGAACGGAAATACAGTGATATTGCCAGGAGACCATGTAGTGATATTCTGCAAGGCTACAGGCGTGCAAAAATTGGCAAAATTCTTCAACTAATAAAGATTTAATAACTTCGAGAAATGACAAAAGCTTTTAATTGGGGACAAGTTTTTAGAATATTGGGGGTGCTTCTGCTAACAGAGGCATTTCTGATGTCGTTGTCGGCAATTGTGGCGTATATATATGGCGAAAATGACTTAAAAGCAATTGTTGAATCGTCGGTAATTACTGCTGTTTCGGGTATTGCAGGCATGCTGATAGGAGGAAAAACAACCAAACATTTCGGAACTCGCGAGGGGTATCTTGTTGTGGGATTGGTGTGGATTGTTTTTTCGCTATTTGGGATGTTGCCTTTCAAGTTAAGTCACTACATACCAAGCATAACAGATGCTTTTTTTGAGACCATGTCGGGATTTACAACAACTGGAGCAACGATATTGACAGATATAGAGATTCTGCCCCATGGTTTATTGTTTTGGCGAAGTATGATGCAATGGATGGGCGGCATGGGAATCGTGGTGCTTTCGCTAGCAATATTGCCAATGTTCGGCGCTGGAATGCAGCTATTTGCAGCCGAAGTGCCTGGCATCACCTACGACAAACTGCAACCTCGCATAACAGATACGGCTCGCAGATTGTGGGAGTTATATTCTATATTGACAGCGATTTGTGCAATATTGCTCTATCTGGGAGGGATGGATGCTTTCGATGCCATTTGCCATTCACTAACAACATTAGCATCAGGTGGTTATTCAACCAAAAATGCTTCTATTGCATATTGGTCGTCGCCTATTATTCACTATATAATCATAATTTTTATGATTATTTCGGGAACAAACTTCTCACTACTATATGGTGCTATAGTGCGTCGACAAGGCAAAAAATTGATTCGTGATGAAGAATTTCGCACCTATGTGATAAGCTTAATCATAGTTGCTTTTGCTATATTTATTGGATTAATGGCTACACGCAATATCGAGAATTGGGGTGATGCTGAGAAGAGTTTCAGAGATGCCACGTTCCAAACTATTGCAACTATCACTACTACAGGATTTTCGTCATCGGACTATATGACTTGGCATCCAATTTTATGGTTTATTATTTTGCTTCTTATTCCTCTTGGAGCTTCGGCAGGGTCCACCTCTGGTGGGGTAAAAATCATCCGCATACACATCATATTGAAAAATATATACTATGAATTCAAACGCGTGATGCACCCAAAAGCTATCAGACCTGTGAGGGTGAACAAACGAATTATATCAGAAAATACACTATCGAATGTGTATGTTTTTATATCAATTTTCATTATTACGTTGATTGTATCAACAATAATTTTAATGGCTACTGGCTTATCAACAAGCGAAGCTTTTGGTTGTTCGATTGCTTCAATTGCAAATGTAGGTCCTGCTATTGGAGACTTTGGTCCTACTGGCACATACGCTGCCCTACCCGATTTGGCTAAATGGTATCTTTCTATATTGATGCTAATAGGTCGTTTAGAACTATTCACGATATTGATATTATTCTTACCTGCCTTTTGGAAGAAATAAAAAAAACGGCAAACTCTTGCGAGTTGCCGTTTTTTCATATAACTAATATTTTAATAGTTAGTTTTTTTCACTTCGAAGTGAGCTTGTGGGTGAGCGCATGCTGGGCATTCAACTGGAGCTTCTTTGCCTTCCATGATGTAGCCACAGTTGCGACATTGCCATGTAACTGATTCGTCTTTAATGAATACTTTGCCTTCTTCGATGTTACGAACAAATGCTTGATAGCGTTCTTCGTGACCACGCTCTGCTACAGCGATATTGCGATACATACGAGCGATTTCTGGGAAACCTTCTTCATCTGCGATATCAGCAAATTTTGGATAGTCGAGTGACCACTCTTCGTGCTCACCTGCAGCAGCTGCTTTGAGGTTGTCGAGAGTTTTACCGATTACGCCAGCAGGGAATGATGCTGTGATTTCGCACATACCACCTTCGAGATGTTTGAACATACGTTTTGCGTGTTCTTTTTCTTGGTCGGCAGTTTCAGTGAAGATAGCTGCGATTTGTTCGTAACCCTCTTTTTTTGCTACAGATGCAAAATAAGTGTAACGCATACGTGCTTGACTTTCGCCTGCAAAAGAGCACATGAGATTTTTTTCGGTACGTGTACCTTTAATTGATTTTGACATAATTTTATAATTCAATAGTTAGTAATTATTTTTTCTTTATATAATTTTGATACTGCAAAGATAATACAAAATATTCAAATTTAGCAGATTTTTTTATTATTTTTATAGAAATTATTTTTTTTGTATTTTTGCACCATATATTATACTTTTTTTATTATCTTTGTAGGTTAAATAATTATGCCCCTTCGGTTAGTCGCAATAATTTGACAATCAAAGGTTTCAATGTTGTATAATACAAACACTAGATATAAATATGGAATACAAATTTCAGGAAATTGAGAAAAAATGGCAACAATATTGGATTGACCATGCAACTTACAAGGTAGAGATTGACGAATCTCGTCCTAAATTCTATGTGCTTGATATGTTCCCATACCCATCGGGAGCAGGTTTGCACGTAGGTCACCCTCTCGGTTATATTGCATCGGACATCTATAGCCGTTATAAAAGATTGAAAGGTTTCAATGTGTTGCACCCAATGGGTTATGACGCATATGGTTTGCCTGCAGAGCAATATGCAATTCAAACAGGTCAACACCCTGCGATTACGACAGAAAAAAATATCGCTCGCTATCGCGAACAATTAGATAAAATAGGCTTCTGCTACGACTGGAGTCGCGAAGTGCGCACTTGTGAGCCTGGTTACTACAAATGGACTCAATGGGCTTTTGTACAAATGTTTAACCATTGGTATTGCAATCGTGCGAATGCTGCGAAACCAATTTCGATGCTTGTTGATATATTCAAAGAGCAAGGTAATGCTAAAGTGAAGGCAGCATGTAGCGAAACTGCGGTGTTCACTGCAGATGAGTGGAACTCGTGGGATGAAAAACGCCAACAAGAGGTGTTGATGAACTATCGTATTGCTTATTTGGCAGACTTAAAAGTGAATTGGTGTCCTGCGTTGGGTACTGTGTTGGCTAATGACGAGGTGAGTGAAGGTCTTTCAGTTCGTGGAGGTCACCCAGTGGAACAACGCGTTATGCGTCAATGGAGTTTGCGTGTGAGTGCATACGCACAACGTTTGTTGGATGGATTGGACCAAGTGGATTGGACTGACTCATTGAAAGAGACACAAAAGAACTGGATTGGTCGTTCGGAAGGTGCAGAAATGCGATTCAAAGTGGCTGATTCGGATATCGAACTTGAAATATTTACTACTCGTGCGGATACTGTATTCGGTGTTACATTTATGGTGCTTGCTCCTGAAAGCGACTATGTTGCACAATTGACAACGGATGAACAACGCGCAGAAATAGAGGCTTATCTCGACCAAGTGAAACGCAGAACAGAGCGTGAGCGTATTGCAGATAGACGCGTAACTGGTGTGTTCTCAGGCTCATACGCAGTGAATCCATTGACAGGGGATAAAATTCCAGTATGGATTTCGGATTATGTATTAGCAGGTTATGGTACAGGTGCGATTATGGCTGTGCCTGCACACGATAGTCGCGACTATGCGTTTGCACGTCA
>JAEIGA010020128.1_pt1 | contig 10167 bp, 7 predicted proteins | sample 9270691 | NCBI WGS metagenome assembly JAEIGA01 (sample SAMN17057246, study PRJNA624740) | gut metagenome | biome: biome; isolation source: fecal sample | host: Bos grunniens | place: China: Xizang | collected 2019
ATTGACGGTAGATAGGCTTTCTCTGGCTCTGTCTGTAAGGAGCGTGTGGATGACGCTCTGAAGCTGTCTCCACTACATTGCCCGCTGCATCAACACCCTCGTCAGGAACGATGCCGCACCAGTTCAATGCCTCAATGATATATTTTTCAGCACCTGGAACAAATCTCTGTGAGTCTGTGTCCTCGATTCTGATGATGAAGTCTCCTCCGCGCTGCTTGGCGAAAAGATAGTTATAAAGCGCAGTTCTGACGCCTCCCATATGGAGAGGGCCTGTCGGTGACGGTGCAAATCTTACTCTTGTCTTGCGTGTCATATGATTGGAACCTTTAAAATTTCTATTTCTGTGTCTTTCTTCTGATGGCAGCTACAGTCTCATACTCTCTCTTTGAATCTTTCTCTCCGAGAAGAAGTGCCGGCTTGCCCTCTTTCTTGTAGCTGAATGTATTCTTTATGCTTGAACTGTTGAAGCCGATCTTATGACTGCTTGTCTCGGGAAGATCGATCTCGCTTGAGTTCAGGAATACATCTCTGTTATATTTGAAGTCACTGTCGATCATGATGATGCTGCCCACCTTGACGTCTGTGATCTCATTGAGTCTCTGCATCTCAAATCCGGTAGCGATGACTGTAATGCTCACCTGATCTCCAAAGTCTGCAGCTGTTTCATATACGATACCTCTCTTGAAACGGTTTGCCTTTTCGCCGAACTGCTCTGTAAGGAGTCTGTCGATCTCAGCAAGGTCATCCATGAGAAGTCCTTTCTCATTGTATCCTGATGTGATGTTGATAAGCACATTCTTCGCTGTCTTGATGTCAAAATCATTGAGCAGTGGAGAAGAAAGAGCATTTGTGACAGCATCCTTGATACGGTTCTTTCCCTTACCTGTACCGCATCCCATAAGTGCCATGCCGCTTCCTGTCATCATAGCCTTCACATCCTTGAAGTCGACATTCACATAACCAGGCTTGTTGATGATCTCAGTGATACCCTGCACGGCAGTTGCAAGCACCTCGTCTGTCTTAGGGAATGCATCGTGTATGAGAAGTGAGCCATAGTGAGTGTAGATCTTCTCATTGTTGATGATAAGAAGGCTGTCTACGTTCTTCTGGAGCTCATAGATTCCGTCAATTGCCTTTGATAGAGATTCGTTACCTTCATTCTTGAATGGAATAGTCACGACTCCCACAGTAAGGATGCCTTTGCTTTTAGCCAGAGCAGCGATTACCGGGGCAGCACCTGTTCCGGTACCACCACCCATTCCTGCTGTGATGAAAAGCATGTCGGTCTTGGTGTTAAGAACCTTCTCCACGATCTCATCCTGAGCGTTCTGAGCGGCAATTCTACCCTCTGTAGGGTTGCAGCCCGCACCCAGGCCGCTTCCTAGCTGTATCTTGATAGGCACAGGGCTCTTGTCCAATGACTGCTTGTCTGTGTTGCAGACAATGAAAGTACATCCCTGAATCCTTTTATTATACATGTAGTTGACAGCATTACATCCGCCGCCACCGACTCCAATTACCTTGATTATAGAGTTTTCAGGAACCCAATCTACAGGGGTTACCTCGATCTCTGCTGCATTGTATGTCATAGTCTCGTAGTCTTTTAGCATATTATTAATCCTCGAACTCCTCTGCCTGGTCCTCATCTCCTGTGAAGCCGTCGATCACCTTGTTGATGTTGGCTCCGATTGTCTGCGCCTTTCCCCAGACAACTTTAAGGAATTTCCATTTCTCGCTCTTTTCAGACGATTCTTCCTTCTTGGTTTCCTTCTCGCTCTGTGAGTCGTTCTCTTCTACCTCAGTGGTTTCCTCCTCTGAAGTTTCTACTTCCTCTTCAGAAGCAACATCCTCATCGTTGAGATTGTCAGCAACCTCCGGTTCAGTCTCTGTCAGGATTGTTTCCTCCTCGACCTCATCTTCAACAACTTCCTGGTATGGAGCGTCTGTGTCCACAGCACAAGTCGGGATGCCTTCTTTAATTGCTGCTGATACAAGACCTAGGATAGTTGTTGCGCTTGACTCGTGAGTTCCGTCAATGTCAGAGTTCGATACATCTGCTCTAGGATATCCGATGCGTACCTTATAACCGGACATCTCATTGATGAGCGATCCAAGATTTGCAGTCTGTGCTGCGCCTCCCGTTACAACAATTCCACATCTGAGGTGCTCTGCAAGACCGCTCTCCTGAATCTCGTAAAGAACAGCCTCCATGATCTCTTCCACTCTGGCAGTAACAATCTCAGAGAGATACTTTACAGTGACCTGCTTGTCCTGGGCAGTGGTCTTGTCTATGATGTGGAGCACCTTCTCGCTCATATTGAGAAGTCTGTCAGGCATACATGCTCCGAATGCCATCTTGATGTTCTCAGCAAGGCGCTCAGTAATCTGGAGCTCGCTCTTGATGTCGTGAGTAATGCTCTTTCCTCCGAATGGGATGGATGCATAATGACGCATGATGCCGTCGTGATAGATAGTGACTGATGTCGATCCGCCTCCGAAATCAACGAGAGCTACACCATTCTCCATCTCTGTATCGCTGAGGATGACATGTGCAGTAGTGTCTGCTGTGAAATATTTCTTGACAGCTGAAATGCCTACCTTTGTAAGAAGAGCATCAGCATTCATCAGTTCCTTTCTCTTTCCGATGAAGATCTTGAAATGTCCCTCAAGTGTGTCGCTAGACATACCGACGATGTCCTCTTCCTTGATCTGGAAGTTCTCTCCATCTGAGAAAGACTGAGCTACAGCACCATAGATTGCCTCGCGCTCTGTAGACTGAAGTGGGTAGCTGTCCTGTGCGAATCTCTTAAGATCCTCCACGTTCTCAAGGGTGATCTCTGTATATTCACCTCTGTCCTCGATCTTACCGCTGTTGACTTCCTGTCTGATAGGGAACTTAGGCATTCCGATCACTGCCTGGTTGATCTTGATGTTCAGAGACTCTTCAGCATCCTTGATAAGGTGCATGAGCGGAGTGCTGGCCTGAACCATGTTGGAAACACCGCTGTATAGAATACCAGCAGATGCAGTCTCCTTATAATATACTACCTGTACGTCGTCACCATTGACCTTGACGACCACAAGTGCGACCTTGGATGTACCAAGGTCGATTGCGACAATGTGCTGTTCTTTATGCTCCATATTATTTCTTGTTTTTTCGTTCTGTGTTTTTGCAGACTATCTGCTTGTTGAATCTCAGGTCCACTACGTTGTATGCTCCTTCTTCATTCACCGCCACAATCCTCTCATAGTAGATCTCCATCTTTTCAAATTTGCCCTGAATGTCCTCGAAATCACCGAATAGGAAGATCTCCTTGCCATCCTTCGGCTTGATGATCAATTCACCCGTTTCCTTGTGACTGATCTGTGCTATCTTGTCTTTCCAGAGGTCGCTTGAGTTGATGTGGTTTGAGATTGTGAGAATCTGATCAAGCCACTTGATGGCCTCCGGGTCGGCAGGACGCCCTTTTTGACAGTCTGTCGTGTCGATAGGAATGTGTCCGTCTACTATCAGCACCTCGCGGTCGAAATTCTCTCGCAGAGGCAGCAGATGACCATCCTTGTCGCAATAGAACTCGTAAGTGTCAGCCTTGAATCTGATGATAGGCTTCCGTTGTTCTATCGATATGACCAATGTTCCCTTGTTTGTTATATATACATCGCTGTTGAGAACGCCGGCCTTGCTGTTCAGAATAGTTTCAATTTTCTTGAAGTCAAGGCTGTCAGCTGCTCTTCCTACCAGGTTGCCATATCCCTCTGCCAGGTATCCTCTGATACTTTCTGCAGTAAGGTATGGTGTCGACAGACTATCTTCAATAGTGATATGGATATTGTTGCAACGAAGCTCTTTACGTGTACCTGAGCCTAGGATATATGCAGTCACCAGGACTCCTGCAAGCAGCAGTCCAAGAATGACTCTCCATATCGTCTGTTTCCTATTCTTTGACATTTATGTTTCTTAGTTGTGTTTTTCTTTAAGTATATCTCCAATCGGTCCGACAAGTCTGTCGATGTCTCCAGCTCCAAGGGTCATGAAGAGTTCCTTACCTTCAAGAGTCTGTGCCTTCACCCAGTCGAGCAGTTCCTCTTTATTCATAAGGATCTTGGTCGGAGCAGTCACATCATTGAAGATGATGTCCGATGTCACACCTGGGATAGGCTCTTCGCGAGCCGGGTAGATATCCAGCAGCACAAGGCGGTCTACATTGCTTAGAGCCTGTGCAAACTCAGGCGCGAAGTCGCGTGTTCTTGTGTATAGATGAGGCTGGAATATCGCTGTATATCTGAAATCAGGATATTTCTCTCGTGTTGAACTGATAGCCGCAGCGATTTCATTAGGATGGTGAGCATAGTCATCAAGGTATACAAGATCCTCGAACTTGACCTGCATGTCGAATCTTCTCTTTACGCCGCAGAAACTTGCGAGCGCCTCCTTGATCTTTTCCGGAGCGATGCCGTATGTGAGGGCTATTGCTGAGGCTGCAACTCCGTTCTCGATGTTTACCCATCCAGGGATGCCCACCACGCAGTCCTTGATGACTCCGCCTGGGTAATGAAGGTCAAAATGACCGTCAGCTGTCGGCTGTGCGTAGAAGTCAGCAGAGCTGTCTCCATATGAATATGTCTTGATGTCTGCCTTTGTGTCCTGGGCTGTGATATCAAGGCCTTTCTTTACAATAACGGTTCCGCTTACCTGTGCAGCGAAGTCCTTGAACGCCTGCTTGATGTGTGCCTCGTCGCCATAGATGTCGAGGTGATCAGCGTCCATTGATGTGATGACTGCAACTTCAGGGAAAAGCTGAAGGAACGAGCGGTCAAACTCATCGGCTTCCGCAACGATGACATCGTTCTCATGGATGAGAAGGTTGGTGTCATAGTTCTTAGAAATACCTCCAAGGAATGCAGAGCAGCCTGTGCCTGATGCTGTGAAAAGGTGGCTGACAAGTGTACTTGTCGTAGTCTTTCCATGAGTGCCGGCAACAGCCATGCATCTCTGTCCATGAGCAATCTCACCAAGTGTGCGTGAACGCTTGATCACTCTGTAGCCATGCTCCTGCACATACACGAGCTCTCCCATGTCCTTTGGAATGGCAGGGGTGTAAACCACCAGAGTGTTCTCTACGTCGGTAGGGATATAGCTGATATCGTCTGTATAATGCACATCAATACCTTCGCTCTCCAAAGCATGTGTCAGAGGTGACGGCGTCTTGTCGTATCCGCTCACCTTGTAGCCTTTGGCGTTGTAATATCTGGCAATCGCGCTCATGCCGATGCCTCCGATTCCTATGAAATATATATTGGTCATATCTATACGATCTTATAAACTTCTTCTGCTATAGTCATTGCTGCGTCTGCAAGTGCAAGCTTTGCAACATTGTTTTCAATCATTGCGATCTTCTCAGGATCAGCGATGAGTTCACATGCAGTCTTCATCAGTTTTTCTGCTGCCTCTGCATCTGTCACTATCATGCCGGCATCCTTTCTTACCAGTGCCATTGCATTGTGAGTCTGATGGTCTTCTGTCACATTCGGTGATGGGACGAAGATGGCTGCCTTATGAGCTGCGCACATCTCTGAAATCGAGCTTGCTCCTGATCGTGAGATGATTACATCTGCAGCAGCATATGCCAGGTCCATTCTCTTGATGAAGTCAGAGTGCTGGATGTTTTCAAGGCATCCGCATCCCTTTTCCTTGGCCTCAGCCATGAATGCATCCACAGACGGCTTGTAGTATTTTCCGCACTGCCAGATGATCTCGATGTCTTCTCCTCCCGGACAGCCTTCCTGGATCCATTTCTTCATGGCGTTGTTGAGAGTTCCGCTTCCGAGGCTTCCTCCCACGATGAGAAGGTGCTTCTTATCCGGGTTCAGTCCATAGAACTTGAATGCCTCCTCCTTCATCTGTGCAGTAGCAGGAACGATCTCCTTTCTGATCGGATTGCCGCTCATGACAATCCTGTCAGCAGGGAAGAACCTCTCCATCCCTTCGTAGGCAACGCAAATGCATCTTGCCTTCTTACCAAGGATCTTGTTGGTGAGTCCTGCAAAGCCATTCTGCTCCTGAATCAATGTAGGAACACCGAGTCTTTCAGCTGCCCATAGAAGGGGAGCACTTGCATATCCACCAACTCCGATGGCGATGTCCGGCTTGAACTCGCGGATCAGTTTCTTAGCCATTCTTACGCTCTTGATGACCTTGAACGGAAGAGCTAGGTTTGACAATGTAAGCTTGCGCTGAAGACCGGCTACAGGAAGACCTACGATCTTGTATCCCGCAGCGGGCACACGCTCCATCTCCATCCTGCCGTCTGCTCCTACAAAGAGGATCTCTGTCTCAGGATTGAGTTCCTTCAGCTTGTTTGCGATCGAGAGGGCAGGGAAGATGTGACCTCCTGTGCCGCCACCGCTGATAATTGCGCGTATTTTCTTATATGTCATGGCTATTCTTTTGATTTAGCTGCTATGTCAATATTTTCTTGAAGTGCATTCTTATCTTCAGCTGTCATGTCTTCGACAGTCTGGATCTTCTTCTTTGCCATACGGCTGATTGACAGAATTATTCCAAATGCTATACAGAACACAAGGAATGCACTTGCTCCGTGGCTTATCAGCGGCAGCGTCTCTCCTGTCATCGGGCCGATGCCCACATTTACAAATATGTGCATGAAGGCCTGTCCGGAAATAAGTATTGCTAAGCCTCCAAGTACATACTTTGCAAAGTCATCACTGCACATTCGCGCTATAATCGAACTTCTGGCAAGAAGACTGACATATAGAATCAGAATTCCCAATCCTCCAAGCAGACCATATTCTTCGATGATGAAGCTGTACATATAGTCTCCATAGATATTCTGGACTCTATATTTCTGAGTGCTGTTTCCGATGCCCTTACCTATCCAGCCACCTTCATGTATTGCAAGTTTTGCAGAAACAGGCTGACTCAAAGTGTCGACCATATTGCTGTATGCATCACCCTTAAGCCCTTCCAGACGTTCCATGTCGTAATCTGCCTTCACTCGATTGATCATCGTACCTACTCGTTGAATCGCCTTTCCGCCAGATGCCTTGTGAATGACGACCATGCTGGTTATACCGAGGACTGCAATAAGGAATGCAATGAAGATATCCCTGATAGGAATATCGCCAAGTAGCATTGTAGCTATCGCTACTGCACAGATGAATACTGCGCTGGATCCGCTTCCCGGGAATATCATCATACTGATGATCAGTGTCGGTACATAAAGGTAGAACGCTCTTTTAAAAAATGAGTTATTCTTTAAGTCTTTAATTTCTGCGATGATCTTCTTTCCAAATTTGGCCTTGGGCTGCCAACGGATTCTGGAACACAACTCTGCAATCCTGTGATATATGTCAAGACCCTTTCCAGTTATCTTTTCGTTCTTTATGGCATCTATGGCCCATGCCACATACCTGACCATAGCAACCTTCACAATTTCAAAAACGTGGATCTGAAGACCTGCAATCTTGAAATTTCTGACAGCTCCGTTAAGTCTTTCGGTTGTTATTATTCCAGGGATGTTGACTTTCATCAGCAGCATCAACAAGAGCACGAATGATCCTAGGAATCCTATTTTGGCAAGAGGCTTCCACCAGTCTATCTTCACATGGTATAGCACGAACATGATGATGATGCCGAACAATGCAATACCACCATGAGATGTCATCGTCTTCAATCTGTCCTCCTGAGCCGGAAGCATAGGGGTAGATGAGAATATGGCAAGGAATGATATCAATATGAGCAGGAGGACGATGATCAGGATGACCTTATCGCCCTCTACTTTCTGGAGCACTGCCCAGAGTGGTCCTTTGTTGTTTTCAAATGTGTCCTTGCCTTTCATATTAAAGTTTTCTTACAGCCTCCTTGAACTGTCTTCCTCTGTCTTCGTAGTTCTTGAACAGGTCGAAACTTGCGCAGCATGGTGACAGCAGCACCACGTCTCCGCTTACGGCAAGCTTGCTTGCAAGTTTCACTGCATCTTCTGCAGAAGTCACGTCGTGAATCTCAGGGACGATTCCCTCGAAAGACTCATGGAACTTCTTGTTGTCAAGACCCATGCAGATCATGGCCTTTACCTTTTCCTGTGCAAGAGGAAGGAGGCTGGTATAGTCGTTACCCTTGTCTGTACCGCCCACGATCCAGACTGTAGGTCTTGTCTGGCACTCGAGGGCATACCAAGCTGCATCTACATTTGTAGCCTTAGAGTCGTTGATATAGAGAACATCCTTGATGCTGAGCACCTTCTCAAGTCTATGCTCGACAGCCTGGAATGTTGCAAGTCCGTTGCGGATTGCTTCGTTGTCGATATCCATCGCCTTGGCAGCGATAGCAGCAGCCATTGAATTGTATATGTTATGCTTTCCGCCGAGAGCAAGCTCCTGAAGGTACATGTCGCACTCTTCTTCCTTGTAGCGGACAATCATCTTGTCGTCCTTGATGAATGCTCCCTGCTTAACCTCTTCCTTCTGAGAGAATGGGAGTTTCTGAGCCTTCATCACGATCTGGTCGAGATGTCTGATGGTGATCTCGTCGTCAGAGCAGAAGATGAAGCAGTCGTCGCTTGACATGTTGCGTGTGATGCGGAACTTCGACTTCACGTAGTTCTCCATCTTGTAGTCATACCTGTCGAGGTGGTCTGGAGTGATGTTGGTGATGATAGCGATGTCAGCCTTGAAGTCGTAAACATTGTCAAGCTGGAAGCTGCTGAGCTCAAGTACATAGATGTCGTGCTGCTCTGTAGCCACCTGGTAGGCATAGCTCTTTCCGATATTACCACCCAGACCTACGTTCAGACCTGCGTTCTTCAACAGATGATATATGAGTGAAGTTGTTGTGGTCTTTCCATTGCTACCGGTGATGCACACCTTCTTTGCCTTGTCATATCGACCAGCAAACTCAATCTCAGAGATGATACCGATGCCGCCCTCAGCAATCTTCTTTACCATCGGAGCTGTAGGAGGAATACCAGGGCTCTTTACAACCTCGTCTGCGTTGAGGATGAGTTCCTCTGTGTGCTTGCCCTGCTCAAACGGTACATCCCACTGGTTGAGCACGGCAGCATATTCCTCGGAGATCTTGCCCATATCCGAGAGAAATACATCGTATCCCTTTACCTTTGCGAGAACTGCGGTACCTACTCCGCTTTCTCCACCACCTAATACTACTAATCTTGGCATGACTTACTTTATTATCTGATTTTGAGAAGTGCGATTGTTATTACTGCGAGGATGATTCCGATGATCCAGAATCTTGTTACAAGTCGAGCCTCAGGAATTGCTCTTGAGTCAGGCTGGAACTTGCAAGGAATACCCTCCTTCTGGTAATGATGGTGAAGCGGAGTCATCTTGAAGATTCTTCTGCCTTCTCCATATTTCTTCTTTGTGTATTTGAAATATCTTGTCTGGATGATCACTGAAAGGCTTTCTGCGAAGAAGATACCGCAGAGAATAGGAATGAGGAGCTCCTTTCTGATGAGGATGGCTGTCACTCCGATGATGCCTCCAAGCATGAGGCTGCCGGTGTCACCCATAAATACCTTTGCAGGATATGCGTTGTGCCAGAGGAATCCTACCAGGGCTCCGACAAATGCAGACATGAATACTGCCACTTCTCCTGATCCCGGGATATACATGATATTCAGGTATTCCGCGTCAAGGACGTTACCTCCAAGCCAAGCAAATATACCGAGTACGACGCCCACGATAGCGGATGTTCCAGTTGCAAGACCGTCGATGCCGTCTGTGAGGTTGACTCCATTCGAGCAGGCAACGATTACAAGTACGATCATCAGCACATAGATGGCCCATTTTGTATACCAGCCGAATGCTCCTTTGAAAGGTGTGAGCCAGCCGTAGTCGAATTCATGATTCTTGATGAACGGAATTGTGGTCTTTGTGCTCTTGACAGAGTCGTGAGTGATCACCTTTGCAGGCTGTGCAACTACTGTTGAGTCACTTGCTGCGCACACGATCTCCTCAGCCGGAGTCTCTACTGTCTCTCTTACCACGATCTGGTCGCTGAAGCAGACTGCAAGTCCGATTCCAAGTGCCATGACACCCTGGGCAACCAGCTTTCCCTTGGCGCTGAGTCCCTCCTTGTTCTTCTTGAAGACCTTGATGTAGTCATCTGTAAATCCGATGAAGAAGAAC
>JAEIGA010020129.1_pt1 | contig 10167 bp, 27 predicted proteins | sample 9270691 | NCBI WGS metagenome assembly JAEIGA01 (sample SAMN17057246, study PRJNA624740) | gut metagenome | biome: biome; isolation source: fecal sample | host: Bos grunniens | place: China: Xizang | collected 2019
AAACAGGCATTATTGAACATTTATATTAAAGGACAGAAAAAGAGGAACAGAATTGATTGAAGCTGTTGGAGATACTAGCATTGATAACTTGTATTTTGATATATAGATGGCTAGACAGAGAGGAGAGAAAATGAAGGACACACTGATGAAAATATTCGCAGTAATAATGATGGCTATTGCAATTGTAGCTTTAGCGTCAGCACCGTTATTCTTAGGAACTGCGTGGTGAGTGTATGAAAAGAATATTTAAGTTAGTAATCGAAACTGTGCAAGGTGTACTTTGTATGTTGTTATTTATTGGTTGGTTGGTATTTCTAGCTTGGATTGTGTATGTCGCATTTATGATAGGCATGGTAAGATAGGAGATAGTAATGACAAGAGAAGAAAGAAAAAAGGCTATAAACGCATTAAAAGTGTCAGTGCCAATGTACGCTACAACACAAGAAGAATTTATAAATTATAGGCAAACACTTAATAAAGTGATGGATTGGTTGGAGCAAGAGCCAAAGACAGGGCATTGGATTAAATATGATAAAGAGTTTTATGTCGTAGATAGACTGAAACCCGTAGTTCAATCTATAAAAGAATGTTCTGAGTGTCATGCGAAAATAGCGGGTTTTTGCGGAGAATTAAAATATTGTCCTAACTGTGGTGCAAAGATGATTGAAGCACAAGGAGAGAATACATGATACAGATTGATATGGAAATTCCTAAAAGTTGTATGACTTGTCCCATGCTATATGACCAAATGTGTTGTTCTATTACAGAAAGTAAGGTTGATTGGTCTGAATATGAGAAATTTAGAATGTCAGATTGTCCTCTTAAAGAGGTAAAAGATAATACTGCAACATGGGAACAAATTGACAATGAAGCAGATACTTTCTTTACCACACACCAATATAAATGTTCAAATTGTGGAAAGATACAGTTGGCAAAGAGTAAGAATATAAAGAACTTTAGATACTGTTCAAAGTGTGGAGCTAGAATGGGGAGGTAATAAGATGCAGATAGTAATTAAAATATCCGATGAAACCTACGATAAAGTGGTAAATCCAGATAATTGGTATAATCCCAACACCGCTATCAAAGATATAGTAAATGCAATCAAGAACGGTAAAGCACTAGAGCAAGTACCAAGAAAAGGGCATTGGATATGTGATGGTAATTTGCCAGATAAAAACGGATTATATCTTGTCACTTATGACTACAAACCAGCTAATCATCATGAAGTTATCATTGCTCGTTTTCATATCCCAGAAAATGAAGATGATGAGTTCAGATGGTATGACGAAACAGGTATTGAGATAACGTTGGCTGTAACAGCGTGGATGCCATTACCGAAACCATATAGAGAGGTAGAAGAATGAAATATAGAGGAATATTTGAATATGAATATCCCACAGAGCATAAACCGCCTGTAAGCATTGATGTGCGTTTACATGGTGATTGTGTTAAGGGAAAAATAGTTGAATGGGAATATAAACCACAAGAGCAAGAGCCTATTCTTGACAAGATAAGAGCCGAGATAGAAAACGATTGGCAATTAAAGAAATATCCGAGTAGTCCGTTTTCATGTGGATTAAGACGAGCGATTGAGATTATTGATAAAGTACAAGGGATAAAGTGAGGATAACAATGGCAATTAAAATCATTAAGCACGGAAAAAAGCGTAAGGCTACTTGTGGAGAATGTGAGTGTGTATTCACTTTTGAGCAAGAAGATACATTTTATGACGGACAACGTGAAGAGCATACCGCAGTACGATGCCCCGATTGTGGGAAAATAATACACATTACTGATTGAAAGTGAGGAAAATAATAATGTTAATGGTACACCACGGAATGGTAACAATGGAGTATAGAACAGAGGAAGAGCTATTAAATGATACTAGATGTGTAGTATCTTCATTCGTTAAAAAGTGTAAAGACTTAAAGTTATCTGATGAATTGATAGAAAAGACATTGATTCAAATGATAGCAGATGGTTTTACAGATATTGATAAGAATAAGATGTTTGACTTAACACAGGAGTTAAAAGATAGAATGGAATGAAAAGAATAATATCATTGATAGCTGTTTGTATGTCTGTATTTATTTTAGTAAGTTGCGCAGAGCTGGAAAGTAAATACATTGTAGATTATCGTTATAATGAGCCACGAAATGATGTAGTGACAGAGTATACGTATAAGTACAATACGTGGAAGGAAGAATATGAATTAGTGCCTGATACTCATACAGAATATGTGCCTGAGTGCTATGAGTTAATGTGGGAGTATAGATATGATGATGGACATAAGGAGCGCAAGTGGGAAAAGTGTACTAGATTTGAATATGATAACGCTAGAAAGGAACTAGGAGATGTATCAAAGTCCAATTGAAGTATATATAGAGCAAGCATTGAATAATATCACAGAGCAAAGGGATAAGGAAATTTGTTCCTATATTACTGAGAAGATGAGTATTCAAGTAAATAGGGAAGAACTGATACACGCTCTCCGATATGATAAATACCAGTATGATAAAGGCTACAATGAAGGAAAGAAGGAAGCACTTGAGTTATATAAGCAAGCTTTATTAAATACAGAGTTTTTAAAATATAACTACGGAATAGATAGTATAGATGCACATTTTATATCTAGTTTTGACCCAATGTATGTGATAAGTGATTATAGGGAGTGGAAGATGAATGAAAACTGACCAAGCATTTACCGAACTAATGAATCAGCTTGAAGTGTTACACGCTGAAAACATGATGATATTAAAAGCATTGTTAGTATTACACGGTATTAGTAATGAAGAAGCTAATGATTATGTAGATGAGTGGGATAAGAGATTTCAAGATGAAAGGAAGAATTATGAGTAGAACAGGAACGTCAGCAATAGTATGGGCAGAGATTATCAAGAAGGAGCAGGAAGAACAATCAAAGGAACAACATGAATCAGAAAATAATAGAAAAGATTAAACAAAGGCGACTACAGATTTTGGTTCACTCATACATATACTATGAGCTGGACCAAAATATCGTTTCAGATGCTCAATGGAATAAATGGGCACATGAGTTAGTAGAGCTACAAAAGAAATATCCCGAGGAATCAGAGCAAGCAGAATACTATGATAAGTTTGCAGATTTTGATGGAAGCACTGGCATGGATTTAGCTTATTTTGACGATTTTATCATAAATAGAGCAAATATATTATTATCTATGAAAACACCTCAAAAATCGCTTGGAAATGTCAAAAAACAGGTATCTAAACCAGTTCAGAAAGCCAGTAAACAAGCGAAATCTCCAAGAAAACGATTATTTTAATAAAAAATTTATAAATTGTGCTTGACAATGTGTTATACATAGTTTAAAATTAGTGTAACGAAACAAGGAAATGCACTTGATGCAGATGTTAAACATAAGGAGGGCACAGTTATGTTTAGAACTACTAATATTAAGAGACTTTTGAATTGGGACGATGTTCGCAAAGTTTGTATTCAGAATGATTACTACACATTCGGAGACAACAAAGATTATGAGGAAATGCTCGGCTACGTTATGAAGCTGAACAACTGCACAGATGAAGATTTAATCGGTATTGCACAGGATATCTTCAATCATACAGATATTGAGCGTATCTGTGAGGAAGGTGGAGTTGATAGAGCTGGAGCATTCGCTTCTATTCTGTTTAATCTGTCTGAGGAAGTTCACACTATCTTCACAGTAGAGGAGGTGTGAATATGGCAAATTTCACCGAGAATTACGATAGATTCGGCATAAAGAGTAGTACCTTTTATAGGCTGGTTCGTAAAGATGAATTTGGAAAGTATGATATCTGTGATTTCCATACTGTTATAAACGGCAATATGTATTACTGTGAGCATGAAAATGCCGAGCTTTCCCCGGAAGGCAATATCGTAGGTACTTGTTATCATTATCCTACAATTCGTATTTATGATGAAAAGGCAAAAGAAGCCGCTAACAAGTTTTATAGAGTTTTACAGTCTAAAGGATACAAGTGTATAGGTGTATTTGAATCTGATAGATGTGATGTTTCAAAGAGAATCAGATAACAGGAGGCACGCTGATGGCTGATGAAAGAATTATAGAGAGAATCAAGAAGGTACTGGAGTTGTCAATGAATAATCCGTCTGTTGCAGAAGCGCAGGCGGCGGCACTTAAAGCTCAGGAAATGATGGCGCAGTATCATGTAACGATGTTAGACTTAGACGGAGTTATCAAAGAACCTATTACAGAGTTTGAGATAGAGGTAGGTAATAAGCGTTGGAAGTACGGACTGGCTAATGTAGTAGCTAGAAACTATGCTTGTAAGGTCTTTTCAAGAGGTTCAGATTATATCATATTTTACGGATATGAGAGTGATGTGCTGATAGCTGGAAATGTATTCAGTATGCTATTCCATGTAGGTACAGAAGGAGCAAAGCGTGAGGTAAGACGTTACAGGGCACGAGGAATCAATACTTCTGGAGTGTATAACTGTTATACTGCAGGATTTGTGTCAGGAGTATCTCATGAACTTGATAAACAATGTACAGCCTTACAGATTATAGTTCCTACAGAAGTACAGCAGGAATTTGCTGAATTTTCAAGGGCACAGGGTATGACAACACGTAGAATTACAACAACTTCAAGACATGATGATGAATTACGTCAGAGAGGATTTACAGACGGACGTAGTGCTATGAATGCAAGAGATTTGGAGGCAGTATAATGGTAAGCTTTGATATTTGTAAAGGTAATATGGGTTGTATGGCATTTGTAATGGACGCATATAAAAGAGATATGTGGAAAGCAGAACGTGCTTTTCAGCGTATGCAGGATAATAATATCATAGGAGAAAAGTTGTATATGCTTTGGAATGATTGCTGTGATAGAAATACAACTAAAGCAATCAAGATAATGCTTGAAGATGATACAAACGATATTATAGAGCATATCAATTATGAGCGTGGAAGAGGAATACCTTATGAGAAATAAGCCTACACGTTTCTATTCAAGTAGACAGGAGAAAAAAGTAGCAAAGGAGATTGGCGGCAAAACTGTAGCAAACAGTGGAGCCGCTAACTTTGTAGGAGGAGATGTTCAGAATGACAATTTTTTAATTGAGTGTAAGACAACAACAGCGGAGCATAAAAAATCATTTAGTATTAAGGAAGAATGGTTGACCAAGATTTCAGATGAAGCAATTGGTATGAGAAAGCAAGGATACGCTTTATGTTTTGATTTTGGAGAACAATCTGACAGATATTATATAATCTCTGAAAAGATGTTTAAGCGTTTAAATAGATATTTAAGTGAGGAAGAATAATGAAGTGTACACATGATAACTGCATGACGTGTCCTTATCCTGATTGTATTAGTTCAGAAGGACCTGCAGGAGAAAAGAGAAAGCCTGGGAGAAAGAAGATAGACCCAATAGTAAAAAAGGAGAATGAGCGTAGACGTAGGCAGGATTATTATTTACAGAATAAAGACAGAATACAAGCATATTCACATGATTATTACAGGACACACGCAGGATTATTAAGACAGAAACAACGTGAGTTAAGACAGCAAAATTCTGATGATAGTAATACCAAGTCAGTTTGGATAAATAACGGAATTGTAAGTAAACGAGTATCAAGAGTAAATCTTGATAAGTATATAAGTCAAGGGTGGAAAAGAGGAAGAGTCCTCAAACCATATAAATATATAGAGGAGGAATAAAGATGGCAGTAAAATCGTTGGCGGTAAAATATCGACCACAGACATTTGAAGATGTTACAGAACAGACAGAGGTTAAGATTATTTTACAACAACAGCTAGAAACAGAAACAATTAAGAATGCGTATTTGTTCGTTGGAGGAGCTGGAACAGGAAAGACTACTTGCGCTCGTATCTTTGCTAACGAGATAAATAAAGGACAAGGTAATCCAATAGAATTAGACGCCGCAAGCAATAACAGTGTTGACGATATGAGGGAGCTAATTCAGCAGGCTAAATCAAAGTCTTTGGATAGTGAGTATAAGATATTCATAGTTGATGAATGTCACATGATAACAACAGCTGGTTGGAATGCTCTGTTGAAATTGATAGAGGAACCACCTGCAAAATCAATATTTATTTTCTGTACTACTAATCCTGAGCGTATACCTAAAACAATCTTATCTCGTGTACAACGTTACGATTTCCGAAGAATCAGTCAACAAGGTATTACAGATAGGTTGAAATATATAATGGATAGTGAAGGTTATGTGCAAGTTGATTGATGATAAGAAAGAAATTTGGAAAGATATTAAAGGATATGAAGGCTTGTATCAAATTAGTAATTTAGGAAGAGTTAAAAGTATTAAACGAGTTGTTGCAAGAGGAACTAATTATAAGCCTATTAAAGAGCGTGTATTAAAAGCAGGAAATAATAAAGGCTATGCTTATGTAATATTATGCAAATATGGCAAGAAGAAAACTGTTCAGGTGCATAGACTTGTAGCTTATGCGTTTATTCCTAATCCTAATAATTTACCTTGTATCAATCATAAAGATGAAAATCCTTTGAATAATATAGTTAGTAATTTAGAATGGTGTACTCATAGTTATAATAATTCTTACAATGAATTACGAGTGAAAGCCGCTATTTCTAAGCGAATTCCTGTATTACAGTATTCAAAAGAAGGAGTTTTTATAAGAGAATGGTCATACTCAAAAGAAGCCGAGAAAGAATTAGGTATAAGTCACAGAACAATAGATGCTTGTTGTAAAGGTAAACTTAAAACCTCAGGAGGGTATATATGGAAAAGAAAAAACAGTATAGTATAGATGCACTTGAATATATAGCAAAGATGGCGGAAGGGCACATGAGAGATGCTATCACAGCACTTGATAAATGTACTTCTTTTAATTCAGAGTTGACATTGGAAAACGTAGTAAGTGCATTAGGTACAACAGACTACGAAACAATGTTTAGATTAACAGATAGTTTGATTGATGCTAATGCTCAGGAAATGATAAACATAATCGAGAATATACACGCAAGCGGAAAAGACTTGAAACAGTTTGTACATTTATATACTAATTTTTTGCTGGATATACAAAAATATGCAGTCGGATGTGACTTTTCACAGTTACAGATTCCGCAGTTAAAAGATTATGAAGAATGGCTGAGTGGTTGCGGAGAAAGTGAATTTGAATACTGTCAGAAACTACTGGAAGAATGTATCACGCTAAATTCTGATATTAAATATTCAGCATATCCTAAAGCAGATGTTGAGGCTAAGTTGTTGATATTATGTTTGGAGGATTGAGTATGACAAAGGCACAGTGTATTAGGGAGCATTTATTAGTTAATGGAGATATTACGTCTTGGGAAGCAATTCAGCTTTATGGAGAAACTAGATTAGCAGATAAGATATTAAAGTTGCGACAGAAAGGCTGGAATATTGTAACAATCATGATGGAAGGAACAGATAGAAACGGTAATCTGTCAAGATATGCTAAGTACGTATATAAAGGAGACAAATGATGATAGGTCAAAAAGAGTTGATAGTAACACTTGATAAGCTGATAGCAGATAATAACTTGCCGCACTTTATTATCATTACAGGAACAAAAGGTAGCGGTAAGAAACTGTTAGCAAGTCATGTGGCAGAAAATATTTCTGATTGTGTAGCAACAGTAGATATCAATGTAGATGCAATTAGAGATATGATAGAGACAAGTTATAAGGTAGTTAAGAAGTCAGTATATATAATTCCTGACGCAGATACGATGTCATTACCTGCTAAAAATGCACTGTTGAAAGTGACAGAGGAGCCACCTAATAACGCTTACTTTATTATGACATTAGAGGACGCATATAACACGCTACAGACAATCCGCAGTAGAGGAACAATCTTTACAATGCAGAACTACACACAGGAAGAACTTTTGGAATTTATCAATAGCAAGTTTGAAAATGTGTCAGGAAGTGGAGATTGGAGACAATCTGTTTTAAAGATAGCACAGACACCTGGTGAGATTAAAGAACTCACAAAGTTTGATATAGATGAGTTTTATAAGTTTGTGGAACTTGTAGTAGATAATATAGCTGATTCTGTATTAGCAAATACATTCAAAATATCAGATAAGCTTGCACTTGCTAAAGATGCAGAAGGATATGATTTAAAGTTGTTCTTTAAAGCATTTACTACAATTTGTTTACAGAGAATGACAGGAGAGGACGCTCCTAAGTATGCTAAAGGAGTATCAATCACAAGCGGAGCATTAAGAGATATTAATATTAACGGTATATCAAAGCAGATGCTTGTTGACGATTGGATACTAGAAATGAGGAAGGCATGGAGCTAACAACATTAAAAGCACACATACAGAAAAAGACATTTAAGCCTGTGTACATTATGAGTGGCGATGAAATAGGTGTAATGAATATCTATATCAATCAGATTGCTAAAGCCTCTGACAAGAAAGTATATAGAGCTGATACTTTTAGAGAAGTATTCTCCAAAGTAACAAAGCAGGCAATAATCAAGCAATCATTTGTATATGTGATACGAGATGATAAGGAAGTTATATCGTCAGAAAAGGTACATAGTGTAATTGATAAAGCTAATTGGAATGATATAGTAATATTTGTTTTTTCCAACGTTGATAAGCGCACTAAGTTTTACAAAGCATATTCTGATATAATCTGTGAATTTGAACCGTTGGAAGAGCGTGTCCTGATTAAATACATACAAAAAGAAATCAATCTATCAAAAGAAAACTGTATAAAGCTAATCCAAGCGTGTGAATCTGATTACAGTAGAATCATGCTAGAGATAGACAAAATAAAATGCTATAAAGATGCATATAATCGTGGAAATGATGCGATTGGTGTTAATCAAGTATTTGAACAACTATTACAATCTGGTGCAATATACACCCCGCCGCGAGATGCAATCTTTATATGGTCCAATGAAGTAATGCAAAGAAAGAGTGCAGTAGAGATATTTAAACTCACTCAGGAATGTTATGATAGCGGAGAAGCTACATTGGTAATGTTATCTGTATTGTATAAGACGATGAAAAAGACATTACAAGTACAATCATATCATGGGCAGAATTTATCAAAGGCAACAGGACTGAGTGGCTGGGATATTAAGTGTGTACAGCCGTACGTAGGAAGATATCATACTAATGAGCTTATCAATGCGATGAAACTAATACACCGAGCAGAAAAAGGAATAAAGACAGGTAGGATTGAAGATTCAATGGCAATTCCATTTGTCTTAGTGAATATCTTATGAAAAAATTAACGCTAAATGGAATGTGTAACGATGATTGTCCATGCAAAGGTTGTGTAGTAGATAGATATTCAGGTTGTCATGCTAAATGTATTAGATACATTGATTGGAAACAAAAGCATGATGTAGAATTAAGTGAAAGGCGAGAGAAATATTTAACCGCTGATGCTATACATGATAACGAGTATAAGCGTATAAAGAAATTAAAACAGCAAGGAGGACCTAAATGTGGCAGACATCGTCATGATTCAAGACAACGTTAGTATGTGTCCGCGTTGTAGCGGAGCATTAAGAAAGATATATACAGATAATGATATAGTGTATGTATGTGTTGATAAAAACTGTAGGACAGTGCTTAGAGTAACAGGTAGAGGTCAAAGTCAAAGAGAATTAGAATGTGAGGTAGTACAATGATTAAGATTATAACTCCGGGAACAAGACAGATTGCAGTATGCGATGATTGTGGTTGTAAATTTTCTTACGAGAAAGAAGATATACAATTTTTAGGACATGACCCATTAAGACCTAATTGGTATAAGCGTTTTGTAGTATGTCCACAATGCCATAAAGAAAAGATAATTGAGGCTACAAGATGAATATTATTCCAAAAGAATATCAATATTGTTTGAGATGCGGAAAAAAGCTAATAAAATCTGAATACAGAGCAAGAGGCTATGGAAAGATTTGTTGGGAGAAAGTGCAACGTCAATCTAACAAAAAGCTATTTTAATATGATACGAAATATAGTATAATGTTAGATAGCAGATAAGGAGTTGAGATGAACGAAAACAATGAAAATATGACATTGGCAACTGAATTACTGCATGAGTTAAAAGCAAGTGCAAAGAGATGGTTTATAGCATTTTGTGTAATGGTAGCTTTAGAAGTTGCTACAATAGCTGGAT
>JAEIGA010020130.1_pt1 | contig 10167 bp, 6 predicted proteins | sample 9270691 | NCBI WGS metagenome assembly JAEIGA01 (sample SAMN17057246, study PRJNA624740) | gut metagenome | biome: biome; isolation source: fecal sample | host: Bos grunniens | place: China: Xizang | collected 2019
GTAGGCACCCATTACAGTTCCAGTTCTCTTGTTGCCCTTCTGGTCAACTTCAACATCCTCCGGTATGATCCGCAGGATAGAGATATTGGTATTGATAGCCTTAAGTTCATCAACAGTCATACCTCCTGTAAGAGCAGTTCCGCTTCCCGGAGTCTTGGTAGTATCCGGATAATGAGTCTTGGACCATTTCTCCCGCATATCTCCGCAATCTATCACCATGGTAATACCGTCCGGCATCATTATTAAAGTCGATTCCCCCTGTCTGGATGAGACAAAATGAACATCAAGATAACCTTACTACCACAGTGCAAGATGATTCTGCGCATAAAGACTTACACCAAGAATCATAGAAAGAGACAGAAGGACAAAAGTCGAAAACACTTTCTCATATCACACAAGTTTAGAGGTTGCACAATTTTCGTGAACGAAAATAGAAAATTTAGGACTAAACACCCAGATTCCATCGCATAAAAAAGGCCTGCTGATCTTACAGTCAAAGCCGTCTATTCAAGTGACAGAAGCAATGATGGATGATCTGTTGTAATATAATCAAAACCAAGATCAAGGTATCGTTTCATTGATTCCTCATCATTTACCGTCCATACATTAATATGAACATCATTTCTTTTGAAACTCTTTACCCAATCTGGGTTTGCATCATAGTGGACATATTTGTAATCGACATACTTTATTCCACAAGCCATGATGCTGTCAGGATACATTTCAGGTAGTTGATTCTTATAGTGTCCCAGGTATGCAATTGGTCTGTCTGTCATCTTTGAGAAAGTTTCATATAGAGGATGATAAGCAAGAATATACTCTACATTTCTCTCATAGTCCAATTCTTTTACCAGCTTGTCAATCAGCTGAAGCATGAGTAGCGTACGTTCCGGATCCTTATTTGTCTTAAGGTCAATAACCAGCTTTGTATGAGGGTATTCCCTGCATGTCATTATGTATTCTCGCAAAGTAGGTATCTTCTCTCCATTTTCAAGCAGGACGCTTGTTACCTCTTCATAAGTCATAGAATCAATGCGTTTTCCATCTCGAGTAGCATCATGACAGATGACCAGGGAGTCATCTGCTGATAGCCACACATCACATTCAGATCCGTGGCATCCCATTTCTGCAGCAGCTCTGAACGAAGCTAAAGAATTTTGAGGGAGGCCAGTATCTTTCCATGCTCCACGATGGGCAATGACATGGTTGTCATGAAACGATGGCGCAGAGCAAGATACAGCAAACAATGCCAGCAGAGAAATCAGATAACTGGTTTTCATGACTGTCTTCATATTACTAAAATTTAAAACAGCGAGCGGCAGAAAATTTCTGCCCTCGCCATATAATAAATTACCGTATATTCTTAGATACCTACATAAGCGCCCATCATGGTACCTGTTCTCTTGTTGCCCTTCTGGTCAACTTCGACATCCTCAGGTATAATCGGCAAGGTAGAGATATTGGTATTGATAGCCTTGAGTTCATCTACTGTCATACCGCCCGTCAGACCTAAACCGCTTGTGAGAGGATAAACTCCTGCATTGTATGCTCCAAACATAGATGCACCACCTCCAATTAGGGATTTCGTTACAGATTCGTAACCCTGTGCCTCAACATTTGAAGGATCTGAGTTACCAGCAATAACAGAATTAAAGATGTGAGCCTTTCCTTTCGACTCTGCCCATACTACAGCATTTGTTGAACCTGTATTACCAGTAACGGTAGAACTTATGAGATTCAAAACAGCACCATCACCATATACAGAAATTGCAGCACCCTTCTTTGATGTGTTTCCATGTAATGTACAATTTACCATGACCATATTAGATGACCTACAGTAAATAGCACCAAATGAACCTGCTTGGTTTCCAGTCACCTCGCAATTTACCATATAGAGAGATGGCGCACCCTCACCAAGAGTAACTTCATAATTGTAGATACCAGATCCCACACCAGTAGTGATATTGCGGGCAATTTCACAATCATACATGTATGTCACACACTTCGGACCATTCCAGAAGCCACATCCATTACCTTTACCAGAGTTTTCTGAGATACGGCAATTCCTGAATGTAGTCTCAGCGCCACCAGTAAGGAAGACACCGGCATTTGACTTCTCTGAATAATTGCCGATGATGTTACAATTTTCAATATTATTGCGACCACCAGAAATTGTCATACCGCCACCATAACTCTTGTAGGTCACAGCACCATTGATTGTCACTTTAGTTGCAGTTGTATGAGGTTTTCCCTTGGTTATAGTCAAACCACTTATTTTTACAGAGAAGAGATCTGACTTAGGTGCTCCGACAACCATAACATGATAACAAGTTTCCTCACCAGAGAGAATTACCGGATTCGCAACAGGATCTGCGACATCTCCATCCTTAGGATTTGCTGGGAAACCACCAACTATTGTTACGTTCGCCTTGACATAGAATGTTTCATCTCCTCCAGGTGCTCCACCAGGAAGAACGTCCTCTGGAACATAAGTACCGGCTGCCACATATATCTTATCTGCATCTACGGCAGCAGCAAGAGCCTTAGATAAAGTTGTTGCTTTTGCCCATGAAGAACCATCGCCTGTACCGTTTACAGTAACGTAGTAGTCAGTTCCAAGATCTTCTATCTGAAGCGGATCCTGCTTGATTGTGATGAATGCCTCATCATCATTTGTGATCCACATCCTGATTTTGCCCTCACGAGGATCAAGTCCCGGATTCTTCTCAACCACAAATGAAACTGTTTCAGTTGTACCGTCGCCCTTACCTACTCTCTCACTTGTAACTGTAATCCAACTGACTGTACTTTCCACAAGCCAAGGTTGATTTGCCTTAACTGTCGAAGTATATTCACCACCAAGTTTGCTTACAGAGATTGTGGATTCACCATCAAAGACAAACTCAGGCGTCGCACCTACTCCATCTGGCATAGGATGTTTGCTCTCATCGAGCCAAGAGGTCTCGCATGCAGAGAACATGAAAATAGCCAGAAGTATATAAAATATCTTTTTCATACGTCTTGTCATTTAATTATTTAGTGTTCAAAATGATTGCGAGACCGTTGTTTAGTGCTCTTTCTACACCGCCATCGTCGTTTGGCCAGTTTCTGACGTCCATTCTAGCCGGATCTCCATACTCTCCTTCTCGTGCAACAATGAATGTGGAAGAACCGCCGCCATCAAGGTTAAGAGCCAATTCGCAACCGAGAGCATGAAACATATCTGCAAGTACTGAAAGGTACATTCCATTAGAATATGTGTATCTTCTTCCATCTACAACCATCAAATAAACAGTTGTCCTATCAGGCATGATTCCTATTGCAGTTCTTGGATGAGATGCATCATCGAGATCGTTCGGAACAGTAATATTAACTTTTCCATCCAACATAAGTCGAGGGCTGCCACAGAATAACTGTGATATATTGTCTCCCTTAGCGGCAACATAATCCTTATATTCTGCCTCTACTCCCATATCAACCTTCTTATCCTTGGTGATGCTGACAAAGTATCTTGTCCTGTTCTCAAGAGCTCTAAATGTTGAATTAAGACATTCGCCATTTTTCCAATAGGCTCCCTGAGGTCCTGCGCCACCACCAAAGTCAGTGTTGATACCTCCCAACACCTCATGACCGACTCTATCAACATGACTCAACATTGAACTGAGTACTTCATTGGTACCTGATACGAAATTATTATCATTCGGTGTTATACATTCCAATGTGATTTCCGGATTTGTAAGATCAATCTTATACCAGAAAGTACGCATTGATCTACCTTCGTTGTTGAGATACGAAAGTTCGGTCACCTCTACAGCCGGATGAAGTTTATACGACTCATCATTGTAAATCGAATAGATATAGTTGGTGTTGGCAACAAATGCTTTTCCAATTTCAGACTTTGGATCAGGAGCAGGATAGTAACAATTCTGATCATATTCTTCGCATGCAGCAAAAGCAAGTAGTGCGGCAGCAAATGGTATTAATAATTTGTTGATTCTCATAATTCTCAAATTTTAGTAACCTGGGTTCTGTACGAGAACCTTCTTGGATTTAGTGATTTCTGTATCAGGAATCGGGAAAAGGAGCTGGAATTCCTTGATTCCTAAAGTCTCGATAGCTTTTCCTGTACGTACAAGATCGTAGTAACGATGATTCTCACCAAAGAGTTCATATCTACGCTCCTTCAAGATGGCATCAAGGAAGTTGGTCTGATTTGTTACAGAAACTCCACCAAGACCTCTTGCTTCACGAAGTTCATTCAAACGAGCAACACCATTTGGATATCCCTGCGCTTCTGCACTGATGAGATACATCTCGGAAATACGAGATATATTTACTGGATCTGTTCCACCCTGTCCTGCAGGATATTTATTGAGACGGTAATAACCTCCTTCAAAGAGCACAGACCTTGTCTTTCTGTTATCATTGTTTTCCCATGAATTCACGAAAGCCTCAGTTACAGTGTAATAACCTTTTCCCTTATACATATAATCGTATGTATAAAACTCATTACCGATCTGAATTGATGACTGGGCTGAATCCTGACAGAGGAAAGCAAAGATAGTCTCAGAATTATTCTTGCGGGTAGGATAAGTATTGAAGATATTCTCGAATGTATCGAACTTATATTTTCCGCAATTAATAAGTTCTTCAGCAAGAGAATGAGCCTCGTCCATTTTGTTCATATAGAGGCAGATTCTGGCTTTGAGAGCCTTAGCTGCATCCTGTGACACATAATAGTATGAGCTGGATGTGCCGAGCATCGCAACTGCATTGGTTATATCTTCATAGATCAGTTCCCAGCAGTCCTCTTCGCTTGAGCGTGCAACAAGATCAAGAGTATTCTCACGAAGGAGAGGAACACCACCGAAGCGGGTCACAAGATTCATATAGATATATGCACGGAAATAGTACGCTTCGCCAAGAGTAGTCTTGGCAATAGGTGAGTTAGGGAATCTGCTGGCAACGTACAATGTGTTATTCACCTGATAAAGAGCTGAATAAAATCCGTTCCACTCTGTAGAAGCAGTAGATCCAGATCTGAGTTTGCTGTCAATGAGCTGCTTTGCAGTAGCATTAGTAGCTCTATCAATATCACCACCAACAAAGTCAAAATTCAAATATGTCAAAGTTCCTGGAGCCTCCTGAACTCTATTATACATACCTATCCTCACAGATGGAAGGTCAGACTCAGAAGCAGCATCCGGTGCGATAGCAGTATGCGAATACTGATCAAGCATGCCGGCACATGACGAGAGCGTAAAAATCAGTGAAAGTATTATCAGTATATTCTTTTTCATAATGTTCATCATTTTAGAATGTCAGATTTACACCGAATGTATATGTTCTTGGCTGAGGAACACTAAGGTTATCTACACCGAAGAAACGTGGATCCAAGTTAGCGGAAACTTCAGGATCCCAACCTGGATACTTGGTAAGGAGGAAGAGGTTGTCACCCTGGAGATAGATTCTGAAGCCTTTCATCTTCATCTTGTCCAGAGCCTTTCTTGGTAGGTTATACGCTAAAGTCAAGGCGCGAAGTCTTATGAATGAACCGTCCTGAAGAAGCATATCTGAATGCTTCTGATTCCAGCTGGATCCGTTGATGATACGAGGATAAGTGTTTGTAGTTCCCGGTCCTGACCATGCTTTCTCGTTATACTCGAGAATAGTAGCTCTAGTATATCCGGTTCTTGTGAAATTCAGTCCCTGTCCAAGATATGTCTGGTTTCCATACATATATGTAAGGAACACGTTCAATGAAAGACCCTTCCAAGAGAATGTGTTGCTCCATCCTCCGAATAACTTAGGGTCAGATGATCCCATGGCAAGGCGGTCTGAGTCCTCAATCACGCCATTTCCGTCAGAGTCGTGCCATTTCACGTCACCGGCGCGGACTCCCTGGTCATACTGAGACTTTGGAACCTCAGCATCATACTGATAGATTCCATCCTGCTTGAAGAGCCAGAATGTACCGATTGACTTGCCGACCTGAAGGATACGGTTGCTTCCGATGGATACCGGCTCATTGTCTCCAAGAAGACTGGTCACCTCATTCTTGTTTGTAGAGATATTAAAGTTAGAATCCCAGTGTACCGGGCCGAAATCAAGACTTCCTCCTATTGTAACCTCGAGACCCTTGTTTCTCATCGAACCGATATTGGTCAGCATTGATGTACGTCCTGTAGTTCCATGTATAGGCATCGAGTAAAGGAGATCATTGGTATTCTTGAGATATGCATCTACAATGAGGGTCAACCTGTCATCGAAGAAACCCATATCGAGACCTACGTCAAACTGATCAGCCTTCTCCCATGTAAGGGACTCGTTACCGAAGTCAGATACTGCGAAGCCGCTCTCTGATCCGTAGTTGTATCCTGCAGAAAGCTTAGGCTGATAAGCGTAGTTTCCGATTCCTTCCTGGTTTCCTGTCTTACCGTAGCTGACGCGGAACTTCAGATCCACACCCTCGGTATTTTCCATGAAAGGCTCGTTGCTAATATTCCATCCAAGGGAAACTGAAGGGAACCATCCCCAACGATATGCCTTAGCGAACTTTGATGATCCGTCGGTACGGAGAGTTGCTGTGAGAAGATATCTGTTCTTGTAAGATGCTGACAGACGGCCGAAATACGATTCCATTCTATATGAACCTGCACCTCCCGCATAATCAGTAACTTCAGCAGCAAGACCTACAACATCAAGGTTCTTTGAAGGAAAGCCCTTACCCTGAAGAGTGACGTTATGATAATCATATGCGTAGTATGAATGACCGAGCATTGCATTTATAGAAAGATCATCATCAAGGAAAGAGTCATTATAATTCAATACGCTTTCTATTGAGTAGTTGATTGAAGTCTGGTTACGGTCAGTAATCAAACCTACGCCCTCACCGTATGGATGGGTAGAGAAGTAGTTTGTATAGTCATACAATGCAAGCACATCTGTATTGAATGTATTCTTGAAAGTAATCTTATCTTCCCAGAATTTCAGGGTAGCATAGTAGCTTCCAATGAATCTGAAATTCTCGATATATGCAATTTCCTCCTCAAGAAGCTGAATAGCGTTATGGAAGGTAAGAGCATCTGTACCACCTACAAAATAGCTTCCATCTGGAGCATAAGGTCTGTCGAATGGTCTCTGCATGATGGCACGACCAATAATCATAGCACCTGAGTTGTGTCCTGGTACCTGATTATTCTTGACATAGTTTCCAGAGTTATTTGCTCCAACCTCAAACCAATCATTAAACTTGTGATTTAATTTAAAGCTGAGGTTTATCTTATCCATTGAGTTGGTTCTGATGATACCCTCCCTTGTGCTTGCACTGGCACCAATATAATAATTGGTCTTCTTTGAACCACCAGAAACCGATACATCTGCAGCAACGAACTTACCAAGCTGAGTGATGGCACGCATCCAGTCATAGTCAGGGAGATTACCAAATGGATTCACAATGTGCTCCTTATAACCGGAATCACCGAGCTCGTAACCATACTGTTTATTGTAATTGTCAATACCAATATTATACGCCGTCACGTACTGCTCTGAATTGGTCATCTTCACCTTATCAAGATTAGGGAACTGTGACAGACCGGTAGACAGATTTACTCTGAGGCTTGCTTTACCTTCTGAACCAGATCTGGTAGTGATTAGAACGACACCATTGGTTGCACGTGAACCGTAGATGGCTGCGGAAGCGGCATCCTTGAGGATTTCAATCGACTCGATGTCGCTGAGGTTGAGCATTGAGAGCGTACTCATGTCCTCTCCGAAGTCGGTGAGGTTGGCATTACCATTTGTGATTGGAACACCATCAACCACGTACAATGGTTCATTTCCTGCGTTGAGGGATGATGCACCACGTATCTGCATGCGCTCGCCGGAACCCAGATTACCGGAACCGATTGATGTTGTCACACCGGCAACACGTCCGTTAAGGAGCTCGGTAGGAGAAGCAACAGTTCGCATATTATCCTCGTCGATTCCGACCTTGGAAATAGCGCTGGTCACAAGTGAACGTCTCATTGTACCATAACCTACAACCACAACCTCATCAAGAAGCTCGGTATCCTCAGCAAGAGTAACTGCTACGTTTCCCTGCTTGCCTACCAATACATCAACAGTCTGATATCCGATTGAAGACACTTCGAGGACTGTTTCCTCTGTTACATTCTCAAGCGAGAACTTACCTTCAAAATCAGTTGTCGTTCCCTTAGTTGTGCCTTTGATAAGGACAGCTGCTCCGATAAGGGGCTCACCCTCAAGATCCACGACTGTACCTTTCACAGTCTTAGGCTGGGCAGCTGCACCCTTAGCGACAAGGTACACCTTACCATCCTTGATGTCATAAGTAATAGGTTTTCCCGCAAGAAGTTTATCCAATGCGGTCTTAAGATCAGCCTTCTCTACATTGATAGAGTACAGCTCATCAGGATTGACAGTCGGCTGAGAATAATAGAATGAACTTCCTGACTGTTTTGAGATATCGTCCAGAATCTGTTCCAGACGAATCTGATCGGCTTTGATCGAAATCTTCTGCGCATATGCATTAAAGCACAGCGGGCATAAGAGGACTAAGATCAGGGTTAATTTTTTTAGACTCATATGCAGTTAGTTTAACATTTAATCATAGAACACTTATATCCATGAAAAATGTTAATACAAACGCATAAATCTTAGAAAATTACTTTTCCTTCATGGTGACCTTTACCACTTTTCCTTCAAGATGGAAATGAAGGTCTGACACATATTCCATTTCCTCCAGAAGGAAATGAAGCGGCTGATGGTCGGTGCGCAGAGTGAACGTTCTGGAGTAAAGAAGCTCATCCTCCATTTCAAACGAAACATCATACCATCTGCTCAGCACATCAGCTATCTCCCTCAACGTATTATTCTTGAACATTATGACGTTATCCGTCCATAATATCTTATCATCCGGCGACTTAAGGCTGACTATTTCAACCTTACCCGTAGTCCTGTCATATTCAAGCTGTTCTGATGGATCAAGGTCATATGCCTTACCTCCGGCCTCAAAGACCACATCTCCGTCAAACAGTACGACTCCCACTATATCGTCATCAGGGTAAGCCTTAGCATTGAATCGGGTTCCGTATACCTTGAGAGTCGCGCCATCCATATCCACGACAAAAGGACGCTTCGGATTCTTCTGCACATGGAAGAAGCCTTCTCCTTCAAGCTTGACATTACGGTGATCGAGACTCCAGAACGACGGGTATGACAGAATAGATCCCGCATTCATATAAACCTTCGTACCATCCTGAAACACAACCACCTTCCTTTCTCCCAACGCTGCGAACTCACATACTTTTTCAGGATTGGAAAACAATACATTTCCCAGCTTGTTATTGATATTGATCCACATAGCCGATATCATGGCAACAGGAATCATGATGCAGGCCGCAACCGTCACCATACGCTTGATCTTCCTCTTCCTGATTATCTGACTGATACGCCTGTGAATCCCGACAAGCATTTCTTCCGACGGAATATCTGCATCTTCATGAATATCCTCGCAGCACTTCATGATACGATCGGAATTCTCTACAATCCAGCTCAAGCCTTCTTCGGAAGACAACCATGCGGCAACCTTCCTGGCGGCTTTATCATCCTTTCCTTCAAGGACCTGGAAAATCTCTATGTCTGAGGGCCTTAACATATGAGAAGCATTATAAATGGTACGACTTTCAATATATCCTTAAGCTTTTTCATCGCCAACCTGTAATGAACATTCACGGTATTCAGGGAAAGATTCTCCTCTTGCGCGATTTCTCTATTGGTTTTTCCTTCGAATCTGAACTTGATTACCTTCTTCTGCTGCGGAGGAAGGGATTCTATCGCTTTCTTCAGCTCCTCCTGCTGCGCCTTGTCTTCAATGCGCCTGAGAAAATCAATATCATCCACCAGGCCATTTTCCTGAACAATCATATAATTATGTATCAGCCTTGCACGATTGTCCCTGATGTAATTGACCACTCTGTTGCGAACCATCGAGTGCAGGTAAGACCTTATGTTAAGATCATGCGGGAGCATTTCCGAATACTCCCAAAGTTTGACAAACACTCCCTGGACGATATCCGCAGCTACATCCTTATCTTTCAGAAGCCTCAACGAATACAGATACATAGCACGATGATACCTTCGATA
>JAEIGA010020131.1_pt1 | contig 10167 bp, 7 predicted proteins | sample 9270691 | NCBI WGS metagenome assembly JAEIGA01 (sample SAMN17057246, study PRJNA624740) | gut metagenome | biome: biome; isolation source: fecal sample | host: Bos grunniens | place: China: Xizang | collected 2019
ATCCCGATGAACGAAGTGAATCGCAGGAAGGTCACATGCATAGATGGCCCGCGAGGAACGAGCGGCTTGCCATCACCTGCAGATGACCTTTCAAAATGGAGAGAGGAGCGACGCAGGACTCCATTCCGGGCAGGATCGTTTCTTTTTTTATACGTCTATTCGAGTAAAATAAGCAAAAAAAGACTCTCAGGCATTAATACCTGAGAGCCATTTGTTTCAACGTGACGATTCATTTTTCGGATTATTTGCAGAAATGATCACTATTTGTTCACTATTTTCTCTGCTCATCTGCTGGAAATGTACTGCTACAGCCGTTTTACTCCTTCACGCTTTTCATTGTCGGGAAAAGCAGGACATCGCGGATGGCCTGGGAGTCGGTCAGGAGCATGACCAGACGGTCGATTCCATAGCCGATGCCACCGGTCGGTGGCATGCCGATTTCCAATGCGTTCAGGAAATCTTCATCCGTGTGGTTCGCTTCCTCATCGCCGGCCGCAAAGGCTTCCTCCTGCGCTTTGAAACGCTCGCGCTGATCGATCGGATCATTCAGCTCAGAGTAAGCGTTACACATCTCTCTGCCGTAGATAAAGAGCTCAAAACGTTCTACCTGTGAAGGATCCGAAGGCTTTTTCTTGGTCAGCGGCGAAATCTCCACCGGATGATCCATGATAAACGTCGGCTGGATCAGCTTCTCTTCTACGAATTCCTCAAAGAACAGATTGATGATGTCGCCTCTCTTGTGCCGCGCCTCGTATTCCACATTGTGCTCATCCGCCAGCTTCTTCGCTTCTTCTTCGGTTTCCACTCCGGAAAAGTCCACGCCGGCATATTCCTTAATGGCATCCAGCATGGTCAGACGGCGGAAAGGGCTTCCCATATCGATCGGCGTTCCGTTATAGCTGATCTGAGCGCTGCCGCAGATCGTCTCCGCCAGATAGCGGAACATGCTTTCCGTCAGCTCCATCATCCCGTTATAATCGGTGTAGGCCTGATAGAGCTCCATCAGGGTAAACTCCGGATTATGGCGGGGATCCAGCCCCTCGTTGCGGAATACCCTGCCGATCTCATACACTCTTTCAAGACCGCCGACGATCAGGCGCTTGAGATAAAGCTCCAGGGAAATGCGCAGCTTTTTATCCTCGTCCAGAGAATTATAGTGTGTCACAAAAGGACGGGCCGCCGCTCCGCCGGCATTGTCCACCAGCATCGGCGTCTCGACTTCTATAAAATCACGCTCCGCAAGGAACTTTCTGATCTCCGCAAGGATGCGGGAACGCTTGATAAAGACTTCTCTGGACTCCGGATTCATGATCAGGTCCACATATCTCTGACGATATCTGGTATCGATATCCTGCAGGCCGTGGAATTTTTCAGGGAGCACCTGGAGAGACTTGGAGAGCAGCACCAGTTCCTCCGCACGAACTGTGATTTCCCCTGTCTTTGTCTTAAAAACCTCGCCTTTGACACCGACAATATCGCCGACATCGTACTTCTTGAAAATCTGATATTCCTCGGTGCCGAGATTATCTCTGGCTACAAAACACTGGATTCGTCCGTCCCTGTCCTGGATGTGCATGAAGGAAGCCTTGCCCATGACACGCTTCGTCATAATACGGCCTGCCATGCTTACCGTCTTCCCTTCGAAATCTTCGTAATTGCCGGTAATATCCGCGCTTCTGGCGTCCTGATCCCATTTTGTAATCACAAAAGGATCACGGCCCGCCTCCTGCAGGGCCGCAAGCTTGTCCCTGCGAATCTGCGCCTGCTCGGACACGACTTTATCGACAAAAGCGTTTTTCCGCTCCTCCAGCTTTTCTTTGTGTTTCTCTTTCAGCCCGCTGATGGGATTGTGACCGTTGTTTTTTTCTGCCATTTCTTCCTGACTCTCCTGATTAACTTCTGCTGATTTCCACGACCTTCAGATGGATAATGCCGTCCGGGATCTCCACTTCTACTTCTTCGCCCAGTCTCGAACCCATCAGCCTGCGCCCTACCGGCGATTCATTGGAAATATGGCCATTGAGCGGATCGGATTCATTGGAGCCTACGATCTTATAGGTGCTCCTGTCCCCGGTTTTCGTATTCTCCACGATCACTGTCTGACCGAGATTCACCTTATCCTCTTCGATCTCCGATTCCTCAATAATCCTGACGCTCTTGATCATATTCTCGAGCTTATAAATACGCTCTTCATTTTCTGCCTGAGCGTTTTTCGCCGCATCGTAGTCCGCATTTTCGGACAAGTCGCCCTGTGCAATGGCTTCCCCCAGCTGCGCGGCAATTTCCTTACGCTTGACCGAGGTCAACTCCTCCAGTTCTGCTACCAGCTTGTCATAACCTTCTCTGGTAATGAGCTTGTCTTCCTGTACGTTGTTGTTATTGGCCATCCTGACTTACCGTCCCCTTTCCATACTGCTCTCACAGAGTACGTCCAGTTCTCTGTATATTTCCTCCGCTGTCTCCAGCGTATTGATCTGTCTTCTGATTCGCACAGCTCCATGCATTCCTTTTACATACCATCCGATGTGTTTGCGCATGGATCTCACAGCGATATACTCCCCCTTCTCTTCCAGGAGCCAGGAAAAGTGCTTGCGGATCACCTCCACCCTTTCCTGCACGGAAGGGATATAGTCTTCTCCTCTGGCAAGAGAGCGGAAAATCCAGGGATTTCCCAGAGCACCGCGGGCGATCATGATCATGTCACAGCCAGTCTCCTCAAACATCTCTCTGGCATCCTGGACAGTGAAGATATCGCCGTTTCCGATGACCGGGATGCTGACAGCTTCCTTCACGGCCCTGATTACAGACCGGTCTGCTTTCCCGCTGTACATCTGCTCCCGCGTCCTTCCGTGGACCGCGATCGCGGATGCTCCCGCGTCTTCAATTCTTTTGGCCATTTCCACAGCATTGATATGAGCAGAATCCCATCCTGCCCTGATCTTGGCAGTAACCGGTTTCCCCGCATGCTTTACGGCGGCCTTCACCACTTCCCCGGCCAGAACCGGATTCTTTGAAAGGGCAGATCCATCGCCGTTTTTCACGACCTTGGGTACCGGACATCCCATATTAATATCGAGGATGCAGTTTTCTCTCTCCGCCAGTTTTTCCGCGGCAAAGGCGATCATATCCGGTTCGGATCCAAAGATCTGATAAGCGACAGGTTTCTCATCCTCATGGATATCCAGGAGCCGGCCCGTCGATTTATCATTGTAATACATCCCTTTGGCACTGACCATCTCTGAATAGACGATCCCCGCTCCGTGCTGCCGGCAGATCCTCCTGTAGGGAGAATCTGTAACGCCTGCCAAAGGAGCTAAAAAATAAGGATTATCAATCTGAATTCCGCCGATGCTGCAGATCTTTGTCGCGCCAGCCGGCAAAGGCGGCTTCATTCTGTCCATCAGCGGAGCGCCTTCAGCTCGATGCTTTCACGGCTTTCGCGGTTGCGGCGGCTGAAATTATTGCGATTCTTTTCGTAGATCATCTGCAGACCCTCCAGGGTCAGCAGCCGGTCGACCTTATCGATGGATTTTGCACCGTGGGAAACCATGGTCGCCAGACCTCCGGTAGCGATCACCATCGGCTGTTTTTCGGATGTTGCGTATTTTTCAGAGTAATCCTGTTTCATTTTATTGACGATGTATTCCACTACGCCCATATGTCCATATACCAGGCCAGCCTGCATACTTTCGATCGTATTGCGGCAAATCACCTGCCCCGGTTCCAGGAGCTCGACTCTCGGCAACTGGGCCGTTTTTTCAAACAGAGCGTCCGATGAAATTTTGAGTCCCGGCGCGATCGTGCCGCCCAGGTACTCACAATTCTCGGAAATACAGCAGAAGGTCGTGGCTGTTCCGAAATCGATCACGATCAGCGGACCGCCGTACTTCTCATAGGCAGCGACCGCATTGACGATCCTGTCTGCGCCGACCTGCTTTGGATTGTCATACTTGATGACCATTCCGGTCTTGATCCCCGGCCCCACTTCGATCGCTCTGATATTGAAATACTTGATCGCGAGATGCTGCAGTGTATAGGAAATTGACGGAACAACGGTCGATATGATGACATCCTCGATATCCTTGATATCGATCCCGTTGAATTTGAAAAGTTCATTGATGATCATTCCGTATTCATCTGCGCTCTTCTGCTTGTCTGTCGCCATGCGCCAGTTCTGGATGAGATTTTTTCCATCGAACACACCCAGAACGATGTTTGTGTTGCCGACATCAAATGCCATTAACATGATTATAATTACCTCCAGAAAAACCTTAGTCCCGGCAGCCTTCCTGCCGTGGGCCCGGCTCCGTCCACTGTGAGTGCCGCCCTTTCTGCCCTTCAGGCGGGTGCATGATTAACGGTCAGCCGGCAGACGGCTCCGTCCACGGCTGAACACATATATAAAACGCGGCCGGCAGGAGACGGCTCCCCTCAGCCTCGCTGGGAAGACTGATGAAAAGCCCCTCCGCGTCCCGGCCGCGTCATAAAAACGATATAACAAATCAGCACCGGTCAGCGTCTTCTGTTCTGATCATCTGTGCTGTCAGCGTCTCCGCTCTTCTCTCCCTCCCCTGAATACGACGGGGAAGAAGGTTTCTGGCCAGAGGCTTCCGGCCTCCGTGCCGGCGCCGGTCTGTCAGATTTTCCTGTATTTCTGCGCTCGAAAATGATCTCGTCCGGATTCATTTCTCTGATCTTTTTCATGAAGTCTTCCTGCTGCAGGGTGTTGTTTCTGCGTCTGGCTTCTTCTGCAGCTTCCTCTTCACGTTCTCTCTTTTTCTGCGCTTCGATTTTTCTGCGCATTTCCTCAGCGCGGTTCCTGACCTGTGACACGATCTCGTCCTTCGTCCTGGCTCCGGAATAGAGGTCCTCGAACTGCTCCGCATCGACAGTCTCTACTTCGAGAAGGGTCTCTGCCAGAATCGTGAGTTTATCCATCTGTTCTGTCAGGAGAGCCTCCGCTTTCTCATAGGCTTCATCCATCAATCTCTTGACCTCTGCATCTATGAGAGCTGCGGTTTCCTCAGAGTATTCTCTTTTCTCGGCCAGATCCTTCCCCAGGAAGACCTGCTGGGCCCCGGCGTAATTAACAGCACCGAGCTTTTTGCTCATCCCGTAGCGAGTCACCATACTGCGGGCGATCTGTGTAGCCCGCTCGATATCATTGCTGGCTCCTGTGCTGATATCGCCGATCACCAGCTGCTCGGCCACACGGCCGCCCAGCAGATGGACCAGAGAATTCTTCATGCGGGTCCTGGACTCGAAGGAACGGTCTTCCTTCGGCAGGAACATGGTCATACCTCCCGCCATCCCGTGAGGAACAATCGTAATCTGATGAACCGGATCCGATTCCGGCAGGCTTCTCATGAGAATAGCGTGACCCGCTTCATGGAAGGCCGTCAGGCGGCGCTCCTTTTCCGTGACCTTGCGGCTCTTTTTGGCCGGCCCGGCCATAACTCTGGTGATCGCTTCCTCCATCTCATCCATACTGATCGTCCTGGCTCCGCGCCTGACAGCGAGAAGCGCCGCCTCATTGAGGATATTCTCAATATCCGCCGGAGAAAAGCCGGGGGTCATACGGGCCAGGACGCCGAGATCAACGGAATCATCCAGCGGTTTATTGCTCGCGTGTACTCTGAATACTTCTTCACGTCCTACGACATCCGGCAGCCCGATCACAATCTGACGGTCAAATCTGCCTGGTCTGAGCAGAGCCGGGTCGAGAACGTCAGACCTGTTGGTGGCCGCAAATACGATGACTCCTTCATTCTGACCAAATCCGTCCATCTCCACCAGCATCTGATTGAGCGTCTGCTCTCTTTCGTCGTGGCCGCCGCCCAGTCCAGCGCCTCTGCGTCTGCCAACCGCGTCGATCTCATCGATAAAAATAATGCTCGGCGCATTTTTCTTGGCCTGTTCAAAAAGGTCTCTGACACGGGACGCTCCGACGCCGACGAACATCTCCACGAAATCAGAACCGGAAATGCTGAAGAAAGGAACGCCTGCCTCTCCGGCAACAGCTCTGGTAACGTAGGTTTTTCCTGTTCCGGGAGGACCGACAAGAAGAACTCCCTTAGGGATGCGGGCTCCCAGCTTAGTATATTTGTCAGGACGACGAAGAAAATCAACAATCTCCTCCAGTTCCTCTTTTTCTTCTTTTAATCCGGCTACATCATCAAAAGTGACCTTATTCTCATCCTGCTTCACCATATGAGCCTTGCTCTTCCCGAAAGACATGGCTCTGCCGGCACCGCCCTGGCTGGAGTTCATAAAGAAAATCCAGATCCCGATAAAGATCACAAACGTAAGCATATATGGAAGAATGCTGATATACCACGGCGTGGTCTGCGGCTTATCGCTCGTAACGGTAAGATCCCCGCTCTCAACCTGCGGCATGATATATTTTTCATTCACTGTCATCAGCTGAATAGCGGACGGCGCATAAGCGTGGATTTTGCTTCCGTCTTCGAGCGTCCCCGTCATACTAGTCTCTTTCAGCGTCAGCTTCTTAATATCCTCGTCCGCCAGCCTGTTCACGAACTTGGTAAAGGAAACCTCCTTCACCTCCTGTCCGGCCTGATTCTGAGTATACAGAAGCGCTATGCCAATGACAAAAATAAAGATAGCAGCGTAGATGAGCGCTGTTCTATACCACGTTCTTTTCTTCACAACGTCCTCCTGTCGCGATCACTATAAAAAAGTCCCCCATGATTATCGTCTTTTTTCTTCTCAATCTATATCGAATCTGCCTGAGAGACAGATATTGACTTCACATTTTATCATACCATCTGTCAAGATTCAAATTATTTTGCGTTTTCTTGCATATTCTTGCATATTCTATTATCAGGATCCGCCGGCTTTCCTCTGTGACGGCGCACCGGCCGCTTACCTCCGCTCCGGCCAGAAAGATTTCGCTGCCTTCAGCCAGAAGAAGAATCGTATCCCTGTTCTGACGGGGGATCTTTCTGTCCGTAAAATGATCCTGCAGTTTTTTCCTGCCCTTCATGCCGATCGGACGAAAACGGTCGCCCGGCCTCCGGTTCCTGAAAACAGGGATCCCCCCGGAGAGAAGCCGGTCCAGATCAAGAGAAACCCGGATCCTGTCCGTCTGTTCCTCTGCGCTTTCTGCGGGAATGAGGATTTCTCGATCCTTTTTCGAAGCCCTGTCTCCCTTTTCCTTATTCTGTCCGGCTGCCTTCCGGTTACGCGTTTCCCTCTCACAGGCCTCTGCAGCCGGGCCGTTACGGATCGAAAGAAAGAGCTCTCTTCCACCAATCCTGAGTGTCGCCGCGCCCTTTTTTTCCAGGAGCTCCACAGGCAGGGGCACGGCTTCTCCCACAGTCTGGTTCTCAAACTGATCTCTGCGAAGAAAAAAGACCCGCCCATACATTTTTCGCACATAAAAGCCGTCTGAAATATCGGCTTCCACCGGCTCTTTCTCTGACCGAATCACTCTGCCGATCCGGTCAATGCCGTCTGCGGTAATATTCCGGGCGGCGCCGATCCGGTCCAGGACTTCCAGCACCGTCCGCCCGGCCGCTGCCGGATGAAGATCTCCAAAGCCCTCCGGATCCAGGGAGCGATCCTCTGCTCTCCATCTTTTTTCCCGGCCTGCTCCGACCTCACCGTCCAGAAAGTCGACAGCCGCGCCGAGAACAAAATCATCGAGTTCTCCGGCCTGCTCCGCCAGCCGGAACAGAGCTTCCTGCAGCTTCGGATTGTACTCCCTCTCAAGCTGGGGCAGCAGCTCCAGCCGGATCCGGTTTCTCGTATACACCGGCTGCAGATTGGTCCTGTCAATTCTCGGCGCCAGTTTTCTTTCCCTGCAGTAGTTCTCAATCTCATCCCTGCCGGTCCCCAGAAGGGGGCGGATGACCACTCCGTCAGTCCGAATCCAGTCGATGCCTGAAAGCCCCCGGATGCCGGTTCCCCGGAGCAGCCTCATCAATACCGTTTCCGCCTGATCGTTCCGATTATGGGCTACAGCAATCCTCTGGGCGTTATACAGCCGGCGAAAGCGTTCAAAAGCAGCGTATCGAAGCCTGCGTCCTGTCTCTTCTTCACCTGCCCCCGTTTCCTTTGCAATTTCCCGGATCTGATAACGAACCGGGTCAAAAGTCGCTCCCATCGCCAACGCGATTTCCTCCGCCCTGACCTGATCCGCTTCGCTCTCGTTCCCTCTCAGTCCGTGATTGATATGAACCGCGTGCAGGCTCCGGATTTTCAACAAAGACTGCAGTTCTGCCAGAATACTGATCAGGCAGACCGAATCCGGACCGCCCGACAGGCCGACCACCACTCCATCACCGGGACGGATCATTTCATATTTTCTGATTGTCTCTGCCACGGCCACGGCCAGGGGACTGAGACCGTCCGAATGCTTCTTCATCATATAAAGACCTTTTTCCGTATAAATGAATGCGTGGTCATTAACCGGAAAACCAGAATTCAGGATTATTCTGGTTTTCCGGTTAAGCTGTCGCAAGGTTTTCAGCACGATTACAAATTAAACCCTGCAGCAGCGGAAACACAGGGATGCAGGATTGATCGGGATAACCGTTCCGGACTGTTTATTCGATTCCAAACAGTTCTTTTGCTGTCGCGCAGGTTCTCTCCGCCACCTCTTCGAAGGATACGCCCTTCAGTTCGGCCACCTTCTGAACCGTATATTCCGTAAAGGAAGGATCGTTCCTTTCTCCACGGAAAGGTTCCGGCGTCAGAAACGGAGAGTCTGTCTCCACACACATACGATCAAAAGGAATCTCCGCCAGAATTCCGGCCGCTTTTTTATTGTATTTATAGGTCACAGGACCTGCGATCGAGAAATAGCAGCCCTTTGCCCGCAGCTGCTTTGCAAATTCCGCGCTTCCCGAATAACAGTGGAAGAGGACCTTAATTTTATCAAACGCTCCCTCCTCCAGGAGGATCTGATAAATGTCGCCATGAGCTTCTCTGTCGTGGATGATGATCGGCAGCCCCAGCTTTATCGCCAGACGAATCTGCTGGCGGAACCAGAAGTGCTGGACATCATGAGGCGTACGGTCCCAGTGGTAATCGAGCCCGATCTCTCCGATGGCCTTTACTTTCGGATGCGCAGCCAGCTTTTCCAGTTCCTCCAGGATATCAAAACTGAGATACCGGGTCTCCTGCGGATGGAAGCCAACCGCCGCATAGACCCACGGATATTCCTCTGCCAGCCTGACTGCATTCTGAGAGCTGGTAAGGTCGACCCCCGGATTCAACAAGTAGGATATCTTACCGCTGTGAACTTTTTCCAGGACCTCTGCCCGGTCTTCATTGAATTCCTCTGTGTCCATATGAGCATGTGAATCGAATATCATCGCATTTCCTCCTCCTGATCGGTTCATGCCTTTCTTTCCCTTCCAACAGACACGTCCGTATTACGAAAGAAAGGGGCTGCCGGAAAAGCAGTCCCCTGTTGATCATCTGACTTCGCTTCCGTCCGGCGCGTCAGCTGTGACAAATCCATAACGGTCTCCGTCTGACGCGAAAAGGATCATCCCTTCCGAACGTTCGCCTCTGAGTTTGGCCGGCTTCAGATTGGTTACGACTACGACCTTTCTTCCCGTCATCTCCTCCGGCGTATGGCAGGAGGCCACTCCGGAAACAATCTGCCGCGTCTCGCTGCCGATCTTTACCTGAGAGACCAGGAGCTTGTCCGCATTCGGATGCTTTTTGCAGGAAAGGATTTCGCCGACCTTCAATTCAACTTTATTAAAATCGTCGACTGTAATTGGCGTTTTTGAAGAAACCGCCTCTTCTGATCCGGCTCCGTCTGCCGGCGCCTTTTCAACGGTACCCTGAGCTTCTGCCTCCAGAGCCGCTCTGGCTTTGGCTTCCGCCATCTGTTTTTTCTGGATCTCATCCAATTCGGCAAGTTCTTTCTCGATATCCAGCCTCGGGAAGATCGCTTCCCCGCGTTTTACTGTCCTGCCGCCCATCAGATCGAAACGGAGGGTATCTTCCCAGCGGATCGGTTCTTCTCCGACGCCCAGCTGCTTCCGGATCTCTTCGGAAGTATGGCAGATAAACGGCGAAACCAGCACAGAAATGATCCGGATGGATTCCGCCAGATTGTGCATCACCGTATCCAGACGCGGTTTCTGAGCCTCTTCTCTGGCCAGCAGCCATGGTCCCGTCTCATCG
>JAEIGA010020132.1_pt1 | contig 10167 bp, 5 predicted proteins | sample 9270691 | NCBI WGS metagenome assembly JAEIGA01 (sample SAMN17057246, study PRJNA624740) | gut metagenome | biome: biome; isolation source: fecal sample | host: Bos grunniens | place: China: Xizang | collected 2019
CTCCTCGATGCTGAGGCAGTTACCATCCGCATCAAACTCTGCCACACCATATCTCTCAGGGTCGTTCACCCAATATCCGAACACAGTGGCCTTGTTATCTTCTTCCGCAGCACGGACTGCCTCCTTCAGCATTGCGCTGAACCCGCTGCCATGGAAGATGTTGTCTCCGAGAACAAGGCAGGCGCTGTCGTCACCGATGAACTCCTCACCTATGATGAATGCCTGTGCAAGACCGTCAGGAGAAGGCTGCTCGGCATATGAAAAGTTCACACCATAATCACTTCCGTCACCGAGAAGTCTTCTGAAGCCAGGAAGGTCGTGAGGGGTGGAGATTATGAGGATGTCTCTGATTCCTGCAAGCATGAGGACAGAAATAGGATAATAGATCATAGGTTTGTCAAAGATCGGGAGCATCTGCTTGCTGACACCTTTCGTAATCGGATAAAGACGTGTGCCTGAACCGCCTGCGAGAACAATACCTTTCATATTTTCATTAACTTTATCTTAAAATCTAAACTTATCTATTCAATTTCTTATGGGGAGGTTGTGCTGGAAAATATGAAAATATTTATCAACGTTACCCTCCTCCTAAATCCTCCTCCTCGGGAGGAGGACTTGGTCGCTTCGCTCCGAAACCTATCTCAAAACCAAGCCTTTACATCTATTCAATTTCTTATGGGAAGGTTGTGCTGGAAAATATGAAAATATTTGTCAACGTCACCCTCCTCCTAAATCCTCAACGTTACCCTCCTCCTGAATCGTCACCCCTAGTATATCGTGCAAATATATGAAGAAGTATGTTGATTTCAAAACCAGCCTGCAGTTTTGACTATCTCGCATAAAAGTCGTATATTTGTAGGTTTATTATAAGTAACCGATTAATCAAAAATACAATGAGACAATTCTGGAAGATCCTTGTAAAGTATTCATCGCCATATAAGAAATACATGTGCTGGGCAGTCGTACTTAACATCCTGTCAGCAATATTCAACATATTCTCCTTCACACTCATCATCCCGATTCTCCAGATCCTTTTCGGAATGGACAACACGACCTATGAGTTCATCCCATGGGACACCGCCGGCATGTCAATCAAGGAAGTTGCAATAAACAACGTCTACTTCTATGTGACAGACATGATAGCCCGCCTCGGAGGATCCACTACTCTCCTCATCCTAGGACTCTTCCTCGGCGTGATGACAGCTCTGAAGACATCATGCTACTTCGGCTCATCAGCAGTCATGGTACCATTGAGGACCGGTATTACCAGAGATATCAGAACTCAGGTCTACAACAAGCTCCTCAGCCTCCCTATCGGCTACTTCTCCCAGCAGAAGAAAGGAGACATCATCGCAAGGATGAGCGGCGACGTAGGCGAAATCGAATATTCCATCACCAGTTCGCTGGACATGCTCATCAAGAACCCGATCCTCATCATATTCTATTTCGGTACACTTATCTTCACCAGCTGGGAGCTCACACTCTTCACCATAGCAGTAGTTCCTCTCATGGCATGGGGAATGAGCGCAATCGGAAAGAAACTAAAGAGACATTCGCTTGAGACTCAGGCAAAATGGAGCGAGATCATGGCCCAGCTCGACGAGACCCTCGGAGGCTTGAGAGTGATCAAGGCCTTCATCGCAGAAGACAAGATGAAGACAAGGTTCAAGAACACCACAGATGATTACAGGGCTTCAGCCCGCAGGGTCCTCACACGCCAGGCCTCGGCACACCCGGTGAGCGAGTTCCTCGGAACCTGCATGATCATGATAGTCCTCTGGTTCGGAGGCACGCTCATCCTCAGGGAAAACGCACCGTTCGACGCCCCTACATTCATCTTCTACATGGTCATACTTTATAGCGTCCTCGGCCCGCTCAAGGAATTCTCAAGAGCGAGCTACAGCATCCCGAGAGGTATGGCATCGGTAGAAAGAGTCGACAAGATCATGAACGCAGTCAACAACATCAAGGAGCCGGCAGTCCCTGTAAAGATAGACAGCTTCAATGACAGGATCGAGTTCAAGGGAGTATGCTTCTCATACGATGAAGACGGCAAGCAGGTGCTCAGCGATATCGACATGACTATTCCTAAGGGCAAGATGATTGCCCTCGTAGGTCAGTCAGGATCAGGTAAATCCACTCTTGTGGACCTCATCCCACGCTATCACGATGTTACAGCCGGCGGCATCTCCATCGACGGCACCGACATAAGGAATCTCCGCATAAAGGAGCTCCGCTCCCTCATCGGCAACGTCAATCAGGAAGCCATCCTCTTCAATGACACGATATTCAACAACATCGCCTTTGGAGTGGAAGGTGCGACCATGGAACAGGTTATCGCTGCAGCGAAGGTGGCGAATGCTCACGAATTCATCATGGAAAAGGAAGACGGATACCAGACCAATATCGGTGACCGTGGAGCCAAGCTTTCAGGAGGACAGAGACAGCGTATAAGCATTGCCCGTGCAATCCTCAAGAATCCACCTATCCTCATCCTTGACGAGGCGACCTCAGCTCTTGATACCGAGTCTGAAAAGATAGTTCAGGAAGCTCTTGACAGACTGACCGGAACAAGAACTACAATCGCAATCGCCCATCGTCTTTCAACTATCAAGAATGCAGACGAGATATGCGTGATGCATGAAGGAAAGATTGTCGAAAGAGGAAGACACGAGGATCTTCTCGCACTGAACGGATACTATAAGAAACTTAATGACATGCAGGCTCTATAACGATGTTGGGAATAAAGAGACGTTATTACATAATGACATTCTGCCTCTATCTGGGGACTGTCCTTGCCCTGTGCCTGATCAAGCCGGAGGGACTTCCGCAGGTAAGCCCTTCATTCTTAGGAATTCCGATCGACAAGGTAGCGCATTTCCTTATGTTCCTGCCATTCGTATTACTGGCATATGCATCATTGATAAAACATGATATCCAGGCTGGCAGAAAAGCAGCTATACTCGCAATTCTGACTCTTGCCGGCATATGCCTGGCGATCGGGACAGAATATCTTCAGTCCCTTACAGAATACCGTTCCTGCGACATCAATGACCTGTATGCAGACATCATCGGAATATTTGCCGGCACTGCACTGACCCCATGGCTTGACACATACCAAAAGAACTACAGCACAAAATGAAACGCCTTTCATCAATCATATTCCTACTGTTCCTTGCAAGCTCGATATCTTCAGCTCAGAGCGAGATAGTCAAGGATTTCAAGCCTGTATGCGACTCACTGAATACTCTGATTGAGGAAAGGACCACTGTCGGTGCGAGTCTCAAGCTCAAGGCAGTCATGAAAAGAGGAGGATCTCTTGATTTCTATTTTACAGAATCCCTGAGCGACCTGCCTTGGTACAAGAATGACCCTAATTGGTTCAGAAGCAATCTGAAAGCCCTTTTTCCTGAAAAATACAAGAACTACAAGCTCGGAGAGATTTACAGCCGCAGGGTTTCACTGACCAAACTGGTCACTCCGGAACTCGGGTTCAATGGTCTGCCTTCTGAAACAAGACTGAAGACGAAAGAGCCTTCAAGGACAGCATTTGTAAAGGAACTTGACGGAAAGAATTATAATAAAGGATTATCAGGCAGAAACATAGCAGTCTGGCAAAGCCACGGAAGATACTTCAACTCAGACCACGACAGATGGATGTGGCAGAGAGCATGTCTGTTCCAGACAGTAGAGGATCTCTACACCCAGAGCTACGTTCTCCCCTATCTTGTCCCTATGCTCGAAAATGCCGGAGCATATGTGATGCTTCCGAGGGAAAGGGATATCCAGACAAACGAGGTAATAGCTGACAACGACCTTACCGGAGGCGGAAGGGGCACAGCAAGATACAGCGAGAAAGGCAAATGGAGCGATGCCGGCAGAGGTTTTGCAGACACCAAGGAAAACTATGTCGAGACAGAAAACCCATTCACGATGGGTACATCAAGAAAGATCGAATGCATCCCATCAGGAAGAAACACTACCGACTCATACGCAGAATGGACTCCTGAGATTCCGGAAAGAGGAGAATATGCCGTATATGTAGCATACCGTTCTCTCCCCAACAGTTCAACATCAGCATGTTACACTGTAACCCATCTCGGAGGAAAGAGCACCTTCGTCGTAAATCAGAAGATCGGAGGCGGAACATGGATATACCTCGGCACATTCGAATTCGACAAGGGAGCTTCCGGCTCGGTACGTCTTAGCAACAGGACACCGAAAGGATACAACCATGCAGGCGGCAGCGTAGTGACAGCAGACGCTGTCAAGTTCGGAGGAGGCATGGGAAACATTGCCAGAAGCGCCAATGATTCCACATCAGTTCTGAGCACATCAGGATATCCAAGATCAGCCGAAGGTGCCAGATACTGGCTCCAATGGGCAGGTGTAGACCCTGAGATATACAGCCAGAACGAAGATATCAGCGACTATAAGGACGACTTCATGTGCCGCGGAGACTGGGTAAGATGGATCAGCGGAGGGTCAGCTATGAACCCGAAGGAGAAGGGACTGGGAATACCAGTGGACATGTCCCTTGGTTTCCATAGCGATGCTGGCGTAACACCCGATGACGGAACCATCGGAACGCTGGCCATATACACCTTGACTTCGGAAGGAAGGCAGAGCCTGCCTAGCGGAGAAAGCAGAATGACCAGCAGGGAATATGCCGATATGGTCCAGAGCCAGATAGTTCACGACCTGCGTCATGAGTATGATTCATTATGGAACAGACGCAGCACATGGGACCGCGCATACAGGGAATCACGCACTCCATCATCTCCAGCCCTTCTGCTGGAACTCCTTTCCCATCAGAACTTCGCTGACATGAAGTATGGACTCGACCCTTCATTCAGGTTCACCGTCAGCCGTTCAATTTACAAGGGCATGCTCAAATACCTCAGCAACAGATATGGCGTACAGTATCAGGTGCAGCCGCTTCCGGTCAAATCCCTTGCAGTGAGATTCGGTTCAACCGGCAAGGCCCTGGTGAGCTGGTGTCCGGTAGAAGACCCTCTTGAACCTACAGCGAAGCCGGAAGGTTTCATACTATATTCAAGAGAGGATGACGGAGGATTCGACAATGGGGTGGAAGTCAAGGAATTCAGAAAGAACGGAGACAGATTTGTCACAGAGGTGGACATCAAGCCTGGACATATATACAGTTTCAGAATCACCGCCTATAACGAAGGAGGAAAGAGTTTCCCGTCAGAAACCGTAAGCATAGGAATTCCGGCAGGTTGCAATACAACAGACAATGTACTTATAGTCAATAATTTCGACAGAGTCAGCGGTCCTGCTTTCTTTGACACTCCGTCTTATGCCGGATTTGACAACAGACTTGACAGCGGAGTACCTCATATCCGCGACATAGCTTATATCGGAGAGATGTATCAGTTCAGGCGTGGCGACTGCTGGATCGACGATGACAACTCAGGTTTCGGAGCATCGTATCGCGACTATGCAGGCAAGACTGTTGCGGGCAACACTTTCGACTACCCTTATGTCCATGGCAAAGCCGTTATGGGAGCGGGACATCCATTCTTCTCATGCAGCGCTGACGCATTCTGCAACGACTCCACAATGAGGCTGACCGCATGGAGCGTAGACCTTATCTGCGGAAAACAGGTCACCACAGTCATAGGAAGCGGCAAGCAGAAGAAATATACCGTATTCACCCCAGAACTGCAGGAAGCACTGACAGCCTTTGCTTCAGACGGTGGAAACATTCTGGTCAGCGGATCTAACATCGGAACTGACATATGGAGCTGCGTATATCCACACAAGGCTGACAGCGCATTCACGGCAGATTCCAAGAAATTTGCAGAAAAGGTGCTGGGATTCAGATGGAGGACCAATCATGCCAGCAGAAAGGGCATAGCCAGTCCGGTAAAGGGCAAGGCTGTCGAGCTTGCTGATTCTGTTTCGTTCCGCAACACACCTAACCCGGCATGTTACAGTGTAGAGACTCCGGACGGTATAGTACCGGCTTCAAGCAAGGCATTCAGCATCATGACATACAATGACACAGAAGTGTCAGCCGGCATCGGTTATGAAGCGGAAGGGTACAGGACAGTATGCCTCGGCTTCCCTATCGAGGTGGTATGCGAAGAGGAAGACTTATTCGATATAATCAGAACAACCCTAGAATTCTTTAAAAGATGACAACTCGCCAATCAGAAATCATCGGGCTCATCAGGAAAGAAGTAAAGCCTGCATTAGGATGTACAGAACCTATAGCAGTCGCTCTGGCAGTGGCCAAAGCGATGGAAACCCTTGATGACAGGTGCCCTGCACTTCAGAGAGACTGGAGGAAGCAGAAAAGCTTCACCATTGCCATAGAAGTAAGCGGAAACATTCTAAAGAACGGAATGGGCGTCGGTATCCCTGGCACAGGAATGGTCGGATTACACATCGCTGCAGCACTCAGTGCGGTATGCGGAAAGTCAAGATATGGTCTTGAAGTGCTGCATGACCTTGACAATGAAGCGATTGAATTGGCTAAGGCACTCAATGAAGCCAAAGCTGTTACAGTTGGTCTGGCAGACACTGACCACAAGCTTTATGCAAAGGCCATTGTAAGGCTGACCGATAAGGACGGAGCATGCCATTCAGCTTCAGCTCTGATAATGGACGATCATGACAGAATAGTCGAGACATGTTTTGATGATGTTGTCCTTGAAGCTGCTTCTAAAGTGGCAGCTGCCTCTTCCGGAACTGAAGGCAAAAGCACTTTGGACTATAGACTTACCGTAAAGGAGATTCTCGAGTTTGCATCTGAAGTTCCGTTCGAAGAAATCAGTTTCATTCTGGAGTCACGTACATTGAACATGGCCCTTGCAGAGGAAGGCCTTACCGGAAACTATGGTCTGAGCGTAGGCCACTGCATAAGGTCGGCTTCCAACAAAGAGGTCTTCGGAGATGATTTTCTGTGCTATGCAATGTCCTTGACAGCAGCAGCCTCTGACGCCAGGATGGCAGGATGCACACTGGCAGCCATGAGCAACTCAGGCAGCGGCAACCAGGGAATTACCGTAACCATGCCAGTGATTGCCTATGCACTTAGATACGGAACCAGCGACGAAGAACTTGCACGCGCATTGGTACTGAGTCACCTCATCGCGATCCACATCAAGGGATATCTTGGAAAACTTTCTGCACTATGCGGATGCGTCATAGCTTCCACAGGAGCGGCCTGCGGTCTGGTATACCTACGCGGCGGCAATTATAAGCAGATCTGCTCTGCCATCAAGAACATGATTGGAAACATCACCGGCATGGTCTGCGACGGAGCCAAGGAAGGATGTGCCATGAAAGTTGCTTCGGGTGTTTCATGCGCCCTTCAGTCTGCAGTCCTTGCACGCGAAGGAATCTGCATCTCAGCCCATGACGGTATCATAGAGAACGACATCGAAAAAACTATCCAGAACCTCGGACGAATCGGTTCGGTCGGCATGCAGAACACCGACAACATGATCCTGGACATCATGGTCTGCAAATAGGTCAGGCCTTCCAGACTTTGAGATATTGCTGGAGAGCCCACATCTCGTCGCGGTACTTGGCTGCAGCCATGAAGTCAAGATCTGCGGCGGCCTTCTGCATATTACGCTTTGCCTGCTCGACAGCCTTTTCTATCTGAGACCTTGACATAGAGCGGATCACCGGATCCTGAAGTACAGCAGCAAGGTCGGCCTGAACATATCCGTCCACATAGGCAGAGTTGGTTTCTCTCTTTGAATCATGGCCAAGTCCAACGCTCACAGTTCCCTTTCCAAGGTCTGTAGGATCCGGTATATATGTAGGTGCATCGTATGAATTGGCTGCACTGACCTTTCCTGTTACAGTATTTGCAAGACGAGGATTCCTCTGCTTGGTTTCAGCCGTACCAGCTTCTTCCAGAAGGACATTCTTCTTGATGGAAACCTGAGTCGGTGTGATACCATGAAGCTTATTGTACTCCATCTGTTTGGTTCTGCGGCGGTCTGTCTCGTATATCGTCTGCTGCATGGAATCTGTTATGGTGTCTGCATACATGATCACGAGTCCGTTGACGTTACGTGCAGCACGTCCTGCAGTCTGGGTCAATGCCCTTCCGCTTCGCAGGAAGCCTTCCTTGTCTGCATCCAGGATTGCAACGAGAGAGACAGTCGGTATATCCAGACCTTCCCTGAGAAGATTTACTCCTACAAGCACATCGAAAAGTCCGTTCTTGAAGTCCTCGATGATCTCCACCCTTTCCATGGTATCCACGTCCGAATGGATGTAACGGCATCTGACTCCCATCTTGGTGAAATACTTCTCCAGTTCCTCAGCCATACGCTTGGTCAAGGTAGTCACAAGCACTCTTTCGTCAAGCTCTGCCCTCTTTCTGATTTCTTCAAGAAGGTCATCCACCTGGTTCTCTGTAGGTCTGACCTCAATAGGAGGATCAAGAAGACCTGTAGGTCTTACAACCTGCTCAACTACAAGACCTTCTGATTTTTCGAGTTCATAATCTGCCGGAGTCGCGCTGACAAAGACCTTCTGGCCAGTTATGGCCTCGAACTCATCAAATTTGAGCGGTCTGTTGTCCGCAGCTGCAGGAAGCCTGAATCCGTAATCCACCAGGACAGACTTACGAGAATGGTCTCCTCCGTACATGGCCCTGATCTGAGGCAGGGTGACATGGCTCTCATCAATGAAGGTGATGAAGTCCTTCGGGAAATAATCTATGAGACAGAACGGTCTCATTCCCTCTGTGCGTCCATCAAAATATCTTGAATAGTTCTCTATACCGGGACAATATCCCATCTCCTTTATAAACTCCAGGTCATACTCGACCCTCTGCTTGAGACGTTTGGCTTCCAGATGCTTGCCTATTTCCTTGAAATACTCGCACTGAGCCATCATATCGTCCTGGATCTGGCTGATTGCCTTGGCGGTACGTTCCTTTGTAGTCACGAAATTACCGGCAGGATATATCGAGATTTCCTGGAGCTCATCAATGAATGCTCCGGTCATAGGGTCGATAATGGAAATCTGCTCCACTTCATCGCCGAAGAATTCAATCCTTACAGCATTTTCTCCATAGCCGATACAGATGTCTACAGTATCTCCCCTTACCCTGAAGGTTCCTCTCTTGAAATCAGCCTCAGTCCTGCTGTAGAGCGCATCTACGAGCTGATAAAGGAAACGTGTCATGCTGCGCTGCTCCCCTCTTCTTATCTTCACGGTCTGAGAGTGGAAATCTTCTGGATTTCCGATACCGTAAAGACATGACACACTGGATATTACAATGACATCTCTTCTTCCCGACAGAAGCGAAGAGGCTGCGCTGAGACGAAGCTTCTCGATCTCATCATTGATGCTGAGGTCCTTTTCTATATATGTATCGGTGACCGGGAGATATGCCTCCGGCTGGTAATAGTCATAGTAGGATACGAAATACTCCACGGCATTGTTCGGGAAGAAAGACTTGAACTCACCGTAGAGCTGCGCGGCGAGGGTCTTGTTGTGGCTCAGGATCAGCGCCGGACGCTGGAGTTTCTCAATGACGTTTGCCATCGTGAAAGTCTTTCCCGAACCGGTCACACCAAGCAGCGTAACCGCATCAACTCCCCCGTTGAGAGCCTCGCAGATACCTTTTATCGCCGAAGGCTGGTCGCCTGAAGGCTTATATTCCGAATCTATCTTGAATTTCATATGGCAAATTTACAGATATTTTATTATCTTTGCGTGGTTTTGAACACACGTTTTATAAAACAATAGTACTATTATGGTTTATTCACACGAAGTGCAGCAGATGTGCTGCGTAAAGAAGGGACCTAACCACGGTCCAGCTCCAATTCCAGAAGAAGGAAAGTGGGTAAAATCAAAGCAGATCACTGATATCTCTGGCCTTACTCACGGTATCGGCTGGTGTGCTCCTCAGCAGGGTGCCTGCAAGCTTACCCTCAACGTTAAGGAAGGTATCATCCAGGAGGCTCTCGTTGAGACTATCGGTTGCTCTGGTATGACTCACTCAGCTGCTATGGCATCTGAGATTCTCCCAGGCAAGACTCTCCTTGAGGCTCTCAACACTGACCTCGTTTGCGACGCTATCAACACAGCTATGCGTGAGCTCTTCCTCCAGATCGTTTACGGACGTACTCAGTCAGCTTTCTCTGAGGGTGGTCTTATGATCGGTGC